>Ga0316228_1002592_pt1 | contig 15624 bp, 14 predicted proteins | sample TBH18021metaG_FD_206005 | JGI IMG/M metagenome (GOLD analysis project Ga0316228, IMG submission 206005) | Freshwater microbial communities from Trout Bog Lake, Wisconsin, USA - TBH18021 | ecosystem: Environmental > Aquatic > Freshwater > Lake > Hypolimnion/Profundal zone | place: USA: Wisconsin... | reverse complement strand
GACGCCCGAGCACAAGATCATCTTCAATCTGCCGGCCACGGTGGAAATGGCCACGCCAAACATCTACGCCGACCAGATCGAATGGATGCATCGCAACCTCGCGCGCCGTGATTCGATCATCCTCTCCGTGCATCCGCACAACGACCGCGGCACGGCCGTGGCAGCCGCTGAGCTGGCCGTGATGGCCGGCGCCGATCGCGTGGAAGGTTGCCTGTTCGGCAATGGCGAGCGCACCGGCAACGTGGACCTCGTCACGCTTGCGTTGAACCTGTACTCACAGGGCGTGGATCCGGAACTGGATTTCTCGCACATCAATGACGTGGCACGGACCTGCGAAGACTGCACGCAACTGCCGGTGCATCCGCGCCATCCGTACGTCGGCGATCTGGTGTTCACGGCATTCTCGGGCTCGCACCAGGATGCGATCAAGAAAGGCTTTGCGGTGCAGAAGCCCGATGCGCTGTGGGAAATGCCTTACCTGCCGATCGACCCCGCCGACGTGGGCCGCACGTATGACTCGATCATTCGCGTGAACAGCCAGTCGGGCAAGGGCGGCATCGCCTATCTGCTGGAATCCGGCTATGGCGTGGCCATGCCGCGCCGCCTGCAGGTGGAGTTCAGCAGCACCGTTCAGCAGCTGACCGATGAGAGCGGCCGCGAAGCCACGGGCGCCGACATCTGGGCGCTCTTCCAGCAGACGTATCTGCGCGGCGATGGCGTGATCGGCTACGTATCGCACCGCCTGACCGAGCGGGACGACGGCAGTCAGCACATCCGCCTGGTGGTGAACATTGCTGACCGCGAGCACATCTGCGAAGGCGCCGGCAACGGGCCGCTGGATGCGCTGGTGCACGCGCTGTCGCACGTGCTGACGGCCCCCGTGTCGATCCATCACTACGAAGAGCGCGCGCTGGGCCAGGGCGCCAATGCCGATGCCATCGCGTTTGCAGAAATGGCCGCGCAGGGCGTGGCGGGCAGCGTCTTCGGCGTGGGCGTCGATGCCAACCTGACAACGGCGTCGATTCGCGCCGTGGTGGGCGGCGTCAATCGACTCATCGCACGTGCCGGCAACGGCATGCTGCGCAGCGGCAAGAGCGAGGCACAAGCGGTGTAACGCGCAAGTCGGGCTCACGCAGTGGAGCGCGAGTTGCTAAATTGGAGAGACGACGCCCGGGCCGCGCCCGGGCTCATCCCTTCCCAAGCGCGCCAGCGTGCACATCCACTGCCACAGGAGAACCGACATGACCACTCGTCCGACCGCGAAAGAGAATGCCAAGCGTTTTGCCAGTGTGATCCAGGCGCTGCAGGCATGCGAGGCCGCTTGCACTCATTGCGCGACGGAATCCGGCAAGAATGGCCACGCTGAAGCCATGGCGCGCTGCATCAGCGCGTGCACGGATTGCGCCGAGTACTGCGCCCTCACGCGCAAATTCCTGGAGCGCAACAGCGAATTCGCAGAATTGCTTCTGGAAGACTGCGCCGAGATCTGTTCCCAATGCGCGGAAGAATGCGATCATCACGGCCAAGGCCATTGCAGCGGCTGTGCAACGGCCTGCCGCGCCTGCCTGGACGCCTGCTTGAAAGTCGCCGGCGTCGAAGCCATCACCGCCGAGCCGACTGTCTTCTGATTGTTTTTTCAACGCGTATGAAAATTGGCGAACTCGCCCAGCGCACGGGCATCAGCATCGAGACCATCCGCTTCTATGAAGCGCAGGGCCTGCTGCCCCCGGCTGCACGCGCCGCCAACAACTATCGCGTCTACACCCCGGAGCATGTCGAGCAGTTGGCCTTCATTGCGAAGTGCCGGTCGCTCGACATGGCGCACACCGAAATCCGCCGTCTGCTCGAACTGCAGGCCAACCCGCAGGCCTCGTGCGAAGAGATCAACAACCTGCTGGACGAGCACCTGCGCCACGTTGAAGCGCGTATCGCCGAGCTGACCGATCTGAAGGGCCAGATCGAGGCGATCGGGCAACGCTGCACGACGGCCGCGTCCGTGGCTGAGTGCGGCGTGCTGCAATCGCTGCACGAAGAGCCCGTCGCCGCCCATCCTCAAGGCCACAGTCACGAACATGGCGAGGGCGAACACGCGCACCGGCATATTCGCGGCGTGCATCGCTGAGCGATGTGCAGATTCTGGACGCTCGCCGGTACCTGCCTAGCGCAATAGAGAACGCCACCCCGGCGTCATCGCATGGGAGCAGACGATTCCGGCCGGCGAAAGCGCGCGCTGCTCGGCTGACGACCTCATCGCCTGTCTGGGCTGATCGAGTGACCTCGCGCGCCGGCACATCACGCGCGCACGCGCATCACCCGCAGGCCGTTGAACACCACCAGCAGGCTCGCGCCCACATCGGCGAAGATGGCCATCCACAACGTCGCGTCGCCCATCACGGCCAGCGCCAGAAACACGGCCTTGATGCCGAGTGCCAGCACGATGTTCTGACGCAGCAAGGCTACCGTACGGCGGCTGATGCGGATGAAGCTCGCGAGCTTGCGCGGGTCGTCGTCCATGATGGCCACGTCGGCAGCTTCCAGCGCGGTGGCGGTACCGGCGGCGCCCATGGCGAAACCGATGTCGGCGCGCGCCAGCGCCGGCGCGTCGTTGATGCCGTCGCCGACCATGCCGACCAAGCCGTGTTGGGTAGCAAGCTCGCCCACCACGCGCTGCTTATCGGCGGGGAGCTGCTCTGCGTGCACGTTGTCGATGCCGACCGTCTTGGCGATGGCCTGTGCGGCGCGGCGGTCGTCGCCGGTGAGCATGACGGGCGTCACGTCCAGCGCGCGCAATGCGGCGATGGCCTCGGCGCTTTCCGCGCGCTCGCGGTCGCGCACGCCAAAGAGCGCCACGGCGCCGTTCGCATCGCATAGCGTGACGGCAGACATGCCTTCGGCTTGCAACGACTCTGCAGCGGCCCGCCAGACGGAGGTATCGAAGCCTCGCTCTGCAACAAGCGCCGCGTTGCCCAGATGCCAACGCACGCCGCCCAGCGTGCCCGCCACACCGCGGCCCGGCAGCACCGACAAGTTTTCCACTGAATTCGCATCGACCGCGCCGTGCGCCGCAGCGGCCTGCACGATGGCTACGGCAATCGGGTGCGTGGTGTTGGCATCGAGCGCCGCGGCCACTGCCAGCGCATGCAACTGTGTCGCGTCGGTCGCGGCGTTCAGATCCGCGACGGCGCGGCGTGCGCCGTCGGGCAACATCACCGCGTCGAGCAGCGGCCGGCCTGCGGTGAGCGTGCCGGTCTTGTCCAGCGCCAGCGCGCGCAGGCGCCGGCCGCTTTCCAGATACACGCCGCCCTTGACGACGATGCCACGGCGTGCGGCGGCAGCCAGGCCGCTGACCACCGTGACCGGCGTGGAGATCACCAACGCGCACGGGCAGGCAATCACCAGCAGCACGAGTGCGCGATAGGTCCACGCCAGCCAACCGTCGGCCGTGACCAGCGGGCCGATGACGGCCACCGCCAACGCCAGCAACATCATCGCGGGCGTGTAGATGGAAGAGAACTTGTCGACAAAGCGCTGCGTCGGCGCACGCTGCGATTGCGCTTGCTGGATGGCCCCGGCGATACGCGCCAGCGTACTATCCGCAGCCAGCGCCGTGGCTTGCGCCTCGACCAAGCCGTCGGTGACGATCGTGCCGGCAAGGATGGTGTCTCCAATGGCTTTTTCCACCGGCAGGCTTTCGCCCGTGACCGGCGATTCGTCCAGCGCGGCGCGGCCGCTCACGATGCGCGCGTCGACTGGCACGCGGCTGCCGGTGCGCACACGCAGGCGCGCGCCAACGAAAACGCTGTCGACCGCCACATCGCGCCAGCCGCCCGCGCCATCGGCCAACTCTGCGGTGTCCGGCGCGATGGCGGTCAGGGCGCGTACGGCATCGCGGGCACGCACCAGCGCGCGCGCTTCGATGGCTTCGGCCACGGCAAACAGAAAGATCACCATGGCGGCTTCGGCCCACTTGCCGATCAGCAGCGCGCCGATGACGGCCACCGCCATCAGGAAGTTGATATTGAACGTGAGCGCGCGCACGGCAATCCAGCCCTTGCGCAGCGTGGGACCGCCGGCCAATGCGATGGAAGCCAGTGCCAACGCCAACACCGGCCAGGCGTGATCGCCCAGCGACCAGGCGATGGCTTCCGCACCGAAGGCAGTCACGCCGCCGATACCGAGCAGCCACGTGCGGCGCGAGATCCGGGTGGGCTCCGCAGATGCTGCGGACAGGCGCTCGCGCTCGCGCTGTTCAAGCACCTCGCCATCCATGCCGATGGCCCGCAGCGCCTCCAGGAAGGGCGCCACATCGTCAACGGTGTGGTGGATGGTGAGATGGCGCTCGAGCAAATTGAAATCCAGCGCGACGACGCCATCCGCGCTACCCAGCCTGGCGCGGATCATGCGCTCTTCGGTGGGGCAATCCATCTGCTCGACGCGCACGACGGTGCGGCCGGTGGCGGCTGCGCGTGCCGCCGCATTGGCGGGCGCCGCAACTTCGGGCGCGTGGCCGTGATCATGAACGTGATGGTCGTGATCGTGATGGTCGTGATCGTGATGGTCGTGATCGTGATGATCATGCGCAGGTTGGGTGGTGTCCCTGGCGACCGGTTGTGCGTGACCGCAGCAACCCCCACAGCCGGAGGCTTCCGGCTTGGCGTGGTCGTGGACAGGCAGGCTGGAGGCGAGATCAGGTTTCATGCCTCCATTCAAAACCCTGAAGAAGCTTCAGGGTCAAGCCCCACGTTCCGGCATCGCTAGATAAGGTCTTTCGTCCACTTTGTGACGATGGCGCGGGCTTCCGGCCATTCACCCAAACCCGATTCGGCGTTGATATGGCCGCGCGCACCCATATCGACGGGCTCCGCTCCCCACACTTCGGCTTGGCCGTGGCTCCAGCCAGCGTCGCTGAACGGATCGTTGGTACTGAACACGAGCACAGCGGGAAACGGCAAACGCTGCTGCGGAATGGGCCGAAAATCCGCCAACTCCGACGGCATGTCAGCGCGATCGAGCTGCGGCGGCGCAACCAGCAAAGCGCCGCGCACGCGCACTGCACGGGCCGAGGTGGCCGCCCAATGCGCCGTCAGCACGCAACCGAGGCTGTGCGCCACCAATACGACGTCGCCAGGGGCTGCGCTCACTTCGGCCTCCAGCGCAGCCATCCAATCCGCACGCTTCGGCGCACACCAGTCGCGCTGTTCGACACGGCGATCACCATGCCGGCGTTCCCAACACGATTGCCAATGCTCGGGGCCGGAGTTCTGCCAGCCGGGCAGGATCAGGACGGTCGGGGTAGCGCTCACGGTGTCTCCGGCAGTGAATGGCGGATTGGAATGCGAGACATTCTGCCGGGATTTGGCGGGCGGCGTCGGCGCCACTCATCGGCGAATCCGCACAATCAATCCAAATATTCTGTTTCACAGGCAGATCACCAACTTCTACAGTCGCTCCTAAATCCCGCCAACAGGGGTTCCGAATCCAAAAAACTCGGAGGAGACCATGCTCGCAATGCTCGGGCTGCTGACCATCGTCGCGCTGTTTGTCGTCATCCTGACCAAACGCATGTCGCCGCTGGTCGCGCTCATCGCCATTCCCGTCATCGCCGCGCTCGTAGGCGGGTTTGGGCTCAACACCAGCAAGTTCATCATCGGCGGCATCAAGGACGTCGCGCCCGTGGCGGGGATGTTCATCTTCGCCATCCTGTACTTCGGCATCGTGACCGACGCCGGCATGCTGGACCCGATCATCGACCGCATCCTGCGCACCGTGGGCAGCCGTCCGCCGCGCATCGTGGTGGGTTCTGCCCTGCTGGCGCTGCTGATTCACCTGGACGGCTCGGGCGCGGTGGCGTTCCTCATCACCATTCCGGCCATGCTGCCGCTTTATGACCGCCTCGGCATGGACCGCCGCATCCTGGCGTGCGTGACGTCGATGGCGTGCGGCGTGAACTTCCTGCCGTGGACGGGGCCGATGATCCGCGCGTCCGCATCCCTGCATATGCCCGTCACGGACATCTTCAACCCGCTGATCCCGGTGCAGATTGCCGGGCTCGTTTTCGTGTTCGCGTGCGCATGGCTGCTCGGCAAGCGTGAAGAGAAGCGCCTGGGCCTGGCCAACCACGCCGGCGGCACGCAGGTCGTCGCGCGCCCCCTGACGGATGCAGAGCAGGCGTTGCGCCGCCCGCGCAATTTCTGGATCAACCTCATCCTCACCGTCGTGGTGATGGGCGTGATGGTGAGCGGCAAGGTGGACCCGGTGGTGATGTTCATGCTGGGCGTGGTGGCCGCGCTGCTGATCAACTACCCGAACGTCGATCAGCAACGCCAGCGCGTGGACGCCCACGCCAAGGCCGCGCTGATGATGGCGAGCATCCTGCTGGCGGCAGGCGTGTTCACCGGCATCATGAGCAAATCCGGCATGCTCACCGCCATGGCGAAGACGGCGGTCGATTTCATTCCGCCCGGCATGGCGCACCACATCCCGGTGGTGCTGGGCGTGCTGTCGATGCCGCTGTCTCTGCTGTTCGATCCGGATTCGTTCTACTTCGGTGTGCTGCCCGTCGTGGCCGAAGCGTCGAAGATGCTGGGCGTTGCGCCGGTGCATGTGGCACAGGCCGCCGTGCTCGGCCAGATGACCACCGGCTTTCCGGTCAGCCCGCTCACACCGGCGACCTTTCTCGTGGTGGGCCTGTGCGGCATCGATCTGGCCGACCACCAGAAATTCTCGATCCCCTTCCTGTTCGGTGCCTCGCTGCTGATGACCGCAGTGGCCGTGGTGCTGGGCGTGCTTCCGTGGTGATGGCATGAAGACCGCGTTGAAAACACTCCGCATCGGCGGCGGCGCCGGTTACTCAGGCGACCGCATCGAACCGGCGCTGGAATTGGCCGAGCACGGCGACATCGACGTGCTGATGTTCGAATGCCTGGCCGAGCGCACCATTGCGCTCGCACAGCAGGTGCGACGCAAAGATCCGTCGCATGGCTACGACCCGCTGCTCGAAGCGCGCATGCGGGCAGTACTGCCGGCCTGCGCGGCACGCGGCATCCGCATCGTCACCAACATGGGCGCGGCCAACCCGCAGGCGGCGGCGGAGCGCACGCGCGACATCGCCCGCGAGCTGGGCCCCAAGCTGCGCGTGGCGGCCGTGACGGGCGACGACGTGTTCGACCTGCTGCAAGCCCGCGGCCAGGACTTCACGCTGATGGATGGCGGCGCGCCAGTCGCATCGCTGCACACGCGCATGGTGTCGGCCAATGCGTACCTCGGCGCGCAGGGCATTGTCGATGCGCTGGCGCAGGGCGCGGACGTCGTCATCACCGGGCGCGTGGCCGATCCGGCGCTGGCGCTTGGGCCGCTCATCCATGCGTTTGGATGGCGCATGGACGACTGGCACCGCCTGGGCTGCGGCACGCTGGCCGGCCATCTGCTTGAATGCGCCGGACAAATCACCGGCGGCTACTTTGCCGACCCCGGCATCAAGGACGTACCTAACCTCGCACGCCTGGGCTTCCCCATTGGCGAGGTGGGTGAAGACGGCTCGGTGCGCATCACCAAAGTCGCCACGGCAGGCGGCCTTGTCACCGAAGCCACGTGCAAGGAGCAGTTGCTGTACGAGATCCACGACCCGGCGCGCTACCTCACGCCTGACGTGGTAGCGGACTTCTCCAACGTGCGCATGCACGCCGACGGCAAAGACCGCGTCGTCATTGAAGGGGCCACCGGCACACCGCGCACGGGCCAGTTGAAGGTTTCGATCGGCTATCTCGACAGCTATATCGGTGAAGGCCAGATCAGCTATGCCGGCCCCAACGCGGTGGCCCGCGGCAAGCTGGCGCTCGACATCGTGCGCGAGCGGCTTGCGCTCACCGGCGTACAGATGACGGAAACGCGCTTCGAGCTGATTGGCGTGGATGCGCTGCATGGCGCAGCCCTTTCCCGCACCGATGCCGAACCGTACGAAGTGCGCGTGCGCGTGGCCGCGCGCACTGAGTCGATGGCCGAAGCCGTGCGCATCGGCAACGAAGTGGAAACCCTGCTGACCTGCGGGCCGTCCGGCGGCGGCGGCGCGACCAAGAGCGCGCGCGAGATCATCGCCGTGGCCTCGACGTTGATTCCCGCTGAACTCGCCCCGCACGCCGTGCACATTCTGGAGAGCTGACATGCCCCGCACCCTCCGCGATCTCGCCCACACCCGCGCCGGCGACAAGGGCGACATCTCGTGCATCTCCGTCATCGCCCTTCGTCCGGAATGCGCCGAAGAATTTGCCATGCTCGAACAACACGTGACGGCCGAGCGCGTGCGTGCGCATTTCGCTGAACTCGTCCACGGCGAAGTCGAGCGCTACGTGCTCCCGCAACTGGGCGCGCTGAACTTCGTGCTGCACGGCGCGCTGGCCGGCGGCGTGACGCGATCGCTGGCGCTGGATGCGCATGGCAAATCGCTGTCCAGCGCGCTGCTCACGCTGGAGATTCCAGGCTAAGCTGGCGCATCACGCCCGGCATCGCCATGAACCTCTCCGTCAAACAGCTCCGCGCCTTTGCCGCGCTGCGCGCGCACAAGAACTTCACGCAGGCGGCACAGACATGCCACTTGTCGCAATCGGCTTTCAGCGCGCTGATCCAGAACCTGGAGGCCGATGCCGGCGTGCGCCTGTTCGACCGCAATACGCGCCATGTTGAACTGACCCCAGAGGGCGAAGCCTTTGCGGAATCGGCGCTGCGCCTGCTGGCCGATTTCGAGGCGACGTTTTCCGAGCTGCGCGATCGCGCCTCGACACGCACCGGACGCGTGACGGTGGCCGCGCTGCCGTCGATTGCCGCGGGCATCCTGCCGGGTGTGCTGGCCGCGTTCTCCGCGCAGCATCCGGGCATTCAGCTGGCGCTGCACGATCAACTGTCCGACCCCTGCATCGACATGGTCCGGCGCGGGGCGGCGGACTTCGCCATCGCGGCCATGGGCGCCGACATGGCGGGCCTAGCCGCCCAGCAGTTCTGCACCGACGACTTCCACCTCGTCTGCCATCAGGAGCACCCGCTTTCGCGCAAGCCGGCGCTGGCCGTGGGGGATCTTATCGATACGCCGTTCATCCACCTTGCGCGCAACACGAGCATCCGGCAGTACCTCGATGCGGCGCTGCACCCAACCAAGCTCCGCAGCGGCATGGAAGTCGAACATCTGGCCACGGCGGCCGCGCTCGTGGCGGCCAACCTCGGCATCACCGTCATTCCGGCGCTGGCGTTGTTCCAGTTCCGCCTGCCCGAGCTGGTGGTGCGGCAGCTGCCACTGCCGGGGCTGGTGCGCACGCTGTATGTCATCCGGCGCGACGGGCGCAGCCTGTCGGTCGCGGCCCAGGGGTTGCTGGACTTGCTGCTGGCGCACCCCGTGCGCACGACGGCGCCCGTTTGACGCTGCACAACCCGGGCACATCCGGGGTGCAGCATCGCCCACCTGCGCTGCTACAGTGTGGCATTCCCATTCCGATTCTGCGGAGCGCCCCATGCATCAACGCATTCTTGCCGCTTTCGACGGCACACATGAATCCCACTTGGCGGTCGAAGAAGCGGCCGCCCTCGCCCGCGCGTTCAACGGCCGGGTCCGGATCGTCTGGGCGATCGGCTCGCCGGCCATGCCGGAATCGCGCGAAATCTACAGCGTCGACACGTTGCGCGAAGAGGCCCACCGGACGGCCAGCGCATCGCTGGTCGAACTGCAGCGCCAGTTCGACGCAGACGGCACCGCTGCTGAAACCGGCGTGCTGATACTCGACGCCACCGACGACGACATCGGCAACGCGCTGGAGCACGAAGCCGAACGCTGGCAGGCCGACACCATCGTCGTGGGCTCGCAAGGCAAGCACGGACTCGCGCGCATTCTGCTGGGCAGCGTGGCCGAGCGCACGGCGCGCCTGTCGCACCGCACCGTCATCGTGGTACGTGCACAGCACCCACAAAGCGCTGTCGGCTGACCTCGGCTGAAGTCGAATGGCTCCACTATGCAACTTGTTGCATAGAGAAAGTTGGCTGTGCTATGTTGCATGCCACGTTGATGCAATCCGTTGCACTTTCTGCCCAGGAGCCAGCATGCCGCAGCCGATTCCCCAGACACTGAACGCCCCCGCGCAGGCCACGCTCGAGGCTTGGCACACCATGCTCGAGAGCGGCAACATGGACGATCTCGACCGGCTGTTCGCCGATGAAGTGGTCTTCCGCTCACCCGTGGCGCACACGCCTTACCCGGGCCGCACGGCGACCACGCTGGTGCTTCGCACCGTCAACACCGTCTTTGAAGACTTCAAATACCACCGCAGCTTCGTCACCGGCGACGGCGCCAGCGTGGTGCTGGAATTCAGTGCCAACGTGAGCGGCAAGGCCCTCAAGGGCATTGACATGGTGCGCTTCAACGCTGAAGGCAAGATCGTCGAGTTTGAAGTCATGGTGCGCCCGGCCAGCGGCCTGCAGGCTCTCGGCGCGGCCATGGGCGCCAAGCTGGGCGACAAGCTCGCGCTGCTCAAGGCCGAAGCCTGACACCCGCTCGCGCCCTTCCCCTCATTCCATAACGATTCCAACGGAGACTGCCATATGTCGCTGCCGCCAATTCTGCAAAACCGCCTGTCCGTGCCCGTAGTGGGCTCGCCGCTGTTCATCATTTCCAACCCCGACCTCGTGATCGCGCAGTGCAAGGCGGGCGTGGTTGGCTCGTTCCCGGCGCTCAACGCACGCCCGGCCGAGCTGCTGGAAACGTGGCTGCAGCGCATCACCAGGGAGCTGGCCGAATACGACGCCCAGCACCCTGACAAGCCGTCGGCGCCATTTGCCGTCAACCAGATCGTGCACAAGTCGAACGACCGCCTGGAGCACGACCTGGAGCTGTGCGTGAAGTACAAGGTGCCCATCGTCATCACGTCGCTGGGCGCGCGTGAAGACGTGAACCAGGCGGTGCACAGCTACGGCGGCATCGTGCTGCACGACGTCATCAACAATAAATTCGCCAAGAAGGCGATCGAGAAAGGCGCGGATGGCCTGATCGCCGTGGCGGCGGGCGCAGGCGGCCATGCCGGCACAACCTCGCCGTTTGCGCTGATCCACGAAATTCGCGAATGGTTCGATGGCCCGCTGCTGCTGTCGGGCGCCATCGCCAACGGCAACGCCATCCTGGCAGCGCTGGCGGCCGGCGCGGATCTGGCCTATGTCGGTTCGGCGTTCATCGCCACCGAAGAAGCGAATGCGATCGAGGGCTACAAGCAAGCGATCGTGGAAAGCACCGCCAGCGATATCGTCTACACGAACCTGTTCACTGGCGTGCACGGCAACTACCTGCGCAAGAGCATCGAAGGCGCCGGCCTGGACCCGGACGCTCTGCCGGAATCGGACCCGAGCAAGATGAACTTCGGCTCGGGCGGCGGCGCAAAGGCCAAGGCGTGGAAAGACATCTGGGGCGCCGGCCAGGGCGTGGGCGCGGTCAAGCGCGTGGTGCCGGCGGCGGAACTCGTCAAGCGCTTTGCCGAGGAGTTCGAGGTGGCACGCCGGCGCCTGAACAACATCGAAGCGCTGCGCACCGCGGCCGATAGTAAGGCGACGGCTTAAGGCTTACGCGGTCACTGAGGCTGGCTCCAGCAACGGCAGCACATCGTCTGCCCACGCGAGCCAGCCTTCTTCGTAAACGATGCCGCGCTGCAGCACCGCGTGCTGCAACTGCTGCGCACGCGTGAGATCGGGCCGCGCAAAATCGCGCTGCTCGATTTCGCGGAAGGTGTTCAGCCGCGTGCGGTGCTGCTCGATCAGGCGCTGCATCTCGTCGGCAAAACCGAGCGGGCCGATCACGGCGTCGGCACGCAGCTTCACCAGCACTTCTTCGCGGTTGTCCGACGACACGGTCGGCTCCAGCACCCAGCGCGCGAGTTCGTCCCGGCCCGGCGGCAGGACGGTATACGTCTTCTTGCGGCTGTCTTCCTCTTCTTCCATGCTCACCCAGCCGGCTTCGGCCATGCGCCCGAGTTCGCGGTAGATCTGCTGATGCGTGGCGCTCCAGAAATATCCCATCGACTTGTCAAAGCGTCGAGCAAGCTCGTAGCCCGACGAGGGCTTTTCCAGCAGGGATGTCAGCAGTGCGTGTTGGATGGACATGGGCAGAGATAACGTCAGTTTTGTTTGGCGTCGACCGGGTTTTGAGCACCGCTGACCCGATCCAACCGATTCGATCTGCGAACTCTACAGAAGCCCGGTGGATGCGTCATGCCCTGCTTGGCCACCGTTGGTTTGGTGCCGAACTCGCGCGTGCCTGTGCTGTGCGAAAGCGTTGCGTCTCACTCGGCTGCCTGCGTTGGCATGAAGTCTTGTGCCGCCTTTACAAGCCATGTCCGCAGCGCCTGGAGCGGCGGATAGTCAGCGCGGCTGGTGGGCCAGGCGAGGTAGTAGCGCTCGGCACTTTCCATCTCGGGCACATGCGGCAGCGCCTGCACCAGATCGCCCTGCTGCAGCTCGTGGGTAATCAGAAAACGCGGCAGTAACGCCACGCCCAGCCCCGCGACGGCCGCTTGTGCGGCGGTGGCAAATTGGTCGAACAGCATGCCTTGGGGTTCTGCACCCGCCACGTGATGGCTTGCCAGCCAGCGCGGCCAGGCATCGGGACGCGAGGCCAGATGCAATAGCGGCGCATGCAGCAGATCGCGCGGCTGCGCAAAGTCGTAGCGGGCCAGCAGCGCCGGGCTGCAGGCGGGGACGACGGTTTCGCTCATCAGCAGGGCGAGTTCCGCCCCCGGCCAGTGCGGCGTACCGAAATGGATCGCCGCATCCACCGCTTCAAGTTGAAAGTCGAACTGCGACAACCGCGTCGTCAGATTGATGGTGATGCCGGGGTGCTGGTCAAAAAACGCCGGCAGGCGCGGCGCCAGCCAACGGGTGCCGAAGGTCGGGAGGATGGCCAGATTCAGACTGCCGCCCTGCGGATTGGCTCGGAACCCCACCGTGGCGCTCGAGATGCGCATCAACGCGCCGCGGATTTCCTCCGCATACGCCTGGCCCGCTGCGCTCAGGCGCACGGTCTGGCGTTCACGCACGAACAGTTCTGCGCCAAGACGCTCTTCCAGCGCGCGAATCTGGCGACTGACGGCACTTTGCGTCAGGTGCAGCTCGGCGGCGGCGGCCGTGAAGCTCTGGTGGCGCGCGGCGGCCTCGAACGCGCATAGCAAGGACATCGGCGGCAGGAAGCGGCGGGACAGGAACATGGGAGCGTGTGAGCTGTGCGGTGCGGAAGTCGCAACGTTCCTTCTGTTTTGGAATGACCTACGCCCGGATTATCGTTTGACCGGCCTTCATTCGCCACCCTAGTATCGCTCCCACCCCTGCCAAACCGCAATCCAATCATGAGCGCAGCGCATCAACCTTCGGCCTCCAAGTTCGTCCACGCAAACGAAATCCGCTCGCGCTTTTCGCGCGCCATGTCGGCCATGTACCGCGAGGAGGTGCCGCAATACGGCACGCTGGTCGAGTTGGTGGCAGACATCAACGCCAGCACGCTGGACGCTCAGCCCGCGCTGCGCGCGCAGATGGCGCAGTCCGGCGAACTGGAGCGGCTGGATATCGAGCGCCACGGCGCCATCCGTGTCGGCACGGCGGCCGAGCTGGCCACGCTGCGCCGGCTGTTTGCCGTCATGGGCATGGAACCGGTGGGTTACTACGATCTGTCGGTGGCCGGCGTGCCCGTGCATTCGACGGCGTTTCGCCCTGTAACCGATGCCGCGTTGCTGGCCAACCCGTTTCGCGTGTTCACCTCGCTGCTGCGGCTTGAGTTGATTGCCGACGCCACCCTGCGCGAGAAGGCCGCTGCCATCCTGGCGCGCCGCCAGATCTTTACCCCGCGCGTGCTCGAATTGATCGCCCAATGCGAAGCCGACGGCGGCCTGGCCGACGCAGATGCCGACGCGTTCGTACGCGAAGCGCTGGAGACCTTCCGCTGGCACATCACCGCCACGGTTGACGCCGAGACGTATCGCGCGCTGCAAGCCGCTCACCGCCTGGTGGCGGACGTGGTGTGCTTCCGCGGCCCCCACATCAACCACCTGACACCGCGCACGCTCGACATCGACGCCGCACAGGCCGCCATGCCCACACGCGGCATGGACGCCAAGGATGTGGTGGAAGGTCCGCCGCGCCGCGACTGCCCCATCCTGCTGCGCCAGACCAGCTTCAAGGCGCTGCAGGAAGCGGTGCTCTTTACCGACGATGCAGGCGCCCACACGGCACGCTTTGGCGAAATCGAGCAGCGCGGCGTGGCCCTCACGCGCAAGGGCCGCGCGCTCTACGACCAACTGCTGGCGGAGGTGCGCAACATGGGCAATGCCGGCAGTGCCGCACCCAACTACGGAAGCCGGTTGGCCCAGGCGTTCAGCGCCTTTCCCGATAGCCATGACGCGCTGCGTGCGCAAGGGCTGGCGTTCTATCGTTACACGCTCACGCCGTCGGGCCATGCACAGGCCGACGCAGCCGCGGCAGCTGATGCGTCGTTGGATGAACTTCTGGTCAAGGGCTGGGTGCAAGCGGACCCCATCACGTATGAAGATTTCTTGCCAGTGAGCGCGGCGGGCATCTTCCAATCCAACCTGGGCGGTGAGGAGCAGAAGCAGTATCAGGCCCACGCCGCGCAGCAGGCCTTTGAGACCGCGCTGGGCGCACGCGTGCATGACGAAATCGCGCTGTACGAGGCAGCGCAGCAGCGCTCCATCGATCAGGTGCGCGCCGTGCTGCGCGGCACGCCCGTGGTGGATGCCGAATGACCGGCCCGCACACGCCAGCCGCCATGCCGGGCTTTGCCGCCCCGTTCGCGAACCCTGCCGGCTCGCCCATCCGTGAACTGTTTCCGTACCTCAGCCAGCCGGGGATGATCTCGCTGGCGGGCGGCTATCCGTCGCCGAGCCTGTTCGACGCTGAAGGCCTGGCGCACGCCGCCGGCCAAGCCATGACGGGCGATACGCAGGCCTTGCAGTACGGCGCGACTGAAGGACTGCCCGTCCTCCGCACGGCGCTCGCCGCATTGATGGACGCACGCGGCATCCAGGCCAGCACCGAACAGATGATGGTCACCACCGGCTCGCAGCAAGCCTTCGACCTGCTGGTGCGGGCGTTGATCGAACCGGGGGATACGGTGCTGGTGGAAGTGCCGGCCTACCCTGCCACGCTGCAAGCCTTGCGCCTGGCGCAGGCCCGCATCGTTCCGATACCGATGGACGAACACGGCCTGCAGACCGATGCACTGGCCGACCTGCTGCATCAACTGCCTGCCACGCAGCGCCCCAAGCTGCTCTACACCGTCCCGAATTTTTCCAACCCGCGCGGCACGCTGCTCGCCGCCCAGCGGCGCGAAGCCCTGGTGCAGCTGGCCTGCGCGCACGGCTTCTGGGCGGTGGAAGACGATCCCTACGGCGAGCTGCGCTTTGATACGGCAGAGGGCGACGCCGCTGCCATGCCACCCACGCTGCGCGCGGTGGGCGATCGGCAGGCCGTGGGCGGCATGAACCCGGTGGTATATCTCTCCAGCCTTTCCAAGACCGTCGCACCTGCGCTGCGGATCGGCTGGATGCTGGCCGATGCCAGCCTGCTGCGCCGCTGCGCCATCGCCAAACAGACGGT
>Ga0316228_1002591_pt1 | contig 15624 bp, 13 predicted proteins | sample TBH18021metaG_FD_206005 | JGI IMG/M metagenome (GOLD analysis project Ga0316228, IMG submission 206005) | Freshwater microbial communities from Trout Bog Lake, Wisconsin, USA - TBH18021 | ecosystem: Environmental > Aquatic > Freshwater > Lake > Hypolimnion/Profundal zone | place: USA: Wisconsin... | reverse complement strand
AGCCACCCGGCCAAGTGTTTGGTAAAGATGGTTGTGGGCCCGCCTCAAATTTAGCATTTGGTGAGCAACCTAAATGGGTGCAGATGCCAACCACAACGAGATACTCAGGCTTGATAGAACGCCATTGATTCTGGGCGTAGGGTGGGGTAAATTGAGCTGGATCACGCAATGAGTCTGGATCAGCCAATTCGCCATCAATCTTAGAAAGCTCAGCAACCTGCTCAGGAGTACGGCGCACTACCCATACCGGCTTTCCACGCCACTCTACAACCCGCATCTCATCAGGCTTCATGCCAGTAATATCAATCTCAACAGCAGCACCAGCGGCCTTAGCGCGCTCAGAAGGCTCAAAACTGTCAACAAATGGGTAGAGAGCAGCGGCTGCGCCTACGCCTCCAACAGCAGAAGTGGCGATCAACCAATTACGGCGATCCTTGTCCATACAGGGCTTGTCACTCATTTACAAAATTCCTAAAAAGAGCATTTATGGGTGGAAATTGCTTAAAGGTAGGATTTTAAAGTAAAAAGATGGGTATGCAAGAAAGTTATAGGGTAATTTTGGGTTAAGCTCGATTAAATCTCTTAGGAAATCATTTATGAGCGTTTTAAAGGAATTTCGGGACTTTGCCGTCAAAGGCAATGTCATTGATTTGGCGGTCGGCGTCATTATTGGCGGCGCATTTGGGAAAATCGTTGATTCCTTGGTAAATGACATCGTTATGCCATTGATTTCGACTCTTTTAGGCGGCCATATCGACTTTACTAACCTCTTCATTATTCTGGGAACTGCCCCTGAGAATGTTCCACATACCTATGAGGCCTTGAAGAAAGCGGGAATCCCTATCTTTGCCTATGGAAGTTTCATTACCATTACCATCAACTTTATTCTGCTAGCGTTTGTTATTTTTCAAATGGTGAAAGTGGTCAATAAGGTGCGGATCATGGATGCACCCCCACCTCAGCCAGCACCACCAACCCCAGAGGATATTGTTTTGTTACGTGAAATTCGCGATAGCCTAAAAAAATAATTTTGGTAGGTGCTTAATCAGGGCATCCAATACCCACCTAGAGCTTTAATTAAGCGCACTCGATTTACCAAGAGACTCGATTGAAAATCAATCTGCTGTGATTCGGCCTTGGATTTCTCAATGGCAGCATCGACTATTTCCAAATAACCCGTAATACCCTCCTTATAACGCGCCGTTGAAATATCGTAGGTCTTATTTGCATACATGAGGCTATTTTCAACATTTTTATATGCGAGTTCGCGGTTTCTAGTTTCAACAAGCACATCCTCCACTTCCTTGATCGCAGAAAGGACGGTATTTTTATATAGGGCAATATTTTCTGAGTTCTTTGCAACAGCCTGATCTACTAGGGCAGATCTTCTACCGCCATCAAATACAGTTAAGAATGCAGTGGGTCCAATGGTCCAGAATGCATTCGGCGCGGCTAATAGGTTAGCCTGGTTTGCAGTTTGAAACCCACCCAAAGCAGACAGAGATAGAACGGGGAAAAAAGCGCTACGTGCAACGCCAATGTCAGCATTTGTCGCTGCAACTCGCCTCTCGGCAGCAGCAACATCAGGACGCCGCTCCAATAGGGTTGAAGGAATCTCCAAAGCTATAGGCGGTATCTCAAGGACCTTTAAACCAGAAGGAGCGATACTGAATGAGGATGCCGGTACACCAACCAATAATGCAATGACATGCTCATATTGTGCGCGCTGAGTTTCGAGCAACTTCTGCTGAACTAAGCCACTTTCGACCAAGCCCTGTACCCGATAGAAATCAATGCCTGAGTTAATGCCCTCGCGATAGCGTTGATTCATTAAATCTGCCTGCTTTTGATAGAGAGCGAGATCACGCTGCAAAATTGAAAGCTCTGATTCGGCGCTGCGCATCCGGATATAGCTTATTGCTACGTCGGTCTGAATTGCAAGCCGCAAAGATTCTAGATCCTGCTCGCTAGCCTGTGCAGATGCAGATGCAGCATCAATGCTAGATCTAACGCGACCCCATAGATCCAACTCGTAGTTAACGCCTGCACCAATAAAATTATTATCGTAAATATTTGGCTGGCCCGCCCCTCTTAATGGACGGCCAATAGATTGCCGATTCTCAGTTCCCTGCCCCCCTGCCGTCACTTGAGGATAAAGACCGGCATTATTAACCGCTAAGAATGCTTGGGCACTTTGAAAGCGGGCGACAGCAGCTTGAATTTGAAAATTATTTATATTTGTTTTTTGCATTAGGTCATCTAAGACCGGATCTTTAAAACTCTTCCACCACTCTCCGCGCTGCATCTGATCGGATGGAGTCGCCAAAATCCAAGCATTAGATGCCTCCTTAAATTTATCTGGGATTGGCAATTCTGGCTTTTTATACTCTGGAGCTAATGTGCAGGAAGCAGTCGTTACCACCAGCACCAAAACAAAAAGCTGTCTATAAATTAATTTCATTGCCCTTCCTTCTTGATGGACTTGCTATCTGCCGCAGGAATTGCCGATACTTTTTGACCTTGATACAAAGAATCGGGTGGATTATTAACCACCTGCATTGCCTCAGTAATTTCTCCAATCACCTCAAGCTCTTGACCAAAATCTCTGCCGATAATGACCTTCACTAAATTGATTGTTTGATCAGGCGAAACCGTTGCCAAATAATCTCCATCGGCTTTAATTATTAATGCAGATGAGGGAACACGAGGTACGCTGTGATCGGAAGGTAAATTCAATGTTACCTGCGCATACTCACCCGAACTTAAAATATGATCCTGGTTGTCCATTTCAATCTCGATGAGCACTGCACCTGAGACTGGGTTTACAGCTCCGGCAGTTCGTACTACTTTTGCCTCAAAGACCCTTCCCGGAAATTCAGGGACTGAAATTTTGGCAGACAACCCGGTTTGGATGTCATTTTTAAAAATCTGCGGAATATTGACAAACAAACGCAACTTATCAATATTGACGACATTAAATAAAGGCTTGCCACCGCCAGCAATCACTAAATCACCTACATCCGTGTTTCTCTCGGTAATCAATCCTGCAAATGGCGCTGGAATATTTTTATAATCAACAAAAGTTTGCGCCTTAATCAAGTTTGCCTCTGCAATTTGACGCAATGATTTTTTCGCTTCATAGTCAGTCAACTTTTGATCGAGCTCTTGCTTTGAAACGGCGTCAGCAGCAATTAAGTTTTTCCAACGCTGATATGAAATTTTTGCAAACTCTTCATTACCCTTCGCGGCAACCAAATCTGCCTTAGCCTGCTGGTATTGTTGGTCCACTTCTGGCGCCTCGATTTGCCCCAATAGTTCACCAGCCTTCACTTCCGAACCGATATCTTTGTACCATTTTTTCATATAGCCGTTTACGCGCGCGTATATTGGCGCATTGAGATAGGGGTCTAATCTTCCTGGAAACGACAAAGTGCTCTCAGCCCCACCAAGAGTCGGATGTATGGTGGAAACAAGCTGTACAGATAATGCATCAGAATGCATTTTTGCTTTCCAATAGCCATATAGACGGGTGCCAATACCAAAAATAATAATCAATAAAACGATATAGATGACCCGTTGAATTTTTTGATCAAGTGCCATAAATTGCCTTTTGACTCTCATCAAAATATGCCAGCTATTTTGAGTTGCCAGAAGAAATAAGGCTTTTAACCGCTCTGTAATTTGAATGAACTTCATAGTGTTTTTTGCTTACGTAATTGATTAACGAGACTAAATACAATAGGCACAAAAATGAGTGTGGCTACTGTTGCAAAAGAAAGACCGCCAATAACGGCTCTACCTAAAGGGGCGTTCTGCTCACCGCCCTCACCAAGCCCAAGGGCCATAGGTAACATACCAATAATCATGGCTGATGCAGTCATGATTACCGGCCTAAAACGAGAGTATCCCGCCTCTAATGCTGCCTTAACTGGATCCTGATGGGCCTCAAATCTCTCCTTTGCATAACTAACGACCAAAATACTATTTGCCGTTGCCACCCCCATGCACATGATTACCCCAGTCAATGCAGGAACCGATAGATTGGTAAAGGTAATAAACAAGATCCAAATAATTCCCGAGATCGCTGCAGGTAAGGCGGTAATAATGACAAACGGTACAAGCCAGGATTGAAAGTTAATAACCAGCAAGAAGTAAATCAATATGACCGAGGCAATAATGCCAAAGCCCAAACTAGTAAATGAAGAATTCATCGTTGCCACTTGACCTCTCAGCTCGACTCTAGTTCCTTTAGGTTTATTAGCATCCGCTTTTGAGATAACACGATTAATATCGGCAGCTACTCCGCCTAAGTCTCTTCCTTGAGTCGTTGCATAAATATCAAATGATGGTTGAATATTGTCATGTGTTACTACAGCTTGCGCATTGCTGCGATGCAAATTAGCAAGGGCGCCTAGGATGGTGCCATTTTTAGGATCAAATCCACCGACTGGAATATTAATGAGCTCTGATAGACCTCTGATGCTGGTTTGAGGCGTTTGCACCGAAACCGGGTATGAAACCCCAGTCTCAGAATTCAACCAAAAGATTGGGTTAACTTGAGCACTTCCAGATAAAGCGGTCACCATATCGCTAGTAATGCCACTTTCGTTGACACCCAATCTAGCAGCCTGCACACGATCAACATCAACATTAATTTGTGGATAGTTCGAGGCTTGTTGTATGCGAGCATCCACAATGCCAGGAATTTTTTTAATCTCATCTAACAGTCGATTGGCATATTGCTGGTTATCCTTGCGGTTACGGCCACGAATCACCACATCAATCGGTGCGGGTGCACCAAAATTTAGAATTTGACTAACAATATCGGCTGGTAAAAAAGAGAAGGTGGCCGAGGGAAACTGCTTCGGTAAGATGGTTCGCAATTGATCCACATAATTTGCTGTCGCACCATGCCCCTCGGCTAAAGAAATATAGATGTCGCCGTCTTGAGGTCCAATCGTTCCTGAATTGTTATAAGCATTATTCAGAGGGCTGATATTGAGGCCAATATTGTCAACAATCGATTCAATTTCATCAGCGGGGATAACTTTTTTAATTTCTGCCTCAATTAAATTAAATTGCAAAGCAGTTTCTTCTAAACGCGTTCCAATAGGAACGCGAACATGAAGCTTTATCTGACCGCCATCCACTGCAGGAAAAAAATCTCTACCCAAGGCAAAAACTAGTAACCATGAAGTCATGACAATTGACATAAAAATGAGAATGAATTGCTTTTGATTGCCAATTAATTTAGATAGTAGCCCCATATATGATTTGCGAAAAATTTCAAAGCGCTCTTCAAATTGCTTTTGAAAATTGATCAAAGTAATTTTTACAATGGTTAGGCGATTTCTTAATCCAACTGGGGGCGGGGCAATAACTGCATGATGAAGCACTTCTTCATGATGCTGATGATCGGCTCCCAAAATATATTGTGCTACTGTAGGCACAAAAGTTTGTGACATAACAAATGAAGCGGCCATTGAAAAAATGACAGCCTTAGCCATCGGTATAAATAAATACTTGGGCACTCCTTCTAAGAAAAACATCGGCACAAACACAATGCAAATACAGAGGAGTGCAATAAATGCCGGGTTAATAATCTGTGAGGCCCCGTCAATAATGGCTGTACGCACATTCTTACCCATTTCTAGATGGGTATTGAAATTTTCAATAGTGACAGTAGCATCGTCTACCAGCATACCCACTGCTAATGCCAGGCCGCCAAGAGTCATAATATTTAGAGTTTCACCACTGGCGTACAGCAGAATAATTGCAGATAACACTGATAATGGGATCGACATGGCGATAATGACTGTGGATCGCCAACTACCCAAGAATAATAAGATCATCAAGCTGGTTAAAGCTGTAGCAATCAAGCCCTCACGAACTACACCAACAATCGATGCTTTAACAAAAATAGATTGGTCACCAATTAATTGAATATTCAGGCTTTCAGGCAGTGTTTCTTTTAAGCGTGGAATTAAGTCCTTGATACCATCCACAATAGTTAAGGTCGACATCGCTCCAGACTTCAGAATGGTCATCAAAGCACCCTTACCGCCATCGAGACGCACTATATTGGTCTGAGGGGGAGAGCCATCGCGAACTTGGGCCACATCACGCAACTGAATCACCGTGCCATTAACCAACTTAATTGGCAATTCCGCAAAATTTGCAAAGTTATCAATACTGTCGTTTAGCTTGATGTTGTACTCATATTTACCAATTTTCTGCGTACCGGTTGGGATAATTAAGTTTCCCGTGGTTAATGCATTAATCACATCCTGAGGCGAAAGATTTTTTGATTGCAGAGCAGTGATATTTAAATCAATCTGAATTTGCCGAACCTTTCCTCCAAAAGGCGATGTAGTTGCACTGCCAGGCACATTAGCCAATTGCGGGCGAATAAAATTCTGAGCCAAATCAAAGATTGCCTGTTCAGCTAAAAATTTACTAGATAGAGCAACCTGAATCACTGGCACTGTTGCAGCGTTATAGTTCAAGATCAGTGGTGGGGTGATACCCGGCGGCATTTGCTTGAGGACAGTTTGTGAATATGAAGTAATTTGTGCTGTCGCCAAACGAATATCTACGTTGGGCTGAAAATACACTTTGATGATTCCAAAGCCCGGGAGTGACTGCGACTCAATATGCTCAATATCAGAAACATTCGTTGATAGATTGCGTTCGTACGCATAAACCACTCGACCAGCCATATCCTCTGGCTGCATGCCGTTATAGCTCCAGACAACTGCAATCACCGGAATCCGGATTTCCGGAAAGATATCTACTGCCATTTTTGTGGCAGCCAGTACACCAATCAATGCAATCATCATCGACATCACAATGAAGGTGTACGGCTTCTCTAGCGCTAGCTTGACTAACCTAATCATTTTCTAAACCCCTATTTGACGGTGAAGATCTCGATCACCATCATGATTACAAACATGATGCCCAATAAAGCCTAAATGAACTATTGATATAGAACTTTTAGCTTCTGAGCAATAGAAGCAGCATTAACCACGGCAAAAATACTTTTTGCTAAATGCGGTTTAATACCCTCTCAGAGTTAACTGAGCCTAGGGGGCTTGAAAATAGGTGTTGGTAGAGCGCTAGCAAATTCCCGTAATTCCATGTGGAAAGTGGCTGGTCGGGCATGCAGGTAATATAGCCGCAGAGTGCTAGAGTTGATATCGCCTAATAGATGGCTGCTAAAGTGAAACTGGAGATCAGCATTGTGGTCACCTGGACTGCATAAAATGGGTCCATTGACTGTAGACTGATGTAGAGAGGTGTTGTAACTATGGCTACGATGAATGGCATTTTTAACAAATGCTTGAGCTCCAGCTGGCTTGAGCAAGACCACAAATAAACAACTAACTAGCAGGATAACTTTTGCGTACCGGAGCATTTGATCATTAAATGGCTTTTTAACCAGTCTGTCAAGTGAATCAAGTGCGCTTATTTATTGATTTACTATAAGGGCCAAATGAGGGTATTCCTTTAAGATTTCGTGGTTAGCTGCGACGCAATATGCCATTTATCTTCATCAAACTTCATCTGGCCACAATAATGACTATTTTATGAATAACTTTGATTTAGCGAAACAGTATTTTTTAGATGGCCTGGCTTTTTTAGAGGCAGAGAAATTTGCTGATGCAGAGTATCAATTTAATCGGTCTCTCAAGATTCTTCCAAATAGAGTGTCAACACTAACCAATCTATCAGTCGCCCAACTAAAACTAAAAAAATATACAGATGCTAGGGCCTCTTTAGAGAGAGCGATCTTAATTGAGAATGATAATTGTGAAGCCTATTTAAATTTGGGCATCATAGAGAAAGAGCTTGGAAACCTCAGGTCAGCAGATGCTTACTTTGATAAAGCGCTCAGCTTCAATCCGAATTATCCCGAAGCATGGTTGAATAAAGGCAACATTCTGCATACACTCAAAAAATATGATGATGCAATTACTCACTACGATAAAGCATTAGTTTTAAAACCTCATTATTCAGAGGCCTGGGCCAATAAGGGCCTAACCCTACATGAGGTAATAGACGACAAAGAAGCTATTATTCATTTTGACAAAGCGATTAGCTTGAACCCAGATAATCAAGAGGCATATTGGAATAAGGCCCTATCGCTTCTTCACCAAGGTAATTATGAACTTGGTTGGGAGCTGTTTGAATGGCGATGGAAATTAGGATCCCAAAGAGACTCTTTTCGACATTACGACCAACCACTTTGGTTGGGTCAAGAATCTCTTACAGGAAAGACTATTCTACTTTGGGCCGAGCAAGGTTTAGGGGATACGATTCAATTTTGTAGATACGTCCAAAAAATCTCCGATCTGGGTGCTAAGGTCATTCTTGAAGTCCAAAAACAGTTAGTCAATGCCTTGAAGAACATGCCAGCAGTTTCGCAAGTGATTGAATTGGGACAGGCGGTCGACTTTTTTGATTTTCATGCGCCATTAATGAGTCTGCCATTGGCATTTAAGACTCGCCTGGAAACTATACCCTCCAATATTCCATATATTTTTCCAGATGTTCATAAGTCCACCTATTGGAACAAAAAACTAAATACCGAAAAAAAAATAAAAGTGGGGTTAGTGTGGTCGAGCGGCCATAGAGCTGATCAACCGGTTCTTTGGAGCATTACAGATAAAAAAAATATTCCACTTTCGGCTCTTGAGAATCTAAAGCTTCCCAATGTTCAGTTTTACAGCTTACAAAAAGGCGTGGAAGCAGAAGAGCAATTAACCTTACTGGAGGGGGCAGGTTGGAATGGGCCCCAAATTCAAAATGATAGCAAGCAATTAAATGACTTTAGCGATACCGCTGCTCTCATATCCAATTTAGACTTAGTGATCTCGGTTGATACTTCCGTTGCGCATATGGCTGGAGCGCTCGGCAAACCTGTCTGGGTACTCAGTCAATTTGTTGTTGATTGGCGCTGGATGCCCGGACAAAAAGAAGCCTGGTATCCAAACGCAAGAGTATTTCAACAACCATCTCCCGGAAACTGGGAGGCTGTGGTGACTGAACTTGTTATTGCGTTAAAAGAATTCTGTCAATCTTAAGAGGGACAAGAAAAAACCCACTGTATCGCTACAGTGGGTTTAGATTTACAACTATTTTCTAAATTTAGAACTAGCTTACGCTAGCGTTAAATTAGAAAGAGTGACGTACGCCAATACCGTAAGTCTGTTGACCAGACAAGGTTGAAGTAGTAGCACCACCAACAACTGTTGCATAGCTATACTTTTGACCGCCGGTCAAAGTAGTGTTGCCAAGCAATGCATACAAGTTAGTACGCTTACTCAGACTGTAATCAACAGACAAAGCTTCGTACTGGGCTGTACCTGTGCAACCACCGCTGTAGCTGCTAAATGCTGAGAGGCTAGCTGGGTTAGCACAACCTGCTTGTGAGCCAGCAGCAGGAGTACCAGCATAGTAGTAACCAGCAGAAACTTTAATTGCTGGAGTTACTTGATACTGAGCGCCTAACCAAAATACGTTAATACCGTAGTTGGTAATACCAGCTCTGTTTGTCAAAGGAACACCACCTGTTGTAGTAGTAATGTTGTAGTTCTGGAAGTTGCTTGGTGTACCAATCAACTCACGCTCGTAACCACCTTTGATCCACAATGCATCTACAGGAGACCATTTTGCAGTCAACTGGTAGGCTGTTGTATTTACAACAGTATTTAAGTAACCATTGATGTTGCTGAGTGTAGTGGTAGTTGTGTATGCAAGAGGGGTACCTGCTGCTGTAGTAACGCTAGTAGCTGAGTTAGCAACGTTAGACAAGTTCATTGCATCAGTTGTGTGTGATGCAATTGCCTGAACGCCATACTTGGCATTTTCCCAACCAACTTGTGCGCCAGTAGTTGTGTTCATAGTAGATTGGCTAGCAACACCACCTGGTGCGTACAACACGTTAGCGTTAAAGCCGTTTGATTTCCAAACATACTTCAAAGCACCGTCAACACGAGCCATATCTGTACGACCACCACCACCGTATGAACCAGCATACTGGAGTGGTGAAACAGCAAATGCTACTACTGGATCGTAGTTACCAATGTTGTCCAACATCAAGTTTTGTTGACGACCAGCTGTCAAAGTACCGTATTTGTCATTGGAAAGACCAACGAATGCGCCACGGTTAAACAATTGACCTTGGATGGATGAATCGCCAGAGATATTTGCACTACCAGCACCTTGACCAACCATACCTGTGTTACCAAGTTCGCCAGTTGATGGGCTAAAGCCTTGCTCTAAAGTGAAAATAGCTTTAGTACCGCCACCCAAATCTTCGCTACCTTTGAAACCCAAACGGCTCATTGATTCGCCGTTGCTGGAAATACCAAAGTTAGAACCAGGTTTAACAACTGAACCACCAGTTGCATTTGAGCCAGCCAATGCAGCAGGAACAGTAGAAGCTGTTGAGTTCAAGTTACCTGAATTGGTTTGACCGATTGCAGCAACGTCCAAAATACCATATACAGTAACGCTTGACTGAGCTTGAGCAGCAGACGCAAATGCGCTGATTGCTGCGATTGCTAATAGCGATTTTTTCATTCTTTAAATCTCCATCCGCGCTTCGCGCAGATTTTCTCTCTTCAAATCATTCCAAATCACCTCCAAATAATTTCCATTAAAACCATCGCATTAGTCGCACACTAAACTCTGTGCGACATTTTTATTTGAAATTTTTTTATTTTGAAAGAGCGCAAATCGCAATGCAGTTGGAGCTTGTTTGCGAATTTATTTTGTAAAAATATTTTTCTGGTCGCGTAACTTGGTGTGCGACAGTATGCTGAGCGTATGAACTTATATGCAGCAGCTAACGATGAAATTTTTTCTGTAGAACGCAATCGTACTTTGCCAATTGTTAGCACGATTACTTCTGTACCAAATTACCCAAGCAAACTATCCATCTTTCAAACCAATGCGTCACGCTATTGGCAAGTACGCTGTTACTTTGATGGCAAGGTGATTAAACGCACTCTACGAACAACTAGCAAAAGAGATGCTCTGCGCTACGCAAAAGAATTTTACAATGCGAAATTATGTGTTGCCCCTTCGCAACAACACGTGGCACATACACGCACCCACAGCATTGAAGCGGTTGCGACACTCATGCTAGCAACTGAGCAGGCACGTGTAGACAGGGATGAAGTAGCAAAGCACTCGCTAGTCATGCTCAAGTCACGCATACGCAAACAAGTGCTACCGTTTTTTAAAAATATCTGCGTAGAAGATATAGGGTATGCGCAGGTAGAGCGTTTTTTTAATCACTTGTCCACACTCAACTACAAGCCAATGACGCTATCACAGTACATGATGGCATTACGCAAAATACTCAATACAGCACACGCACACAAATGGATTGAGCAAGTGCCGCAGTTCCCCAAAATACGAATCACAAGTACGGCACGTGGCAACTTTACAGTGAATGAGTATTTACAACTACTACGCTGTGCAAAACGCATGCGTAACGCCAAGCAAAAGAAACGTAAGGTGACACATCGCAATACGCAAGGTGGAGTATTTGCTAGCTATGCGAATGTGGTACATGAGATGGCGTGGGTGATTGGTTTTATGGTCAACAGCTTTGTGCGTCCCGTTGATATTAAGTTGATACAGCACAAACATGTGACTATTGTTAAAGGTGAGCATTGTTACTTACGTTTAACACTACCAGAAACAAAGAGGCATAAAGCGCAGATTGTTACCCTACCAGCTGCAGTACATATTTACGAGCACCTACGTGATTACTTTGCTAAACAGGGATTGGCAAATGAAGATGACTACTTGTTTTTACCAAAACTCAAAGATAGGCAATCTGCGATATTTTTATTAGAAAAAATGTTCAAACGCATATTAGAAGAAACAGATTTGCGTTTTGGCACACAAGGACAAAGACGCACGCTGTATTCACTACGGCACTCTGCAATTACATTTAGGCTACTGTATGGACAAGGAATTGATTTATTGACGTTGGCACGCAATGCACGCACTAGTTTGGAGATGGTAGATAAGTTTTACGCTAGTGAGTTACGTGCAGAGATGAATGTTGGTATGTTGCATAGCAGAAGATGATATTTGCTACTATGTTGTAATGCCCAAGCTAAACATCACCCATCTGCCACAACGCCTGAAAGAGCGATTAGAAAAATTAGAGCGTGGTGAAGAAGTTGCCATAAAAGACATAAAGGCTTTATTGGATGATGGACAAATAGAACGAATGGAGCAGGCGTGGGCAGAGCAAGAGAATTTACGCAAAATACACAAGCGCCCTAAAACAAAAGCCGAAGCTTATGCAATTGGTTGGAAGACAAAACTGGAAGTGCGTATAGAGACTTACAAGCAAGCAATAGCAGAAGCAGAAGGTGGCTTGTTAGAAGGCATTAGAAAACTACAAGCAGATAGCGAAACTAAAGCGGCACGGGTGTTTATGGATGCGTGGAGTAAAGCACTTGATGCAGGTAAATCAAGTTGGAGCGCACAAAGTGCTGGCAATATTGCACTTACAAGGGCAAATCTCAGACAAGGTGAAGTTGTAGCAAGCAAGCGTGATAAAGAAGTGTGGGCAATGGAAGATGAATTGCTTAAGCAGTTTGAGAGTGAAATGAGTAAAGAAGAAAAAGAGCAGTTGGAAATACTAAAAGAGCACGAAAAAGGACTGCAAAAACGTAAGAAGTAGTGGTTTATTAAAAAGCAGGGTTTTTGTATGGTTAGTAAAAAACCCTGCTTTTACTTAAACCCTATATCCCATATAGCTTACAAGCCACATTAAAACCATCAAAACCAAGCAAACCATCAAATCCTTACCGACCAAACCTTCAATATGCTGTAATTACTACTGATAGCCAAATAAGCATTTGCACAACTTGTTAGGAAGAATATGCATAAAGCTGTAGAAAAAGTAATAAAGCTACTACGCAAAAAAGGATGGCAGGTTGATGTAGTACAAAATAAACACTACAAGGCAACCATTGCTAAAGAAGGCTTTAAATCAACCATTGTTTTCTCAAGCTCACCCTCAGATAAAAATGCAATCCGCAATATCATTAAAGATTTTAGAAATGCTGTGCAAGCAGGCGGATTTGATACTTTAGATAACTACCGTAACTACCTTATCACTGAATGTGAATTTGATGATATTTTGGAGGCAATTACAGAGCGATTAACAAATATTGCCGATGCTGGCGGTGTATATGAAGAAGCTATTGGGCATATGGAAGTTTTACAACAACTATGCAATGTTTCGCAAGATGACTTTTTTACAGATGATGCAATAGCTATAAATGATTGGATGAATTTTAGAAAGCGCAGGAAAACTTGAAGGTAGAGTTTGATACAAGCGATATAAGCGTTAGTGGATTACTTGGCTGTTTTTCTATTCCAAGCAATATTGAGTATATTCTTACTGAAATCGGTATAGCCATAAACTTTTATAAGCACTTGGCTGTTGATAAAACTCTAATCAACCCCTTTCAATTGAATGTGCAGGATGACAGCAGAACTCATACACTGTTTTCAATGTTCTCCAATCCAAACCAAAAGCAATTCATTAAACAGCGCATTACCTCCGCTACATTAGTCGTAAAAAATGCAACAGAGATTACAAAGGATTGGGAGTTTAGCTGCAACTTTGTATGTGAGCAATTTCAGAATAAAGCAATCATCCTCAACATTAGACTCAATATAACCAAAGACGATTTGGATATCGTGTCTGTATCGGCTGAAAGCAAATTACTGACTAAAGATGATTTGCTTAGCCTTCCCTTATTTCTCTCTTTATTAACACCTGGCTAATTCACTATGTATAAAGCTACACGAGAATTTATAAAAGCAAGACAGCCACACACCAAGTATGTTTTGGAGCAAGTGTTTGTAAAGCAAGTTGGTGGTGGAGTGGCAAATCAATGCTTTCAAAATGCAACGGATGATAGTTTGCTTGAGAAAGGTAATAAGGTAGTTAGCGGTTGGCTGATAAATGCTTTTGACAACGAGCGCAATTCAACTGCCATCGTCCAGCATTGGTGGAATATTGATGGCAATGGAAATTATTTTGATATGACGCCTGATGTGGATGGCGCTTTAGAGTATGTGGTTGATAGTGGCATTAGTGAGTATGGACAAGATAACTATGATGATTTAGATAATCTTGTTGCGCTCAGCCTGCTATATCAAAATGGCGAGTTTTTTGGAGTGGAAGCTGTTGATGGCAATTTAATTACAAAACCATTGCCATCGCTTGCCACTATAAATCTTTTTCAAACCACTTAAACTATTACACCACAGCCAAACCTTCCACAGCATTACGCATAAGCTCGCTATTGCAGTCTATGTAGCATTGCACGCTACTGAGTGCCTTATGTCCGCTTAATCCCATAATAACTCGCACACCAATACCTTTGTTTGCCAGCGTAGTAATGAAGGTTCTGCGTGATGAGTGACTGCTTGCGCCATCTAACCCCACTTTTTTGTAGAGATAATGGAAGTGCTGTGTGAGTGTATTTGCTGTAAATCCATCACTGTCACGCTTTTGGCTATAGAAGAACTTGTTGTTTGGATTGGCGTTGGTATATATTTTTGCGTATTGCTGTAGCTCTTTGCGCAACTTCTCATTCACAAATACTGTTCGTGCTTCATTCGTCTTTGTGTTCTCTGCCAATAAGCGTATTTCGTTCTTAATGTTGCCTTCTTTATCCACAACATCTTTAATACGTAGGCTCGCAACTTCGCTGACACGCATTCCTGTATTAAACATAATCAACACCAACGTTCTGTTGCGTAATGCGTGTTTGCGTGTTGCAACATAATCAAGCACTCTGCGTATCTCTGTGCTGTTTAGAACTTTTGCCTGCTTCGCCATAGTTTCTTTTCCTAACCAAAGTTTTGCTATAGCTACATTATTTTTTCTTTTGTTTCTTTCTGCGACCGATTTATGCCAATTAGTTAGCAAAGTAAATTCCTTCCAATAATCAATGAGATATGCTGTTTTCGTAGCTAAATATAAGAAAATACGAAATTCCTTACATATTGCTATTTAGCGGAGATGTGGGATTTAGACTACAGAAATACGCAGACTTGCATACAGCGTCTATACGCAGTTTTTAATAATCTCTTTTTAGTAGATATTCACAGTCGTACTTAAATTGCTTACAGCTTGGATTTGAGGTGTTTAAGTATTAGAAGCAACCTACTGCGTAGTTTGCTTGTGTTTCGCAAAAGCTATCGCTTTTACTCACACATTTTTTTGAATTTAATTTATAAGATTGATATTTGATTTTGTTTTTTTAATCCCTTTTGCTAGGAATCATAAGCCACGCTCATTTAAGAGCGTAGCGATAAAAAACCTTTTGCTGAGGTTTTACATAACTGATATACACACAACTTGATTTAACAAGAGAAGGTAGGTTTTGCTATCACCTTTTATGTGCTCGTCTAACGCAACATATCCACAGCCTATATCAGTAGCCTTGTGGATTGTTTGTGGGTTTAATTGTGGCAGTCCCACTCACTTTAATTTGCGTATCACTACGCTCTAACCATTACAGCATCGCAAACGCTTCTACACAGTGGTGTGGCATTTAAGGCATCTAGCAT
>Ga0316228_1002584_pt1 | contig 15665 bp, 13 predicted proteins | sample TBH18021metaG_FD_206005 | JGI IMG/M metagenome (GOLD analysis project Ga0316228, IMG submission 206005) | Freshwater microbial communities from Trout Bog Lake, Wisconsin, USA - TBH18021 | ecosystem: Environmental > Aquatic > Freshwater > Lake > Hypolimnion/Profundal zone | place: USA: Wisconsin... | reverse complement strand
CTGGACAGCGTCCCCCTGTTTAGCTAGGCGTTAGATTAAAATATCAAGCAGTGAGTGGATGATATAATCCAATTAATTTGCAAACGCTGCGATGTCTGTTTGCGCACGACCTAAGATTAGTGCATGGACATCATGCGTACCTTCGTAGGTATTGACCACTTCAAGATTGACCAAATGACGCGCTACCCCAAACTCATCGCTGATACCATTTCCCCCTAACATATCACGCGCTAGGCGTGCGATATCGAGTGCTTTACCACAGTTGTTGCGTTTAATCAATGACGTACCTTCCACAGCGGCAATCCCTTCATCTTTCATGCGACCAAAGCGTAAAGCTGCCTGTAGACCTAAAGCAATTTCGGTTTGCATATCAGCGAGTTTCTTTTGAATCAACTGATTTGCTGCTAATGGACGACCAAATTGTTTGCGATCAAGCGTGTATTGACGAGCAGTATGCCAACAGAACTCTGCAGCACCCATTGCACCCCATGCGATACCGTAACGGGCACTATTTAGACAGGTAAAAGGACCTTTTAGACCACGAATGTCTGGGAAGGCGTTTTCTTCTGGTACAAATACGTTATCCATCACGATTTCACCCGTAATCGATGCACGTAAACCCACTTTACCGTGAATCGCAGGTGCACTCAGACCTTCCCAACCTTTCTCTAAAATAAAACCGCGAATATCACCCACGTTGCCTTCAGCAGAGACCTCTTTTGCCCAAACCACAAATACATCTGCAATTGGGCTGTTGGTAATCCACATTTTTGAGCCAGTAAGGCGATAGCCACCATCGACTTTTTTAGCACGGGTAATCATGCTACCTGGGTCAGAGCCATGGTCGGGTTCAGTTAGCCCAAAACAGCCAATGTATTCACCTGACGCAAGCTTTGGTAAGTATTTTTGTTTTTGTTCTTCGCTACCAAATTCGTTGATTGGCACCATCACCAGTGAGCTTTGTACACTTGCCATTGAGCGATAGCCTGAATCCACACGTTCAATTTCACGCGCGATTAGACCATAGCTGACATAGTTAAGTCCTGCACCGCCGTAAATTTCTGGAATGGTAGGACCAAGTAGGCCAAGCTCACCCATTTCACGAAAAATGGCAGGGTCGGTTTTTTCATGGCGGAATTGCTCAAGGACGCGTGGTTGCAATTTATCTTGGCAGTAGTTGAATGCAGTATCGCGAATCATGCGCTCTTCAGCGGTGAGTTGTTGTTCGAGTAAAAATGGGTCTTGCCAGTTAAATTGGGCTTTTTTCCCATGTATTGTTTGATTCATTACATTAATTTCCTTCTCTATCATCCATAACAATCTTTGAAAAGATTAAGCCTTAATCTTTCATCTATAAAAATTTATTGCTGAATAGCGTTTCAAGTTCCTTGAGGGTCGTACTGTTTTTCTTTGATAAATAAAGTGGGAATTAAACCGCATAAAAAATATGCACCCGCCATTAATAATAATCCTAAGCCAATTGAATTATGTGTTGCTAAATAACCGATAGTAATTGGTGCAAAGACCGAACCAATCCGACCAATATTAAATGCGCCGCCTACAGCTGTACCACGAATACTTGTTGGGAAACTCTCTGTCAGATAAGTAGCATTGATAGCATAAGGAATACCGTATAAAAAACCAAATGCGAGCATTAACCAACCGATATTTTGTGCAGTATGCATATAAACCACCACAGGAATAAACAATGCTGTGCCAATAGTGCCAAAAGCAAACACCGCTTTACGTCCAATTTTATCTGCCATCATTCCTGCAATCACTTTGGCAAACATCATACTCACATAAGTCCCAGCCATATAAATAGCCATATCTTTAAACTTAATATGTAGTTCTGATTCTAAATAAGAGGGTAGCCAATTACTAACACCAAAATAACCGAACAATAGCAAGCCTGAGCTAATTGTCCATAAGAGGAACATTCTCCGATGTTGAGGATTGGCAAAAATTACTTTATAAGCGCTTTCACGTTTTTCTAATACGCTATTTGCCCCTGTTAATTTTCGAGCACGTGCTTCCTGCCATGATTGTGACTCTGGAATCATTAGATACATTAAAATAGCAAGTAATAATGGTAAAAAAGTTAGTAGATATAGCGTCCGCCATCCGTAAGCGGGAATTATCCAACCCGATAGCGTCGTGATAAGAAGAGAACCCAACGTGAAACCTGTCATCAATGCCGCCAATACTGTGGTGCGATGCTTAGTAGGTACCATCTCAGACATTAGCGTATTCGAAGCAATATATAAACTGCCTAACCCTAAACACGCTAATACTCGCAAGACAACAAATTGCTCATAAGATTGGACAAAGCCAGTCATACCTGACAACAATGCAAACATTGCCGTAGCAATCACAATCACACGTACTCGACCAAATCGATCACAGGCCCAACCACCAAATAAGCCACCAATCGCCATACCAAATAATGACCAGCTACCTAACGCACCTGCTTGGACACTGGTCAAAGCAAACTCTTTTTTGAGACTCGATAATGTAAAAGCGAGAATGCCCATATCAGCACCATCACATAATAAAACCAAAAAACAAAACAAAAATGCCAGTTTCCATGGTTGCGCTTTTATATCACCTGAAGTCGCAGCAATAGTATCCACAATAAATATCCTTATTAATGTGATGAAAAAATGGATGAACCATGCAGCAATAAAACTTTCATTAGTAAAATTTAACGAGTCTATCCTTTAAAGTCGTTAAATAACTGAATGGTTCAAAGTTTAAAATTATTTAGGGTTATGATTCGCTCACTTCTTTAATCATATTTCGCGCAATAATAATTTGTTGAATCTGAGTTGTGCCTTCATATAAGCGATATAGGCGCACGTCTCGGTAAAAGCGTTCAATACCATAATCGGCAATGTACCCAGCACCCCCGTGAATTTGTACTGCTCTATCTGCCACTCGACCACACATCTCAGTAGCAAACATTTTGGCACATGAAGATTCGGTCACGACATTTTTGCCTTCATCTCGCAAACGTGCCGCATCGAGTACCATGCATTTAGCCGCATAAATATCTGCTTTTGAATCTGCTAACATACCTTGAATTAATTGAAAATTAGCAATAGGCTGACCAAATTGTTTACGCTCAACTGCATAACGCAGTGCATCATCTAACATACGACTTGCCGCCCCAGTCGCCGCTGCAGCAATATGTAAACGACCTTTATCTAAGACTTTCATTGCCGTTTTAAATCCTACGCCTTCTTTACCACCGATTAAGGCAGTAGCAGGTACTCGACAATTATCAAAAATTACATCACAGGTATGGGCGCCTTTTTGTCCCATTTTTTTATCAATCTTACCTAAACTTAAGCCAGGGGTATTGCGTTCAACAATAAACGCTGAAATTCCTCCCGCACTTTTATTTTGCGGATCAGTACGTGCCATTACCGTGTAAATACCCGCTTGAGGTGCATTGGTGATAAACCGTTTAGTACCGTTGATGATATAGCTGTCGCCATCTTTAATTGCGGTCGTCTTTAATGAGGCTGCATCCGAGCCTGAATCAGGTTCTGTTAGACAAAACGACCCCACAATCTCCCCACTGGCAAGACGTGGCAAGTAATTTTGTTTTTGTTCCTCAGTCCCATCAATAACGAGTCCTGATGAGCCAATACCATTATTTGTACCAATTAAAGAGCGAAATGCAGGCGAAGTGCGGCCAAGCTCAAAAGCAATTGTTACTTCTTCTTCCATCGTGAGACCTAACCCACCATAAGCTTCAGGAATAGTGAGCCCAAATAAGCCTAGTTCTCGCATTTGGGCGATAATATCCTCAGGTAATCGGTCATTTTCTGCTACCCAGTCTTCTCGTGGAATCAACTGGTCATTAACAAAACTGCGTATAGTTTGGGTAATATGTTCGAGTACATCCTTATCTCTAATCATCTTTTTGCTCCTTAGGTGATATAAAACTTTGATATGAGATCTTGTATTTCACACAGCATAAAATAAATTAAAATCAAATACAATACTTTTGGTATAAATAACCGCAATGCGAAACTATATTTTTCATTATTAGAAAATCACTCTTATTAAAATGCAAATTTAAACGTAATTAAATTGTAAACCGCCCTTCACAATGCTAATCTTATCGTATATATTGATTTATGTATATCGCTATGCGGAACTTAATAGTCGTTAAATACATTAACAGGAAGTTATAAAAGGAATTACCATGGAAGAACCAATTATTCTTTGTGAAAAACATGAGAATGGCGTCTGTATCATTACTTTGAATCGCCCTAAGGTGCGTAATGCCTTGGATGTTACTTTGCGCAAACAGTTATCAGAGATATTTCAGCAGCTAAGTACCGATACCGATATTAGAGCTATTGTGTTAACAGGTGGAGAACAAATTTTTGCGGCGGGTGCGGATGTTAATGACTTTTTATTAGCCAAGACTGCTGACATGTATTTGCGTCATAACGAACGCTACTGGGAGACCATCAGTCAATGTCCGAAACCAGTGGTCGCTGCTGTGAATGGTTATGCAATCGGGGGTGGCTGTGAACTTGCCATGCATGCCGATATTATCGTTGCGGGAAAATCTGCCAAATTTGGACAACCAGAGATCAAATTAGGTTTAATGCCTGGTGCGGGTGGTACGCAGCGCTTATTTCGTGCTATTGGGAAATTTAAAGCCATGAAACTTGTTTTGACAGGTGACATGATATCAGCTGATGAAGCAGAAAAAATGGGATTAGTCTCAGAAGTTGTTGAAGATAGCGAAACCCTCCCTCGCGCGATTGCAATTGCAGAACAAATCGCTAAATATTCCCCAATCGCCCTAGAACAAATTAAAGAGGTTGCACTACTTGGTGCAGACTTGCCTTTAGAAGGCGCATTAGCATTAGAACGCAAAGCATTTCAAATCTTATTTGATACTCAAGACCAAAAAGAAGGGGTAAAAGCCTTTTTGGAAAAGCGTCCAGCCCAATACCAAGGCAAATAATTACTTGGTAATTAGCGATTAGCCAGAGATTATCGGAGTATTCACTAAAGGAGTATTAATTAAAATGGTCATTAAAATGGAATTTTGATTATGACAATTCATAAAATCGCCATCATCGGCACAGGTATCATGGGCATGGGTATTGCCCAAATCGCCGCACAAGCAGGGGTAGAGGTACTACTTTATGATGTTAGAATCGGGGCAGCACACAGTGCACGCCAGACACTCAAACAAACCCTAGAAAAATTGACTGCAAAAGGTAAATTAACCGATGCACAGTTACAGTCTACCTTGAATAATTTAATAGTCACTGATGAGTTACAACAAATCGCTGAGGTGGATACAGTTATCGAAGCGATTATTGAAAACTTGCAAGCCAAACAGCAACTTTTTGCCCAGCTTGAAGCAATTGTACCTGCATCAACGATTTTAGCCACCAATACATCTTCGCTATCTGTTACCGCGATTGCGGCAGAATGTCGACATCCAGAGCGTGTTGCAGGCTTTCATTTTTTTAATCCCGTACCACTCATGAAAATTGTGGAGGTCATTCCAGGCCTATCTACCAGTCAATCGGTTGTAGGTGATTTGCTAGATTTAGCAAAACGAATGGGGCATCTAGGGGTGATAGCAAAAGACACCCCAGGATTTATCGTGAATCATGCGGGGCGTGCTTATGGCACAGAAGCGTTAAAACTGTATGCGGAAGGCGTGGCAAGTTTTGAAGCCATTGATCGTATCTTGCGAGACGGTGCAGGGTTTCGTATGGGACCATTTGAACTGATGGATTTAACAGGCATCGATGTTTCACACCCTGTGATGGAGTCAATCTATAACCAGTTTTATCAAGAAGATCGTTATCGACCAAATGCCTTGACCCGTCAGATGTTCATAGCGAAAAAATTCGGTAGAAAAGTCGGCGAAGGCTTCTATTGCTATGAAAATGGGGTCAAAAACGCCCCATCTGATGCACCCCTTGCGATGTCCAATCCTTCTTGGGATATAAATATTACCGCTATTACCAGCGTTTGGATTGGCGCAGATTTAACCGAAGATAAACAACAACTCTCGACATTTCTAGCAGCAAGACATATCGATATTGATCAAGCCCCTACGCCAAATGTCAATAGCTTAGTTTTGCTTGCCACTTATGGCGAAGATACCACCAACGCTGCCCTACGTTTAGGTGTAAACCCCGAGCAAGCGGTGGGCATTGATATGCTTACCGATTTGGTAAAACATCGTACACTCATGCCGAGTTTGGTGACACAGGAAAAATTTGTTGGGCAAGCTTATGCTATTTTTGCTAAAGGCGAGAACCCATCAGACGCTTCACCTCAAGCAACCCTAATTCAAGAAAGCACAGGGTTTGTGGCCCAACGTGTCTTAGCAATGGTTATTAATTTAGGTTGTGATATGGCAGCACAACAGATTGCCACGCCACAAGATATAGATAATGCTGTTAAGCTAGGCTTAGGTTATCCGTATGGTCCAATTTCATGGGGCGAAAAAATTGGAGCTACTCGAATATTACTAATTTTACAGCGTATTTATGCATTGACGGGTGATCAACGCTATCGTCCTAGCCCTTGGTTGCAACGCCGAGCCAAATTAGGATGCTCACTGTTTACTCAGCAAAATAATTGCCAATAATTAGCTATTGTTATTCAATATTTTTAAATTAAGGAAGATTTATGTTGAACGCATATATTTATGATGGTCTTAGAACCCCTTTTGGACGCCACGCAGGCGCTTTGGCTGATATTCGTACTGATGACTTATTGGCAAATGTAATGAAAGCTTTGGTTGAAAAGCATCAGCTACCGAAGGATATTTTTGATGAAGTGTTGATTGGGGATACCAACCAAGCTGGTGAAGACTCGCGTAATGTTGCACGTAATGCCGCTTTAATTGCTGGATTAGATGTACGAACGCCTGCACAAACCGTGAACCGTTTGTGTGCCTCTGGTTTGGCGGCTATTATCGATGCCGCGCGTAGTATCACGTGTGATGAAGGCGATATTATTTTGGCAGGCGGTGTGGAATCCATGACGCGAGCGCCCTTTGTTTTTTCAAAAGCTGAAAAACCATTTAGTCGTGATTTTAAAGTCTATGACACCACCATTGGCAGCCGTTTCCCTAACCCAACTTTGGAACATCAATATGGTAGCGACACTATGCCACAAACTGGTGATAATGTTGCTGCCAAATATGGCATTACTCGTGAGCAAGCCGATCAATTTGCCGCTGCCTCACAAGCTAAATATCAAGCCGCCAAAGCTGCGGGCTTTTTTGATGATGAAATTACACCCATTGCTGTCGCCCAAGGTAAAAAACAGCCTCCAAAAATTGTATCAGAAGATGAACATCCACGGGCGGAATCTGATTATGATGCATTACAAAAGCTCAAACCACTCTTTGAAAACGGAGTCGTCACTGCAGGCAACGCATCGGGTATCAATGATGGTGCTGCGGCAGTGATTATTGGTTCGAAACAAGCTGAGCAAAAATTGGGTATGCAACCAATCGCAAAAATTATCGCCTCGGGAGCAATGGGTATTGAGCCTAATATCATGGGTGCAGGACCTATCGAAGCGATCAAACTTGCCCTAAAGCGTGCCAATCTGACCTTGGATGATATGTCAATTATTGAAATTAATGAAGCCTTTGCTTCCCAAGTTCTTAGCTGTCTTAAGGGCTTAGATATCGCCTTTGATGACAAACGTGTCAACCCGAATGGCGGTGCGATTGCGCTAGGTCACCCACTTGGTGCCTCAGGGGCACGTTTAGCTCTGACAGTTGCTCGTGAGTTGCAGCGTAATGGTGGTAAATATGCCGTCATCAGTTTATGTATTGGCTTAGGTCAAGGATTGGCGATGGTGATTGAACGTGTATAGCGATTTATTTAGTTAAACAGGATATTAAGGGTTAGAAACATGATTGGAATAAGCCTAGCCCTCAATTTTAAGGTACTATCAAGGATGGTGTTATGACAACGATACTCAATCAACATGAGGATTACCATCAGGCACAGGATGCCTATGGCTTCCCTTTAATTATTAAACAATTACTAAATCGCGCAAGAATCGTCTCTCGTCATCAAACTATCAGTTATGCTGATAAGCTCACTTACACGTATGCTGAGTTTTTTAAACGTATTAATCGTCTGGCAAATGTCCTTAAAAATATGGGTTTGAAACAAGGTGATATGGTGGCAGTGATGGACTGGGATAGCCATCGCTATTTGGAAGCATACTTTGCAGTCCCTATGTCGGGGATGATTTTGCAGACGGTAAATGTGCGGTTATCAGAAGATAAAGTGCTTTATACGATTAATCATGCTAAACCAAAAGCGTTATTACTCAATGCAGAATTTGCACCAATGATTAAAAACCATCAGTTTGATGCGCCTTCCATTGAAAAAGTCATTTGGTTTGATGATGAAGATGCTCATGTTGCCGAATTACCCAGTTATGTAGATGGTATTTATGAAGATTTACTATCAAACGCAAGTGATGAATTCGATTTTCCTGACTTTGACGAAAATACTATTGCCACAACATTTTATACCAGTGGTACGACTGGCAATCCTAAAGGGGTGTTTTTCACTCATCGTCAAATTGTATTACAGATATTGGCCAGCATGGCGTCAACGGCTTTGAATGCAGAAGGACAAGGTGTACGGTATACAGACGTCTATATGCCCATGACACCAATGTTTCATGTCCATGCTTGGTGCGTACCTTACTGGGCGACACTGATTGGATTGAAACAAATATACCCTGGTCGCTATCTAGCAAATAAGTTGGTTGATCTGATTGAAGAACATAACGTGACTTTATCACATGGTGTTCCAACAATTCTACAAATGCTAATCACTGAAATGAATCAGCGTGGGGGTAAATTTAATGGCTTGAAAATATCCTTGGGCGGTTCCAAACTAAATGAATCGCTTGCCAAACGTGCTTATGAATGTGGTATTGAATTTATGTGTGGTTTTGGCATGTCAGAGTCCTGCCCAACACTATCTCGCTCTATATTTGATGACAAGCAAAAGGCTATGAGTCTTGAAGAACAAATCAATTATCGCTCACTGTCAGGTTCCCCTATTTTATTAGTGAATATGGAGTTGTGGGATGAGAATGGTCGTAAGCAACCGTTCGATGGTGAAGCCACGGGTGAATTGGTGGTACGTGCTCCTTGGTTAACCCAAAGCTATTTCAAGGATCATGATGCTGGCAATGAGCTATGGCGTGGTGGTTGGATGCATACCCAAGATATTGCTTGCATCACTCCCGATGGTACTTTAAAAATTGTCGACCGCTTAAAAGACGTAATTAAGTCAGGTGGTGAATGGATTTCTTCCATTGAAATAGAACGAATATTATCACTTCATCCTAGTGTTGCTGAAATTGCAGTTATTGGCATACCTGATGAACGCTGGGGTGAACGCCCCGTTGCACTCATTACATTAAAACCCGATCATACTAACACCACTGCTGAAGATATATTAGCTATCGGTCATCAAGCGGTTGAAAAAGGCCATTTACCAAAATATGGGGTGCCAAGTGATATCAAATTTGTGAAAGAGATGCCAAAAACCAGTGTAGGTAAGCTCGATAAGAAAGTTATGCGTCAAATGTATTCCCAAAACTTATTTTAAGCACCTCATACTAGCAAAAAAATCAAAGGATAACGCATAATGAATGACACAATGCTGACAGAAATAAAGGCAATCATTACGCAGCAAACTGAACACCCCCTCAAAGATTTTGCTGTTATTTATCCGCAAACCGTCGCATGGGGTGATATGGATGCTTTTCAACATGTTAATAATGTGATGTATTATAACTATGCTCAAAATGCAAGAATTTATTATAATACCTGCTTGGGGTTGTTTGATAAAGACACCGCTTCTGCATTAGTAGCTTCATCCTGTCACTATATTAAGTCAGTGACTTATCCAGACACGCTCTGGATTGGGGTGCGTATTAAAAAAGTTGGTAATGCAAGTGTTACCCATGAGTATATTTATTACAGTACTGCAATGCAGACGATCATCGCCAAAGGCGAGTCTGTCTTAGTATATTTGCATAAATCAACGGGTGATAAAAAGCCCATTGATGCAGACAAAAAAGCTGCTATTAGGCAACTAGAAAAACTCTAATAAAAAAGGTTATATTTATTGCAATAAATATAACCTTTTTTATATTTTTACTTGTATCACACATATCAGTATGAAATATACCAGTACTAGATATCCCCCTATTAGATGTACAAGTTACTTGCGATATTGTTTTTCATATGCAGTAAGCGCGGTGCAATATCTTCTTCGATTTTATCCCGGCTAAGAATAAAGCTCGGACCGCCACAGTTAAACGTTAATAGTCCTTCAGTGGGATGCATCAGCGCTGTTGCAACCGAATTGACATCTTTATGCCAATCTCCTAATGAAAAACAATAGCCATACGCTTCGTAGTCTTTAAACGCTTTATCAAGTGCGCGACTGATTTTTAACCATTCATCTGGGTATTTGTTACGAATGGCATTTAGGATAAATTCTTGCTCAGCCAGTGGCATACTCGCCAAACAGGCGCGTCCCATAGCACTTAGATGGATAGGCAAATATGATCCTACAGTTCTTCGCATGGTGGTTTGACCTTTACCTTGGACCACATGTAAATAAACCATCATTAGGCGATCACGGGTTGCCATAGCAACGGCGCTACCTGCGTAATCTGCCAACTCTTCCATATAAGGCGTCACTAGATTATTAATCGACACGTTAGATAACATATTTGCGCCAAATGCTAAGACACCAACCGATAATTGATATTTATTGGTCACAGCTGATTGTTTTAGATAACCGAGTTTTACTAAAGTATAAGTCAATCGAGTAATTGTGGCTTTGGGCAAACCCGTGAGCTGACTTAAATCTTGATTACCTAAATAAGGACGCTGCGGCGTAAAGCATCGCAATAACTCTAATCCCCTAGCCAATGCAGTGATGAATTGTCTATCGTTTTCATCTTTCATCTCTGAGATTGGTTCGAGTAGCTCAATGTGCTCTGGTTGGATTGCGATTTGATCAGTTGATTGATTGTTAGACATTCACAAATTTGCTCTTTGTTAGAAAATAAAAATTAGCTACCTATGTCCAAGCATGCTTTACTTGGTTCTATATAACTTTATAAATTGTACTATACAAGTAGTCCAAGAAAGAACTTTCTTGGACTATTTATGAATAATTTTTTGCGTTGATTTAAATAAAAACTTTAAAAAAATTAAGCAGCTTGCGTGTCATATTGTTTATCTTTGATAAATAGTGCTGGAATAACCCCACAAACAAAATAAGCCATACCCATGACCAAGAATCCTAATCCAATTGACCCACCTGTTGCTAGATAGCCGATAACAGCAGGTGCAAGGGCAGCACCTACTTTACCAAAATTGTATGAGCCGCCAAATGCCGTTCCCCTGACATGGGCTGGGAAACTTTCTGACATATAGGTCGCATTAACTCCATATGGAATACCATATAAAAAGCCAAAGATTACCAGTAAATACAAGATGTTGGTTGGAGAATTATAATAGACAATAATAGGTAAAAAAGCTGCTGTACTTATAGCACCAAATGCATAGGTAAAACGACGTCCAAATTTGTCTGCTATATATCCAGATAAAATTTTGCCTAAAATCATCGCAGTATAGCTACCTACCATATAGCCTGTCATTGACTTAAATTTCATATGTAGCTCTGTCTCAAGATAAGCTGGCATCCAACTATTTAACCCATAATAACCAAATTGCAAACAGCCTGCTGCCAACGCCCATAAAATAAACGTGTTACGCGTCTTCTTATCTTGAAAAATAATTTTCCAAGTGGAACTGTTTGATGATTTAGCGACTTGTTTTACAAATTTATTTTTTTCCCACGCTGGTGGTTCAGGTACTAGAAAATACATAAAAATAATGATTAGCAAGGGGAAAAATGCAGTAAAAAATAGATATCGCCAACCAAATTCAGGAATAATCCAACCTGACAATAATGCGGCAACCATATAACCAACGGTCCAACCTGCTTGAAGCGTCCCTAATACCGTTGTTCTAAAACGGGTTGGTACATATTCTGCCATCAAAATACTAGCGCCAATATAAACAGAACCTAATCCTAACGATGCAATAAAACGTAACACACTAAATTGCCAAAAACTATGGGTAAATCCTAATGCACAGGTAAAAATAGAGAAAATAACGATTGAAAAAACAATCATTTTCACCCGACCAAATTTATCGCATGCCCAGCCCCCCATGGCGCCGCCAATCGCCATACCTGCAAGCGTAATACTGCTTAATAGTCCAGCTTCTACTGACGTCAAACCGAAATCATGTTTAATGCTATTTAAGCTATAAGACAGCAGCATAAAATCAGCACCATCAACGAGAAGCGCTATAAACGAAAAGAAAAATGCTATTTTCCATGTGTTTGAATTCACTCGGGTGTATAAAACAGAGACAGACATATCCTTGTCCTTTAAATTTTCCAATAAATTTTGGGAACTAAACTTAATTAGTGTTTTACTGAAAGCAAACTATCTCAATAGAATAAACTAATTATTGATATAAAATACCGCTATGCAAAATTATATTATCACTAAATTAAAAGTTATTTTAGATTATTTCTCAAAATTTTATTATTTCTATAAAAATTTTACAGAAAAACAAAGTTAATAACAGAATAATATATTGCATAGCGAAATTATATTATTCATTAATTGCATTTTTAGCATAAATGTTTTATTTTTAAAACAGCTTTACTTAGATTTTTGAATCTAAATTACCGATTGAAGTATGGAATGCATTTGAATAAAGGTTATTAGGCAATTAGAAAAGCGTCAGCCAAAGCTAGCGCAAAACTTACAAGGATGAAAGATGAGTAGTTTAAAAGGCATTAGAGTATTAGATTTAAGTAGAGTACTTGCTGGACCATGGTGTTCGCAGATGCTCGGTGACTTGGGTGCTGAAGTCATAAAAATTGAACGCCCGAAAACTGGAGATGACACCCGTACTTGGGGGCCACCTTGGATGAAAGATGATGAAGGAGAGGAAACGAAAGAATCTGCCTACTATCAATCCGCAAATAGAAATAAACTCTCAGTAGCGGTAGATATATCAAAACCTGAAGGACAATTGTTACTCAAAGAATTAGTGAAACAATCTGATGTGCTTATAGAAAATTATAAAACGGGATCCTTAGAAAAATATGGGCTTGACTATCAATCTTTAAAGAAAATCAACCCTAGGTTAGTCTATTGCTCTATTACAGGGTTTGGACAAACTGGACCCCGAGCACAAGAACCTGGGTATGATTTTATTGTACAAGGGATGGCGGGGCTCATGTCAATCACAGGGGAGCGAGATGATTTAGTTGGGGGTGGACCCCAAAAGGTAGGTATTGCAGTGGCCGATTTATTTACCGGTATGTATTCTGCCGTGGCTATTTTAGCAGCACTATTAAATCGTGAAAACCATACAGGTGAAGGCCAGTATATTGATATGGCATTATTAGACGTTCAAGTTGCTGTTTTAGCGAGTCAAGGCATGAATTATCTTGCTTCGAACATTGTTCCAAAGCGGTATGGTAATGCCCATGTGAATATTGTACCTTACCAAGTATTTAGCGCTCGCGACCAAGACTTTATTATCGCTTGTGGCAATGATTCGCAATTTTTAGCATTATGTAAAGCGATAGGCCTGCCTGATTTACCCTTTGATAGCCGTTTTGTAAAAAACAGTGATCGTGTCCAAAATCGTGACGCTTTAGACCAAATTTTAAGTAAACATTTTTTAACCGACAATGCCAAAAAATGGGTAGAGGTAATCAATCAAAGTCAAGTGCCCGTCGGGCTAATTAATAACGTTAAGCAGGCATTTGAAGAACCACAAGTGATTGAGCGTGACATGCTTGTATCAATTTCTCATCCTTTAAAAGAAAAACTGGAAGTCATTGGCTCCCCTATTAAAATGTCGGATACGCCAGTGCAGTATCATAAGGCACCCCCTTTATTAGGAGAGGATACAGATAAGGTGTTAAGAAAAATCATTAGTGAAGAACAATTAGATCAGTTAAAAAAACTAGGGATCGTGCAACAATATCATTAATCTATTTGAATTTTGATGCCGCTCTACAAAGACATAAGTTAAATAACCAATATAGAAAAATAAGATAGAAATTTTTTAATTCATCTATAAATATCAACGTCAAAATCTCTGACATAATTTCTCGGAATTTTTATTTAAGAACCTGTTCACAATCTTTTCAATAACAAAGCGATGAAAGCGAGATTGATAAATTGAAGAGGGCGTTCAAAACTCTGTGTCAGGATAAATTAGAGGCTCATTGCATCATCTAACCGGCCAGGGAAATGGATAGACAACTGCATCATCATTTGCCCCCAATTATTGATGGGCATTGTCCATTTCTCAGTGGCATTTAACATACCAACATACAGGAGTTTAAGAAAGCTGGTTTCGTTTGGGAGCGCTCCTTTAGTTTTAGTCAGCTTACGAAACGGGCGATGCACTGCTAGGGCGGCATTGATTGTGTAAATGGGTTTTCTGACTGCTTCAGGGTACTCAGAATAAGCTGACAGCAAATGCCATTTGTCTCTCCAAGAAGCAATCACCGGAGGGTACTTACTGCCTCAGATTCTATCAAGCTCATTCAACGCCAGCTCAGCCGACTCTTTACTGACTGCCTTGTACACAGGCTTTAAATCACGCATAAAGGCTTTTTGGTCACGGCTCGCCACATAACGAATACTATTGCGGATTTGATGAAGATAAGGGACAAGCTCTAGTATCAACTGATGCCAAAGGCGAATCTGTGTGTGTCAATAAGTCACAGCAAGTGGTGACTTGTCGAGATGGGTCAAATTAATTTTTACAATAAAGAATATTCCACCAAATTTCTTGTCTACCTACACGATTATCAAACGTCTGCCAAACCTTTAGCAGTTTGGTAGATATTAATTGGTTTTCAATTAATTGCCAACGCTGTTCGTTTATATCACAAAAAAAACGCCTATCCTTTTCTCGTTCACTATCGCCATACTTAAAAGATGCGTACAAAATCCCATCGGATTTTAAACAACGAATTAAATCATTAAGCAGTTTTGGCAAGTCATCAAAAGGCACATGCAGCAAAGACGCACACGCCCAAATACCGGTAAATTGATTTTGCCAGCTTTGTTTGGCTATCTCATCAAATCTCAGACATTGCCAGTCAATACGCGTATCGGTTTGCTGAGCTAATTCAATTAAACTCTTTGAGCCATCAATGGCTACAACTTCAAAACCTTGATTGGCAAAAAATACACTATCCCGCCCAGAGCCACAGCCAACGTCCAAAATCTTTTGCTGGTTGGCCAAATGAGGTTTTGGCAAATATTCTAAAAACGGCTGATACACATTCTGCATATCGACATTGATTGTTTGGCTAAAAAAGTCTTTAGCATTCCTCTGATAATAATCCAAAGTATCCATTAAAAAATACTCAGCCCTTGTGGCTTAGGTTGCCAATTATGAATGAGACGTTCTTTTGAAAAACGATAAGATTTGTCCAAAAAATATTTGCGGTCACGCTCGGTTGTACCTGTTTGCATAATCAGCG
>Ga0316228_1002580_pt1 | contig 15679 bp, 11 predicted proteins | sample TBH18021metaG_FD_206005 | JGI IMG/M metagenome (GOLD analysis project Ga0316228, IMG submission 206005) | Freshwater microbial communities from Trout Bog Lake, Wisconsin, USA - TBH18021 | ecosystem: Environmental > Aquatic > Freshwater > Lake > Hypolimnion/Profundal zone | place: USA: Wisconsin... | reverse complement strand
TGGCCCGCTCCGCCGTCGCCCGAGAAAGAGACACGAGGTTCCCATGAGCTTGGCCGAGACTCTGGTCGAGACCACCGCCCAAACCGTCAGCTCCCCCACCACGGCGCTGCCGGTGACGACCGCCCCCGGCATCGAGGCGTGGCACGTCGAGTCGCCGGTGGTGCCGATGATCGCCCTGGCCTTCACCTTCGAGGGCGGCGCCGCCCAGGATCCGGCCGGCAAGGCCGGCTGCGCGCAGATGCTGGCGCGGCTTCTCGACGAGGGCGCCGGCGACCTCACCTCCGACCTGTTCCAGGAGCGGCTCGCCGCCCGGGCGATCGAGCTGTCGTTCCACGCGGGCGCCGACGCGGTCGGCGGCTCGCTGAAGATGCTGGTCAAGCATGCCGACGAGGGTATCGCGCTCCTCGCCCTGGCGCTCGCCAAGCCCCGCCTCGACCCCGACGCGATCGAGCGCGTCCGCGGACAGATCATCGCCGGCCTGCGCTACCAGCAGAACGATCCGGGCGTGCTCGCCTCCCGCCGCTTCTTCAAGGAGGCGTTTGCCGGCCATCCCTACGCCCGCCCGTCCTCCGGCACCGTGGAGAGCGTGACGGCGATCACCCGGGGCGACCTGCTGGCCATGCATGCCCGCATCATCGGCCGGGGCCGGGTGAAGGTGGCGGCGGTCGGCGCCATCGGCGCCGAGCAGCTTGCCGAGGGCCTGAACCGCGCCTTCGGAGCCCTGCCGGAGGCCGGGGAGCTGAAGGCGGTGCCGCGCACCGAGGTGCACGAACTCGGCAAGCGCGTCGTCGTCGACCTCGACGTGCCCCAGTCGGTCATCCGCTTCGGCATGGCGGGCGTGCCCTGGCGCGACCCGGACTTCATCCCGGCCTACGTGCTGAACCACATCCTCGGCGGCGGCGCCTTCACGTCCCGCCTGTTCCAGGAGGTGCGCGAGAAGCGCGGGCTGGCCTACTCGGTCGGGACCTCGCTGGTCAGCCACCGGTCGGCCGCGATGACCTGGGGCTACACCGCCACCAAGAACGAGCGCGTCGGTGAGGCCCTGTCGGTGATCGGCGACGAGATCGGCCGGCTGATCACGGACGGTCCGGACGACGAGGAGCTGCAGAAGGCGAAGGATTACCTGACCGGCTCCTACGCGCTCGGCTTCGACACCTCGACCAAGATCGCCCACCAGCTGGTGCAGATCGCCTTCGAGGAGCTGGGCATGGACTACATCGCCCGCCGCAACGCCATGGTCTCGGCCGTGACCCAGGCGGATATCCGCCGGGCCGCCGCCCGCACCTTCGCGGACGGCAAGATGCTGGTGGTCGCCGCCGGCAGGCCCGTCGGGCTCTGAGGGGCAGGGCGCGGAAACGCCATTCACCGGAATCCACCGCGTCCGGGTGTCGATCGTCGCGTAGCGGCCGCGCCGTCGTTCCGGGGCGCGGCCTGGACGGGCGTGGCGCCTCTCGGACGACGACCGGTGCAGGCCGACCGCGGAGCTGCACCAGAGGAACTGGTGCCGGCCTCCTGATCCGCGGGGCGCTCGCAAAGCCGCCGACGCTCCCCACCTGAGGCGCGACGCGGCGAACCCCGGGACCGACATGCAGCTCACCGGCATCCACCACCTCACCGCGGTGACCGCCCGCGCGGCGGAGAACGTCGCCTTCTACACGGGCACGCTCGGCCTGCGGCTCGTGAAGAAGACGGTGAACCAGGACGACGTCTCGGCCTACCACCTGTTCTACGCCGACGGCCTGGCGAGCCCCGGCACCGACATCACCTTCTTCGACTGGCCCGCCCCCCGGGAGCGGCGGGGCTCCAGCAGCATCACCCGCACGCATCTGCGCGTCCCGGGCGAGGGCGCGGTGGCGTGGTGGCACGCGCGCCTGCGCGAGGCCGGCCTCGTCGAGGCCGAGCCCGTCGCGCGCGACGGGCGCCTCACCCTCGACTTCGAGGATCCGGAGGGTCAGCGCCTCGCCCTGGTGGACGATGGCGGGACCGGGCCGGAGCATCCCTGGGACGGGTCCCCGGTTCCGGCCGCCTACCAGATCCGCGGCCTCGGCCCGATCCGGCTCTCGGTGCCGGACCCGGCCCGCACCGCCGCCGTGCTGACCGAGGTTCTCGGCATGCGCCGGGACCGCGCCTTCGAGACGGGGGACGGCCCGGTGGAGGTCTACGCGATGGGCTCCGGCGGCCCGGCCGCGGAACTCCAGCTGCTGACCGACCGGTCCGCGCCGGCCCGCCAGGGCGCGGGCGCGGTCCACCACGTCGCCTTCCGCATCCCGGACGGGGATTACGACGCCTGGGCCGACAGGCTCGGGGCGGCGCGGGTGCCAAGCAGCGGGCCGGTGGACCGCTACTACTTCCGCAGCCTCTACTTCCGCGAGCCCAACGGCATCCTGTTCGAGATCGCCACCGACGGGCCGGGCTTCACCGCGGACGAGCCCCTAGAGAGTCTGGGCGAGCGCCTCGCCCTGCCGCCGTTCCTAGAGCCACGCCGGGCCGAGATCGAGGCCGGGCTGACGCCCCTCCGGCCCGGACCCGTCGGCTGATCGCGCCGCGGGGGGGGCCTGCGGCAACCCTCCCATGTCCGGAGCGGCGCTGCGGACCGTCCGCAACGACGCTAAATATTCGAACGATTCCAGGCCGTTCACTTCTTTCGCCAGTGTGATCCCGGCACGCCTTGACGGGCGTGCTGCAACTGCGAAAGAAGCAACGCGCGTGTGTTTGTATCCGGATCCGGGCGGGTTCCCTGCCGAGGATCCACCCCGCCCGAGCGGGGCGGCGGGGATCCCCCGCACCACGGGTCCCGGATCGTCGGGACCGTGAGCCGAGCGTCAGAGGATTCGAGGACTGATCCGTCGATGAGCAAGTTCTACGAGGAGCGCGTTCTGTCGGTCCACCACTGGACCGACAACCTGTTCTCGTTCCGCACGACGCGGGATCCGGCGTTCCGGTTCCGCAACGGCGAGTTCACCATGATCGGCCTGGAGGTCGAGGGCCGGCCGCTGCTGCGCGCCTACTCGGTGGTCTCGGCCAACTACGAGGAGGAGCTGGAGTTCTTCTCGATCAAGGTCCAGGACGGCCCGCTGACCTCGAAGCTGCAGCACCTGAAGGTCGGCGACCCGATCATCGTCGGCAAGAAGCCCACCGGCACGCTGGTGCTCGACAACCTGCTGCCGGGCCGGAACCTGTACCTGCTGGGCACCGGCACCGGGCTGGCGCCGTTCCTGTCGATCATCAAGGATCCCGAGGCCTACGACCGGTTCGAGAAGGTGGTGCTGGTCCACGGCTGCCGGCAGGTGCAGGAGCTCGCCTACGGCGAGACCATCACCGAGACGCTGCCGCGCCACGAGTTCCTGGGCGAGATGATCTCGAGCCAGCTGATCTACTACCCGACCGTCACCCGCGAGCCGTTCCGCAACCGCGGCCGGATCACCGACCTGATGGTCTCGGGCAAGCTGTTCGAGGATATCGGCCTGCCGCCGATGTCGATCGAGAACGACCGCTTCATGCTCTGCGGCAGCCCCGACATGATCCGCGACACCCGCGAGCTCCTGACGTCGCGCGGCTACGAGGAGGGCAACCACGGCGAGGCCGCCCACTACGTCATCGAGAAGGCCTTCGTCGAGAAGTAGCGCAGACGCGCAGGCCGGTTCGGTTTCAGCCCGGTGCGGTCCGCCGCGCCGGGCTTTTCTGTGCCGGTGCGGACCCGGTCGCGGGGGCGGGGCGCAGGATCGCCCCGTAGCCCTCCTGCGGGTCGCCGACGAAGCGGATGCCCGCCCCTTCGAGGACCGTGCGGATCGCCGCGAGGGTCCGCGTGCGGGGCTGGACCTGCTCGCTCTCGATCATGTTCAGGGTGACGACCGAGACCGCGGCGCGGCTCGCGAGAACCCCTTGCGTCCACTTGAGAAGTCCGCGGCCGGCGCGGATCTGGGCGGCAGTGATCATGGCTCCGGGATCGCTCGAACTGAAAGAATTATCAAGTTTCCGGTTGACGCAGGCCGAGCGCGACCGTATCCACCGCGCCATCGGCCTGCCGGGCCGGTGATCCGAGGGGCTCGCACCTTCGGGACGTCCGCGGTCCGCGTGCCGCGGGGGCGCCACGCCCCGTCCGCCGCGAGCGGTCACGACCGGCAGACCGTCGACTTCCACCGGCGCGGGCCGGAGACGCTCGGTTATCCCTGTCACGGATCCCCCCGAGCCTCATCGACACGCCCGCGTCCCCCGCAGCCCCGTTCGGACGGAGCCTGGCATGAGACAGCACGACGGCATCGGCGTCGCGGCGTTCGCCCGTCCCGGGCTGACGCGACCGTTACGGTCGTATCGCGGGGCTCTCGGCCCGAGAGGCTGAGCGCGTCTCGAGGACCCTGCGGGCCGGCAGGGGACGGTTATCATCGGTAGAGCGCCGCGGGCTTGTCCCGCGGAGGTTGCGGGTTCGATCCCCGCCGGGGGCCGCGCGGTCGCCGGAGCTCATGCCCGTCCCCGACACCACGACCGCAGGGCCCCGCGAGACGAGCGCGGAGCCGACCGCGCGGATCCCGGCCGACGATGCGGGCCGGAGAGGAACGGTTATCCTTACGTCAGGGAGGTCGCGGGTTCGAATCCCGCCGGGCCGGGAGGCCCGTAGCTCAGCCCGGATAGAGCGCCCAGACATCGTTCCTCACGCCACGCCCGCATCGCCCGGACGCGGGCCGGAAGACGAAGGTTATCGGGATCCGAGGGGTGCGGGTGCGAGTCCCGCCGGGCCGTCAGGCCCGTCGCTCAAGCAGAGCATCGGACAAGCCCTTCGTCGCCGCCACGCCCGCCCCGCGGCCGGACGGAACCCCGCCCCCGACGCACGAGAGACCGGCCGCCCGCGAGCGGCGGTGGACGACGCGCTGCGGCCGCGTCCCCCGCTCGCCGGCGCGCCGGAACGCGCCACCGGCCGGCGATCGGCCGCGATGGAGAGAGGAGAGACAGAGAGGAGCCCGCCATGACGAAGCTCGCACAGATGTTCCGGCTCCGCGCCACGCCGCAGTCGGAGCCGATCCCCGGCACGGTGCCGAACGCCGCCGGAGGCCACGCCTTCGCGGTCGGCGACTGGGCGCGGCTCGACCGCTTCCTGGTGCTCGGCTCCGAGGGCGGCTCGTACTACGCGAGCCCGCGCGCTCTGACTGCCGCGAACGCGGCGGCGGTGCAGCGGTGCATCGCGCAGGACGGTGCCCGCGCGGTCGCCGCCATCGTGGCGGTGAGCGAGGCGGGCCGGGCTCCGAAGCAGGATCCGGCGATCTTCGCCCTGGCGCTGGCCGCCGCCTCGGCGGACCTCGCGACCCGGCGCGCGGCGCTTGCGGCCCTGCCTCGGGTCTGCCGCACCGGCACGCACCTGTTCCGGTTCGCCGAGTCGGTCGAGGCGATGCGGGGCTGGGGCCGGGGCCTGCGCCGGGCGGTCGGCGGCTGGTACGCCGACAAGCCCGTGGAAGCCCTGGCCTTCCAGGCGGTGAAGTACCGGGCCCGTCAGGGCTGGTCGCACCGCGACCTGCTGCGGCTGGCCCACCCGGAGACGGAGGAGCCCGCCCGGAAGGCGCTGTTCGACTGGATCTGCCGCGGCACCGTGACCGAGGCCGCCCCCGGGATCGTCCACGCCTTCGCGCGGGTGCACGCGGAGGGCGTCGACGGGGCGGTGGCCGCCGCCCTGGTGCGCTCGCACGGCCTGCCGTGGGAGGCGCTGCCGACCGGGCTGATGGGCAGCCGCGCGGTGAACGAGGCCCTGATCGAGCGGATGCCGGTCGGAGCCCTCGTGCGCCAGCTCGGCCGCCTGACGGCCGCGGGGGTGCTCGCGCCCTTCTCGGAGGGCACCGAGCACGTCCGGTCGGTCCTGTCGGACCGGGAGCGCGTCCTCCGGGCGCGCCTCCACCCGATGGCGCTGCTGCTGGCCCTCAAGACCTACGCCTCCGGACGTGGTCAGCGGGGCACGCTCACCTGGGAGCCGGTGGCGGCGATCGTCGAGGCGCTGAACGCCGCGTTCTACACGGCGTTCGCCGCGGTCGAGCCCACAGGCCGGCGCCTCGTGCTGGCGCTGGACGTCTCGGGCTCGATGGGCGCCAGCACGGTCGCGGGCTCGATGCTCACGGCCCGGGAGGCGGCCGCCGCGATGGCGCTCGTCACCGCGGCGACCGAGGAGCACTGGCAGGTGCTCGGCTTCACCGCCGAGGGCGGCCGGGCCTGGAGCCAGGGGGCTGCGCTGACGCCGCTGCCGATCGGGCCGTCGACGCGGCTCGATCAGGCGGTGCGGGCGACTGCCGACCTGCCGTTCGGCGCCACCGACTGCGGCCTGCCGATGCGCTGGGCGCTGGAGCGGGGCGTCAAGGCCGACGCGTTCGTGGTCTACACGGACTCGGAGACCTGGGCGGGGCCGGTCCACCCGGTCCAGGCGCTGCGGGCGTACCGGGAGAAGACCGGGATTCCGGCGAAGCTGGTGGTCGTGGGGCTGGTCTCCAACGGCTTCAGCGTCGCCGACCCGGAGGATCCCGGCATGCTCGACGTGGTCGGCTTCGACGCGGCGGCACCGGCCGTGATCGCGGATTTCATCCGCGCGTGAGACAGGGTCGGGCGGCTCTTCCGGGCTGCCCGCCCTATTACTGCGGCAGCCCCGGCAGCCCGTCCGCGAAGGGCCCGCCGCCGGCGCTGAACAGCTTGCGCAGGAAGCCCGGGGCGATCGCCGAGAGCGGGTTCACGCTCACGTCCGGCGAGGCGAGCTTGCCGGAGACGCGGAAATTGACCGCGAACAGGCCCTCGTTGTGTCCGCCCCCGAGGAGCGGTCCGAGCAGCGGCAGCTGCGAGGCCACGTTGTTCAGGCCGTAGAGCGGCACGAAGGTGCCGGTCATGTCGGTGCGCTCGCGGCCGGTATCGAGCCAGCCCGACAGGGTGAAGCCCATGGCGGCGTTCGAGATCGCGGCGTCGCTGAAATCGACGCGGGTGCCGGTCCGAACGAAGTTGGCGCGCATGCGGTCGAAGGTGACGTCGCCCGCCCCCCGGCCCGGGGCGACCCGGCGGCCGCGCGCCGTCTCCGCGTCGGTCGGCTCCGGGCCCTGCGCCATGATGCTCGACAGCGCCGGCTCGTTGCGCAGGATGAAGTCGCGGATCTGCACGACGCCCGATTGCGGCCCGTCATTGAGGCCGATCCCGGCCGAGAGCCGGCCGCCATACATCCGCCGGTAGACATCGACGAACCGCAGTGTCGCGCCGGCATCGGCCGTCTCCACCGCCAGGGTCGGCACGCCGCGCTCGCCGCGGGTGACCGTGGCGGCGAAGGGGGCCGCGCGGAAGCGCCCGGTGATGTTGGCGGCCCGCAGGGTCTTCCCGTGCAGGGAGAGCTTCAGATTGGCGCCGGTCAGCGCCTCCTCGTTGAAGCCGGCGACGATGGGCACCTGGATGTCCGCGTCGATATCCTTCGGGTTCGCGTCCTTCGATTCTCTGCCCCCCTTCGGATCGGAGGCGCCCAGCGATTTCAGGAAGGGCCGGGCATCGACCACCGCGCCCCGGACCACGACCTTGTAGCCGCTGTTGGTCCGATCCAGGCTCACGCGCAGGTCGTCGCCGGGGGAGAGCTTGACGCTGGTCAGGTCCGCCCGTTCCAGGCCGCCCTCGGGCGTGATCGTGACGGTGCCGCGCGCGCTGGCCGGGGCCGCGTCGAGGGCGAAGTCGCGCAGGTCTAAGCTCTGGCCACTGTCGACGAGGGTGAAGGTGAGCCGCCCCGGCTTGCCCGGGGGCTTCGTCAGCCCCGGGATCAGCCCGTCGATCCCGGCCTTCGCCAGATCCGCCTCGACCCGGATCGGCGGCTTGCCGGACCCCGGCCGGCCGATCTGCACCACCGCGCGGACCGGGATCGTGCCGGTGAGCTGCGGCGCGGTCGGCAGGCCCTTCCGGCCGCGGACCGCCTCGTCGAGCGACACGTTGATCACCGCCTCGCCGGGCTGCCCGACCTTCGGCTGGCGCAGGTCGACCGACATCGGCGCGCCCGCGACCCGGCCGTCGCCCTTCAGCGTGAAGGCGCCCCGGTCGTAGACGAGGTTGAACCGGCCCGATTCGAGCCGGTCCCGGCCCATCACCTTGTCGACCGAGAGGTCGGCCAGCGAGCCGGTCAGCGTCACCGGCAGGTCCGGCAGGTCGGGGATGTGCTTGAGGTCGAGGGGGAAGTCGACGCGCAGGTCGGCGCTGCCCTTGATCGTGGCCGGCTCGAGGTCGACGCTCATCACGCTCTTGAACAGCTTGGCCTGCAGAACCGAGGCCATGCCGTCGGCGCCGCCCGAGAGCCGCATCCCGATCTGCGCCACGACCCGGTCCGGGGTGATCTGCGGGATGACGAAGCTACCGTCCGAGATGGCGAGCCCCCGCCCGTCCGGCCCGTGGACCTCGGCGGTCACGTTGCGCACCGTGGTCGAGCGCCCGGTGATCACGCCGACGACGTTGCCCTTGGTCACCGGCGGGGCGTCCGCGGTGACGTCGATGGCCGCGTCCGAGACGTGGAAGTCGATATGGACCGCGTCGTCCGGGGCCGGGTCGCCCCGAGTCGCGGCGGCCAGGACCGAGCCCGACATCTTCACCTTGATGTCGACGGAATCGATCCGGCCGCGGCGGAGCTGGTCCACCAGGTAGGCGCGGGCCGGCGGCGCGATGTGCTCCGGCCAGAGCCGGAGCCCGGTGCGGACCTCGCCGTCGTGGCCGGCGAGGTGGAGGGTCAGGCCGCCGTCGTCGGCACTGGTGCCGATTGTGCCGGTGATCGCGCCCTTTACGCCGGGACCCGACAGGGTGAGCGCGTCGATGGCGATGCCGCCGTCGCGGCCGGAGAGCTGCGCGTCCAGGGCGTCGATCTTCACCGGCGCGTCCTGCGGGGTCGCCCCGCGCAGGGTGGCGTCGCGACCCGCGAAACTCGCGGTCCAAGTCGTGCTCGCGTCCGGAGGACTGCCCTTCCACGCCCCCGTGAGGTGCACGGCGTTGCCGGCCCCGCGATAATCCAGGCCGGTGAGCGACATCACACGTCCGGCCTCGTCCCAGTCCAGGGACGCGTCGAGGCTCTCGACCGTGACGGGATTGAAGTCCTTCTCCTCGATCAGGAACGTGCCGTCGCCGGTGTGGAGCTTGGCGTTCATGGTTCGGATGCGGCCGGCCGTCAGGCTCACATCGGCGCGGGCCGAGAGCTTCAGGTCCGTGGTCAGCGGCAGACCGGAGTGGCCGGAGAGCAGCAGGAGATCGGTGACCGGCAGGTCGTCGAGGGTGATGACGCCCGAGCGCTCTTGCCCGTCCGCGCCGTCGCGCAGCGTGCCGCCGAAGCGCCACTCGCCGTGCGGCCCGTCGAGCCGCAATTCGAAGTTCCGGGTCCCGTTGACCGGATCGCGCCCGAACAGGCCGTTGACCCGCGCGAACACCGCGCGCTCGTGGCCGTCCTCGTCGATCAGCCGCAGCCGCGCATCGGTGACGCGGGCGCGGTCGAGGGCGCCGACGACGCCGCTCGGATCGAGGACGATCCCGAAGATCGACGCGATCGCTGCGGAGAGGGGCGAGACGCTGCCCCGCACCCCTTCCACGCTCGGCGGTGTGTGCGGCGCGACGTCGGCCGGATGGTTGGCCTCCGAAGCCGCGAAGGCGATGGAGCCGTCTCGGTGCAGCAGCGCGGTGGTCTGCGTCTCGCGGAACTCGATCGAGCGCGGCTGGAGGTTGAGCCGCAGGAGCCCCCAGGGGTCGAGGCTGACGAGCGCCAGGGGCGCGCGCACCACGAGGTCGCCCTGCGGATTGCGGATGTCGAGGCCGGAGAAGCGGAGGCTCAGGGCGTTCTCGCGGTCGAGTTCCAGGCTGCTACCGCGCAGCCCGATGCTCCAGCCGGGTCCGATCCGCTCGGCCACCGCAGCCGCGACGCGGCGCGACAGGCCGTCGATCTGCAGCGGGCCGTTCGACAGGCGCAGGGCCACGAGACCGACACCGGCGCCGAGGAGCAGCACCAGCGCGAGGGCGCTGACGAAGCAGACGCCACCCACGCGTCGCGCCCGCCCCCGAGGCCTGCCTGCCGACGTTGTCTCGTCCGCCATCGGGACCTTTGTTCCGGGGGCTCTGCACACGGTGCCGTCGGGCTCCGCGGCCGGTGGATCGAAGCGCGCCCGCGCTTTACAGCGGCCGCGACTCCGGGCTTGGCTCGGACGTGCGCGGCGCAATCGCTCGAGGCCGCGCACGAGATCGGTTGCACATCATCAATCGGCCGAAAGGAAGGCACGATGCCGCTGTCAGAGGGGGATCTCGCCCCTGATTTCGACCTTCCCGCCTCGGGCGGAGGGCGCGTCGGATTGTCCGCGCTCAAAGGTCACAAAGTCGTGCTCTACTTCTACCCGAAGGACGACACGAGCGGATGCACGCTTGAGGCGCAGGACTTCAACGGTCTGCTGCCGGCCTTCGCGGAGTCGGGCGCCAAGGTCATCGGCCTTTCGCCGGACCCGGTGAAGAGCCATGACAAATTCTGCGGAAAGTACGGGCTCACCTTCCCGCTCGCTGCCGACGAGGACAAGATCGTACTCGAAGCCTACGGTGTTTGGGTCGAGAAGAGCATGTACGGGCGCAAATACATGGGCGTGGAGCGCACCACCGTGCTGGTCGACCGCGAGGGGCGCATTGCCAGGATCTGGCCGAAGGTGAAGGTGCCGGGACATGCCGAGGCTGTGCTGGCGGCTGCGCGCGCGCTGCCTTGACGCGTCTTCCCTTGACCGGCCGGACGACCCGGCGCGCGACGGATCCTTAACCCTACTGAGGTCTGAGTGGCGGCTCTCCCGGGGCCGTCCCGATGCATCCTCCGAAGTTCCTCGCGCGTCTCATGCTGCACCGGCCGGCTCCTTGGCTTGCCGTTGGCCTCGCCCTGGCGCTGGTCTGGGCGCTCGGCGCCACCTACCTGATCGTGTTCCACGACGACGTGCTCGCCGGCTTCGTGGCCCGGCAGGCCGCCCTGCGCGACGCCTACGAGGCACGCATCGGCGCGCTTCAGGACCGCCTCGACGGCGATCGGCGCGACAGGATCGGCAGCGAGGCGGGGTTGGCCGACCGCGTCGCGGCCGCCCTGGAGCGCCAAGCCGAGCTGGAGCGGCGCACCGCGGCCCTCGCCGACCTCGAGCGGCAGGCGCTGTCCGAGCCCATTACCACCGGCGCCCTGCCCGGGCGGTCCGATGGGGGGCACAGCGAGGATTACGACGATCTCTTCCTGCGCCCGACCGAGGGCCCGGCTCCGGCGCCGCGATCTGCCCTCGATCCCCTGCCCGGCCGCGGCGCGCGCGAGGCGGAAACCGGGCTGATCCGGCTGGAGGCCCGGCTCGACGGCCTGCAGGCCGCCCAGGGCGAGCGCCTCGCCGGCCTGGCCGTCCGGGCCGGGAACGCAGTGCGGCGGTTACGCAGCCTGATCGGCCGCACCGGCCTCGACCCGGACCGCTTCGGCGCGGCGGTGCCGGCCGCGGGCCTCGGCGGTCCTCTGGTCCCTCTGGACGGCCGCGCCCTGGACGGCGCCGGCTTTACCGAGGGGCTGGCGCTGGCCCGGCGGACCCTCGATGATGGCGAGCGGCTGCGCCGGCTCGCCGCCACCCTGCCCCTGGCCCGCCCGATCCGAGGGCACTCGGCCGTGTCGAGCCCGTTCGGCACGCGCGTCGACCCCTTCACCCGCGGCCTCGCCCTGCATACCGGGCTGGACCTGAAGGCGGAGTACGGCGAGCCCGCCCGCGCCACCGCGCCGGGCCGGGTGGTCGCCGCCGAGGCCGTCGGCGGCTACGGCAACATGGTCGAGATCGATCACGGCCACGGCCTCACCACCCGGTTCGGCCACCTCGCCCGCATCGCGGTCCGCCCCGGGCAGCGCGTGGCCGCGGGCGACGTAATCGGCGCCGTCGGCTCGACGGGGCGCTCCACCGGGGCGCACCTCCACTACGAGACCCGCATCGACGGCGAGCCGGTGGATCCGCAGCGTTTCCTGGAGGCCGGCGCCACCGTCGCGGCGGCCGGGCTCGGCGCCGACTGAGTCGTCGCGGTGGCCGCCATGTGCGGGCCGCCGAGTCGCGATCGGAGGCCGCCCCGGCATCAGCCGTGACGCGCGCGCTCCAGGGCGCGCTGCCGGCGCGCGACGCCCGCGCGGGGGGCCTGCCGAGCCGGAACTGTTGCGGGCAGCCGGCCCGGTGCTACGATCCGGCCGAGCGGGGGATCGGCGATGGCTCTGGCCGCGAAGCGCGACGCGCGGATGGATGTGTCCGAGTTCAGGCTCTGGGTGGAGGGCCGGCCCGCGCACGAGCGCTGGGAGCTGCTCGACGGCGAGCCCGTGCTCATGGCGCCGCCGCGGGAGCGGCATCAGGCAATCGTCGCGAACCTGATCCGCCGAATCGGCGACTTCGCGGATGCCAAGGGCTGCCGCGCCATGCCGGGCCTCGCGATCCTCAGCGCCGCGATGGACGATTTCGCCCCGATCCCCGACGTGGTGGTGCGGTGCGGGCCGCCCCTGCCGGAGGGCTACGCGGCCGACCCGCTCCTCGTCGCCGAGGTGCTCTCGCCCTCGACGATGAGTCTCGACCGCGGCCGGAAGATCGACTTCTACCGGACGGTGCCGAGCCTCGCCGTGCTCTTGATCGTCTATTCCGACGAGGCGCGGGTCGAGGTCTGGCGGCGCGAAGGCGACGACTGGAGCGTCGCGCCCCTCGGGCTGGACGGTACCGTGTCGCTGCCGGAGCTCGACGGCACCGTGCCGGTGCGCGACTTCTATCGCGGGCTCGCCTTCTGAGCGCCCGCACCCCACCTGATCGAACGGCGAAGCATCAAGGCACCGGACTTGCCCCATTTCGAAGATTTCTACGCGGCCAAGCTGCGCGGCTCCCTCGGCGTCACCGACGCCGAGTCGGTGCTTGACCTGCGCGGCACCAACCGGGCGACCGCCGAGGCCTCGCTCAAGGACATGCTGGAGCGCAGCCGCTTCGCCAAGGGCAAGACCGTGGCGATCCGGCTCGACCCGCCACCCGAGGGCGGCGGCGAGACCCTGTTCCAGCCGGCGGGGCGCCTGCTCCTCGACGCGAAGCGCCGCGGCCTGATCGAGCGCCTGCAGACCCTGCCGGCCCAGGACGGGCTCGGCTTCTACGTGGCGCTCACCGGGCGGGCCGAGCGGACGCCGATGTAGGCGGCCCCGAAGGTTGTGCCGGCAACGGATCGGGTGGGCGCCGCCAGGCGTTGATCGGTCCCGCCCGACAGGATGCCGCCCGTGCCCGCTGCCCGATTCCCCACTGCCCGGCCCCGCCGATGAGGACTCTTCCCGGCGGCCGCAACACGATCGAGCGCATCGCCCGCTTCGGCTACGGCGCCCGCGGCGTGGTCTACATCGTAGTCGGCGGCCTCGCCTTGCTGGCGGCACTCGGGCATGGCGGACGGGCCGGCGACAGCAAGGATGCCCTGCGCGCCGTGATGGCCGGGCCGTTCGGGGCGGCCGTCGTCGGTCTGATCGCCCTCGGCCTTGCCGGCTTCGCCCTCTGGCGCCTCGTCGAGGGGATCACCGATGCCGACCGGCGGGGCACCTCGGCCAAGGGCCTCGCGGTGCGCGGCGCCCACCTGATCAGCGCCGTTCTCTATCTCGGTCTCGCCGCAAGCGCGGCCTCTCTCAGCCTCGGCCTGGGCATGAGCGGCGGCGACGGCGTGCATGACGGGACCGCGTGGCTCCTCAGCAAGCCCTTTGGCCGCTGGCTCGTGGCCCTCGTCGGCCTCGCGGTCGTGGGCGGCGGCTTCGGCTTCCTCGGCAAGGCCTGGCGCGGGGACGTCACGGACCGGCTCACCCTCGACGCTCAGGACCGTGACCGCTGGGCCGGCCCGATCGGCCGGTTCGGCTACGCGGCGCGGGGCCTCGCCTTCCTGATCATCGGCGGGTTCCTCGTCGCGGCGGCGTGGCACCAGCGCTCCTCGGAAGCCAAGGGCCTGTCCGAGGCCTTCGCGCTGCTGCGCGCCCAGCCCTACGGCTGGATCCTCCTCGGGCTCGTGGCGGCCGGCCACGCCGCCTTCGGGGCCTTCGGGCTCATCCAGGCCCGCTACCGGCACATCGACGCCCCCGACATCGACCGGGTGGACGACGCGGCGGGCGCGGCCGCCCGGGCTCTGGGCTGAGGCTCGCGCGCCCTCCGGCCCCGGACGGGCCGCGTTGACAGGGCCGGTGCCGCGGCGGATACCCCGCGGCATCCCATCCGGCACACGATGCAGCAGCGCCTCTATAAGACCGCGGTGATGGTGACCCACGACCTCGCGGCGACCGCTGCCGCCGTGGTGCTCACCTTCCTGTTCCGCTTCCAGGGCGGCATGCTGGCCGAGCGCCTGCACGCCCTGCCCCTGCTGCTGCCGCCGTTCCTGGTCTTCGCCGGCCTCGTCTACGGCCGTTTCCGGCTCTACCGGACCAAGTGGCGCTTCGCCTCCCTGCAGGACCTCGCCGGCATCGTCCGGGCGGCCAGCGTCCTGGCCCTGGCGCTCCTGGTGACCGACTGGGTGCTGGTCTCGTCCGACCTCTACGGCTTCTACTTCTTCGGCAAGATCGCGATCCTGCTCTACTGGGTCCTGCAGATCTTCTTCCTGGGCGGCACGCGCCTGGCGTTCCGCTACCTCAAGGACACCCGCTCCCGGCAATCGAGCGCGCGGGCCGCCACCGTCCCGACCCTGCTCCTCGGGCGCGGGGCCGACATGGACGTGCTGATCCGGGCGATCGAGTCGGGCTCTGTGAAGAAGCTCGCACCGCGGGGCATCCTGTCGCCCCGCGCGGACGAGCGCGGGCAGTTCATGCGCGGCGTGCCGGTGCTGGGCGGCTTCCCGGATCTCGAGCGCGTGGTCGCCGACCTCGCGGGCCGCGGCGAGCCGGTGCGGCGGCTCGTGGCCGCCCCGAGCGCCCTCGTCCCCGAGGCGGCGCCGGACGACCTGATCGCCCGCGCCCGGCGCCTCGGCCTGCCCCTCGCCCGCGTGGTCGGCCTCGGCGAGGGCGTGCAGGGGCCGGAACTGGCGCCGCTCGAGATCGAGGACCTGCTGCTGCGGCCGACCGTCGCCATCGACCGGCCACGCCTGGAGGCGTTCCTCGCCGGCCGCCGGGTCGTGGTCACCGGCGGCGGCGGGTCGATCGGTTCGGAGATCTGCCTGCGGGCCGTGGCCTTCGGGGCCGCCGCCGTGCTGGTGCTCGAATCCTCCGAGCCGGCGCTCCACGGCATCCTCAGCCACCCCGCGATCCTGGCCGCGGAGGCCGCCGTGACCGGCGTGCTGGCCGATATCCGCGACCGGGAGCGGACGCACGCGGTGATCGCGGCGTTCCGACCCGACTACGTGCTCCACGCCGCCGCGCTGAAGCAGGTGCCCTACCTGGAGCGGGACTGGCAGGAGGGCATCAAGACCAACGTGTTCGGCTCGATCAACGTCGCCGAGGCGGCGGTGGCGGCCGGCGCCCGCGCCCTGGTGATGATCTCCACCGACAAGGCGATCGAGCCGGTCTCGCAGCTCGGCGTCACCAAGCGCTTCGCCGAGATGGTCGCCCAGGCGCTCGACGCCGAGCAATCCGTGCGGCCGGACTACCCGACCCGGCTGATCGCCGTGCGGTTCGGCAACGTGCTGGGCTCCGTGGGCTCCGTGGTGCCGGTGTTCAAGGCGCAGATCGCCCGGGGCGGCCCGGTCACCGTCACCCACCCCGACATGGTCC
>Ga0316228_1002579_pt1 | contig 15679 bp, 17 predicted proteins | sample TBH18021metaG_FD_206005 | JGI IMG/M metagenome (GOLD analysis project Ga0316228, IMG submission 206005) | Freshwater microbial communities from Trout Bog Lake, Wisconsin, USA - TBH18021 | ecosystem: Environmental > Aquatic > Freshwater > Lake > Hypolimnion/Profundal zone | place: USA: Wisconsin... | reverse complement strand
AGGCGATCGAGCAGGATCCCGTCGGCCGGAAGGTCGTCGCGGCCTGGATCTCCGGGCAGGTGCCGCAATGCGGCTACTGCCAGTCGGGCCAGGTCATGGCCGCCACGGCCCTCCTCAAGCAGACGCCTCGGCCCTCCGATTCCGAGATCGCCGAGGCGATGACCAACCTGTGCCGGTGCGGGACCTACAACGCCATCGCCGCCGCCGTGCGGCAGGCCGCCGCCTGAGGACGCCGCCATGGACCAGCTCCTCGATCCCGCCCATCACGGCATCGCCCTCGTCGATCCCGCCACCGAGGCGCCGCAGCACCGCCCGGAACCCTCCCGCCGCGGCCTCCTCGCGGCGGCCGGCGGCGCCCTGGTGCTCAGCGCGATCCTGCCGGTCCGCGCCGCCCGGGCGGAGGCGCAGGGCCCCGCGGAGGGCGCGGGCGCCCTCGCGCCCAAGCCCGGCACCCGGGTCGCCGCCTTCCTGGAGATCCATCCGGACGGGACCATCAAGCTGCTGAGCCCCTTCGTCGAGGGCGGCCAGGGCATCGCCACCGGCCTCGCCCAGATCGTCGGCGAGGAACTCGACGTGCCGCCGTCCCGCTTCGTGGTGGAATGCGCGCCGCCCGGTCCCGACTACGCCGTCGTGAACGGCATCCGCATGACCGGCGGCAGCTTCTCGACCCGGTCGAGCTACGACGTCATGCGGCGCCTCGGCGCGACCGCCCGCGACCTGATGATCCGCGCCGCCGCCTCCCGGCTCAAGGTCGGGGACGGCGAACTCACCACCCGGGACGGAATCGTGCTGCACGCGGCCACGAACCGGTCCCTGGCCTACGGCGAACTGGCGGCCGACGCGCTCAAGCTGAAGCCGAACGAAGCCGTTCCGCTGCGCGACCCCAAGACCTTCCGCTACATCCGCCAGCCGGTGCCGCGGATCGACGTGCGGGACAAGGCGACCGGCCGGGCGGTCTACGCGATCGACCAGAAGGTCGACGGCATGCTCTACGCCGCCGTGCAGCACGCGCCGCGGCTCGGGACCGAGCCGGAGACGCTGAAGAACGAGGCCGAGGTCAAGGCGATGCCGGGGGTGCACGCGGTGCACCGCCTGCCGGGTGCCGTGGCGGTCACCGCCGACAGCTGGTGGCGCGCCCGCAAGGCCGTCGAGGCGCTGCAGGTGGGCTGGTCGGCGGCCAAGCCCAGCGGCCTCGACACGGTCGCGGCCGATTTCTCCTCCGCGGGCATGCTCGGCGCGCTGAAAGGCTCGGCCGATCCCGGCCACGTCGCCGAGGAAGAGGGCGACGTGACGGGCGCCTTCGCCAGGGCCGCCAAGGTGGTCGAGGCGGCGTACGAGGCCCCCTACCTCGCCCACGCGCAGCTCGAGCCGCCCTCCGCCATCGCGCGGTTCAACGGCGACGGCACCCTCGATGTCTGGCTGCCGAACCAGATGCCGGAGGTGTTCCAGGCCGTGTCGGCCAAGGTCGCCGGGCTGGAGCCCGCCAGGGTCCGCATCCACTCGCCGATGCTCGGCGGCTTCTTCGGGCGGCACTTCACCTACGATGCCGGCAACCCGTTCCCGCAGGCGATCCTGCTGGCCAAGGCGACCGGCCGTCCCGTGAAGGTGCTGTGGTCGCGGGAGGAGGAGTTCAGCCGCGACGCGCTCCGGCCCCTGAGTTTCAGCCGGTTCCGGGCGGCCCTCGACGAAGCGGGCCAGCCGACCGCCATCGCGGTGCGCACGGTCGGCGAGGGGCCGATCGGCCGCTACTTCGGCATGCTGATGAAGACGCCCGTCGACCCCTCGGCGGTCGAGGGCATCGTCGAGAAGCCCTACGCGATCCCGAACCGGCGCATGACCTTCACGAAGGTCGCGCATCCCGTGAACATCGCCTTCTGGCGCTCCGTCGGACACTCGATGAACGACGCGTTCTACGAGAGCTTCCTCGACGAGGTCGCGCAGGCGGGCGGGCAGGATCCCTTCGCGCTGCGCATGGCGCTCCTCAAGGGCAGCGCCCGACACCGCGCTTTGCTGACGGCGGTGGCCGAGATGTCGGGCGGCTGGCAGCGCGGACCCTACCGGGCCGAGGGCGGCCTGCGCGCCCGCGGCGTCGCGATGGCCTCGCCCTTCGGGTCGGAGACGGCCACGATCGCCGAGGTCTCGGTGGAGGGTGGCGAGGCGCGGGTCCACAACCTCTGGATCGCGTTCGATCCGGGCAGCATCGTCAACCCGGCGATCGTCAAGGCGCAGGTCGAGTCGGCGGCGGCGCTCGGCCTGTCCTCGGTCCTGTTCGAGCAGATCGTCTACCGGGACGGCGTGCGCCAGTCGCAGAACTACGACACCTACCCGATCCTGCGGCGGGAGCACATGCCGGCCGTGCACGTGCGCATCGTCGAGAGCGGCGCGCCGATGGGCGGCGTCGGCGAGCCGGGCCTGCCGGGCGTCCCGCCCGCAATCCTCAACGCCATCGCGGCGCTGACCGGCCAGCGGATCCGGGCGCTCCCGGTGGCCAACACCAAGCTCGGCGCCGTCTGAGCGTCCGACGGCCGACGACGGGACATCCACGATGACACAGGCTCACGGAAAGGCCCTGGTGACGGGCGCGTCGTCGGGGATCGGCGCGGAATACGCCGCCCAGCTGGCGGCCAGGGGGCACGGTCTCGTCCTCGTGGCCCGCGACGCGGCCCGGCTGGCGGCGCTCGCCGACCGCCTCGGCGGCGAATCCGGCGTGACGGTCGCGGTCCTGCCCGCCGACCTGACCCGGCCTTCGGATCGCGCGGCGGTGGCCGAGCGCCTCGCGGCGGATGCGGAGCTGCGCCTCCTGGTGAACTGCGCCGGCCTCGGCCCGATGGGGCCGGTCCTCCCCGGGCCGGCGGAGGGCTACGACCCCATGGTCGCCCTCAACGTGACGGCCTTGCAGCACCTGACGCTGGCGGCGGCCGCCGCCTTCGCCGCGCGCGGCGAAGGCACCATCGTCAACGTGGCGTCGGTGGTCGCCCTGCTCCCCGAGCGCTTCAACGCGGTCTATGCGGCCAGCAAGGCCTACGTGCTGGCGCTCACCCAGGGACTCGCCGCCGAACTCGGTCCCCGGGGCGTGCGCCTGCAGGCGGTGCTGCCGGGCATCACCCGCACGGAGCTGTTCGAACGGGCGGGGGCCGATATCGGCCGGATCCCCGCCGCGATGATCATGGAGGCGCGGGATCTCGTGGCCGCGGCCCTCGCCGGGCTCGACGCGGGCGAGCCGGTCACGATCCCGTCCCTGCCCGAGACGGACGACTGGAACGCCTTCGAGGCCGCCCGCCTGCGTCTGGGCCCGAACCTCTCCCGCAGCAGGCCGGCCGCGCGCTATGGTCTCGGCTGATCGGCCGCCGGGTTGGGGAGGACAGTGATGCTGGAGGTCGTCCGGGCTGAGGACAGCGCGCAGACCACCGAGGCCGCGCTGACCGCCCACCGGGCACCGCAGGCACCCCCGGCGCCGGGGGGCTGGCGCCTGTTCGAGGCGCTGCCGATCGGCCTGTTCGCCGCCGTCATGGGGCTGACCGGCCTCGGCGTCGCCTGGACCCTCGCCGGGGGCCGTTACGGCACGCCGGCCTGGATCGGCTCCCTCCTCGGCATGATGGCCTGCGCGGCCTTCGTGGCGCTCCTGGCGGGCTACGCCGTGAAGGCGATCCTCGCCCCGCAGGCGGTGGCCGGCGAGTTCCGGCACCCCATCGTCGGCAACCTGTTCGGCACGCCGCTCATCAGCCTGCTGCTCCTGCCGATTCCCCTGGCGCGGGTGAGCCTCCCCCTGGCGCAGGGTCTGTGGGTCTGCGGCGCCCTCGGCATGGCGGTGTTCGCGTGGCTGATCGTGACCCGCTGGCTGAGCGCCCGCCAGCACGCCGCCCACGCGACGCCCGCCTGGATCGTGCCCGTGGTCGGCCTCCTCGACGTGCCGCTCGCCCTCCCGGGTCTCGGCCTGCCGCCGATGCCCGCCGTGATGGTGTTCGGACTCGCCGTCGGCCTGTTCTTCGCGGTGCCGCTCTTCACCCTGATCCTGTCGCGGCTCCTGTTCGAGGAGCCGATGCCGACGGCGCTCCAGCCGTCGCTGCTGATCCTCGTCGCGCCCTTCGCGGTCGGGTTCTCGGCCTATGTGGCGACCACCGGCACGATCGACCTGTTCGCCGAGGCGCTCTACGCGCTCACCCTGTTCCTGCTCGCCGTGCTGCTGCCGAAGCTCGCCCGCCTCGGCCGCACCTGCCCGTTCCGCGTCGCGTGGTGGGCGGTGAGCTTCCCCCTGGCGGCGGCCGCGGTCACCGCCCTGCGGGTGGCGACGGCGCAGCCGGGCCTTCTCACCGACGGCCTCGCCCTGGCCCTCCTCGGCCTCGCCACCGCGGTGATCCTCTGGCTGCTGGCCCGGACGCTCCTCGGCCTCGCACGGGGCGAGCTGCGCACCCTGGCCCAGTAGCCCCCGGCCCGCTAGGAAGCGCCTGCCCGAGACCGAAGCGTCGGCGTCCCGCGGCGGCCCGTCATCGACGCGGAGAAGACCCTTGCCTGCGGCCCGGTCGCGTTTCGACGCCGTTCTCCTCGATCTCGACGGCACCCTCGTCGACAGCCTGGCCGATCTCCGGACGGCCCTGAACGCGACCCTGGCGCGGGAGGGCCTGCCGCCGGTCGCGGCCGCCGCGATGCGGGCGATGGTGGGCGACGGCGCTCCGGCGCTGCTGAGGCGCGCCCTGCTCGCCTCGGGCGGCGACCCGGATCGGGCGCCGGACCTGCTGCCGGACTTCCTGGCCGTGTACGAGCCGATCGCGGCCGCCGGCACCGCCCTGTTCCCCGGCGCCGCCGGGGCGGTCCGCGCGCTCCGGGCGGCGGGCTTCGCCCTGGCGATCGTCACCAACAAGCCGGCCCGCGCCACCGGCCTGATCCTGGATTCGGTGGGGCTGGCGCCGCTGATCGACACGGTGGTGGGCGGCGATACGCTGCCCCAGCGCAAGCCCGATCCCGCGCCGCTCCACGAGGCCCTGCGCCGCCTGCGGGTCGAGCCGGGGCGTGCCGTCATGGTCGGCGACATGCACCACGACATCGCGGCGGCCCGCGCCGCCGGCACCGCCGCCATCCTGGCCCGCTACGGCTACGGGCGTCCGGACGACGCGACATCCGCCGATGCCGTCCTCGACGACATCGGCGGGCTGCGGGCCGTGATCGAGGCGCTGCCGTCCGGCCGCGCCCTGGCCTCCTAGCGACTTCCCGCGAGGTCGAGGCGGGCGGAGGCGCGCGGCGCCCGGGCGGTCTGTTCGAGGACGGCGCGGGCGCTGTCGGCGAGGACGAGCCAGGCGCCGGCCATGAGGGTGACGTCCTTGAGGACGAGGCGTCCGGCGCCCGACAGGTAGGGGAAGCCGTGCTGGGCATCGCCCAGCGCGCCCACCCAGGCCTCGGGCGTGGTGACGAGGAACGACAGGGTCACCACCGGGGTGAGGAAGGCCAGCACCGCCCCGGCCAGGCCGAGCCGCCGCGACACGAGGCCGACGAGGACGAGCAGGCCGATCAGCAGCTCGACCGTGCCCAGGCCTTGCGAGAACGCGTAGGTGTGGTTGGCCGTCTGCCAGGCGCGGGCGGCGAGATTCAGCTCGCCCTCGTGGGTGAGGTGCTGCGCGTACTGGTCGGGGTGGGCGTAGAAGAACGCCATCACCGGGCTGTTGGCGACGAAGGGCGTGATGCTGTCGGCCTCGTAGGGCACGAATTTCAGCGCGCCGATCCAGAGGAAGATCACCGCGATGGCGACCCGCATGGCCTGGAGGCCGAGGCGGTTCGAGGCCGGCCCGGAGACGAGGCCGAGGACGCGACGAATCTGCGTATTCATGACACGATGCCTTTGCTCAACCGGGTTGGGGGGAGGGGCTACGCCTCGGCCGAGGCCGCGAAGGCGTCGAGCGCGCGGGTCGCGTAGACGATGGCGGCTCCGGCATTGAGGCTGGTGGCGACCCCGAGGGCCTCGGCCAGCTCGGCCTCGGTGGCGCCGAGCGTGCGGGCGGCGTCGGTGTGGACCGCGATACAGCCGTCGCAGCGCAGGGCGATCGCCACCGCCACCGCGATCAGCTCGCGGGTCTTGGCGTCGAGCTGGCCGGTCTTCTGGCCCGCCGTGCTGAGGGTGCCGTAGCCCCGCACCGTGTCGGGGCTGAGCTTGGCGAAGTGTCCGACGCCGGCCGTGACCTGCTGGCGGTAGGTGTTCCAATCGATCATGTGCATGACGACCTCCTTCGTGATGACGAGGAAGGTAATCGGGGCCGGCCGCGCCCTCGATGACCGCGCGGCGCAGCCTGATGACCGCGCGGATCAACCCGCGCTTGCGGAGACCTCGGCCTGCCGGGCGTGACCGGGCCGGACCCCGTATTTGCGCAGGAACGCCCGGCTGAGGGCGGCCGCGGACTGGTAGCCGACCTCCGCGGCGAGACGCTCGAGGGAGACCGCCTCGGTGCGCAGGCGGTGATGGGCCAGCCCGAGCCGCAGGTCGGTGAGGAATTCCAGCGGGGCGACGCCCGCGGCCCCGCGGAAGGCCCGCACCAGGCTCGCCCGCGAGGCGGCGGCCAGGGAGGCCAGCTCGTCCAGCGTCCAGGCATGCACGGGATCGCGCACCATCGCGAGCACCGCCCGGGCGGTGAGCGGTTGCCCCAGGAGGCGCAGCAGGCCCTCGGCCGGGGCCGAGGCCTCGAGATGCGCGCGCAGCATCATCATGAACAGCGCGCTCGCGAGATTCTCGGCGACCGCGACCGACCCGGCGCGGATGTGGTTCAGCTCCTCGCGGATGCCCGCCAGCAGCGGCGCGAAGCGGGTGGCCAGCGGCTGCGCGCCGACGCTCAGGACCATGAGGTCGGGCAGGGCGGTGACGATCAGAGTCTGGGGCGCCGCCTCGAAGGCCAGGCGGCCGCAGATCAGCTCGACCTCCGGTTCAGCCCCGACGGTGGTCTTGAACCGCAGCGTGTGCGCGTGGCGGACCGCGACGGGCAGGCGCGTGGCGGGCAGCGGCCCCGGCCCGTGGAGCGTGTGGGCGTCGCCGCGCGGCAGGAGCAGGATGTCCCCGGCCGCGACCTGCAGCGTCTCGCCCCCGGGCCGCCGCAGCGTCGCCCGGCCGCGGGTGACGAGGTGGAAATAGGCCTGCCCCGCCGGGTCCGGCGCGTGCGGGGCGGCCCAGGCGCCGCCGAAGCGGCAGACGTCGTCCAGGTGCGGCCGCACGCGCAGCAGCGGCGCGAGTCCGCTCAGCGGGTCGTCGGCCCCGGCGGCCTCGGGCCCGCCCGCGCGGCGCCTGATCGGTCCGGCCATGCCCCTCGCGCTCCGGAATGCTCCGGATCCGGCATAATCGCGCGCGGCGGCCTCGACCAGGGGATGTTCGCGGCGTCGCCGCGGGCGCGGTCAGGGCGCCGCGATCGCCGCCTCGATGAAACCGATGACGCCGTCGATGTAGCGCTGGATCGGGATGCCGCGCTTCCGGTGCTTGGCCCGCTTCACGTACCAATCCTGCAGGAGCGGCTTGATCAGCGCGGCGGTGAGATCGACATCCGCGATCCTGAAGACGCCCGCCGCCACGCCCCGGGCGAGGACCTCGGCGAAGATCCGCTCCGTGGCGGCCTCGCTCTCGGTCGCCATCGTCCGGGCGGGGGCCGGGAACCCCTTCGCCTCCATGAAGGCGAAGACGAACCAGGGCTGCATCGCCTCGGTCAGGCGGATATGGGTCTCGATCAGCCAGCGCAGATGCGCGGCCGGATCCGCCGCGAGCCCCGCCGGGGCCTGCCGCAGGGCCGCCTCGGCCGTCTCGGCCACCTCGGTGAGGATCATCACCAGCAGCGTGTTCTTGTTGTCGAAGTACGAGTAGAGCCCGCCCATGCTGAGGCCGGAGGCCTGGGCGAGGTCGCGCAGGCTCGTCTCGTGGAAGCCCTGACGGCTCGACAGCTTCAGCACCGCCTCGATGATCCGGGCGAGGTTGGCGACGGCGACGTGGTCCTTGCGGACGCTGATCCGGTCCCGGTGCCGCGCCAGGATCCGCGCGCAGATCGCCTCGATCGCGTAGGCGTCCTTCGCCGGAAGGGCGCTCGCGGGGGCGGCCGGGGGAGCGTCTGCGGGACTCATCGATCCATCGTCGCTCCATCATCGCGCGCGCCCGCCGGGGCGACGGCCGGGAGCGGCTCCCGCGGTCTAGCCCGTTGCCAGGCGCGAATCCAGGCGATAAAAAGCGAGCGCTCGCTCGATTTTTATCGTCGACACCGACCCAGGAGGTGGGCCCGTGGATTTCACCATCTCCCCGCGCGTCGCGGATTACCGCGACCGGATCGCGGCCTTCGTGGACACGCACATCCTGCCGCTGGAGGCCGATCCGGCCGCCTACGACGGCCACGGCAACATCAACCTCACGGAACTGGCCCGGCTGCGCGGCCTCGCCCGCGCGGAGGGCCTGTGGTGCCTCCAGCTGCGGCCCGAGACCGGCGGCGCCGGTCTCGACAAGGTCGGCATGGCGGTCTGCTACGAGGCCATGAACCGCTCGATCTTCGGGCCGGTCGTGTTCAACTCCGCCGCGCCCGACGACGGCAACATGATGGTGCTGGAGAAGGTGGCGACCCCGGCGCAGAAACAGCGCTGGCTCGCCCCGATCGTCGAGGGCCGGGTCCGCTCGGCCTTCGCCATGACCGAGCCCCATCCCGGCGGCGGCTCCGATCCCGGCATGATCCAGACCCGGGCCGAGAGGCGGGGCGACCGCTACGTGGTCACCGGCCGCAAGTGGTACATCACCGGTGCCGAGGAGGCCGCGCACTTCATCCTGATGGCGCGCACCTCGGACGACGCACGGAAGGGCCTGACCGCCTTCCTGTTCCACAGGGACCAGCCCGGCTGGCGGATCCTGCGCCGCATCCCGATCATGGGCCCGGAGGAGCATGGCGGCCATTGCGAGCTGCTGTTCGAGGGCCTGGAGATCCCGGCCGAGAACGTCCTGATGACCGAGGGCGACGGTCTGAAGCTCACCCAGATCCGCCTCGGCCCGGCGCGGCTGACCCATTGCATGCGCTGGCTGGGCCTGTCGAAGCGCTGCGTCGAGATCGCCCGGGCCTACGCGGCCGAGCGGCACGGCTTCGGGATCCGGCTGGCCGACCGGGAGAGCATCCAGCTGATGCTGGGCGACCTCGCCATGCGGATCGAGATCGGGCGCCTCCTGGTGATGAAGGCCGCCTGGGCCCTCGACCGGGGCAGCTTCGCCCGCAAGGAGGTATCGATGGCCAAGGTGCACGTGGCCAACCTCCTGCACGCGGCCGCCGACACGGCGATCCAGATCAACGGCGCGCGGGGCTACTCCACCGACACGCCCCTCGAGTGGATCTACCGCTACGCCCGGCAGGCCCGCCTCGTGGACGGGGCCGACGAGGTCCACAAGATGGTGCTCAACCGCAACCTCGAGGCCGAGGGCGACGCCTTCTGGTCGTGGGAGGTCGGGGCGTGAGCGCGGCCTCGTCCGGGCTGTCGGCGGTCCCGTCCGCTATCCTGTCCGCCGCGCGGCCGCGTAAGGCATGGAGGCCGAGAGTATGACCGATGTCGTGATCACAGGGGCGGTGCGCACCGCCATCGGCACGTTCGGCGGCTCGCTGGCCGGAACGCCCCCCTCGGTCCTCGCCGCCCGCTGCGTCGCGGAGGCGCTGCGCCGCGCCGGGACCGCGCCCGAGGCGGTCGGCCACGTGGTTCTCGGCAACGTCATCCCGACCGAGCCGCGGGACGCCTACATCGCCCGCGTCGCCGCCATGGAGGGCGGGATTCCCAGGGAGGTGCCGGCCATGACGGTCAACCGCCTCTGCGGCAGCGGCCTGCAGGCGATCGTCTCGGCCGCGCAATCCATCCTGCTCGGCGACGCCGAGACGGCCCTGGCCGGCGGCGCCGAGAGCATGAGCCGCGCGCCCCACCTCCTGACCACCGGGCGGACCGGGTCGCGCATGGGCGACGCCGTGCTCGTCGACTACATGCTCGGCGCGCTGACCGACCCGTTCGGCAACGGCCACATGGGCGTCACCGCCGAGAACGTCGCCGCGCGCTACGCCGTCCCCCGCGCCGTGCAGGACGCCTTCGCGGCCGAGAGCCAGGCCCGCGCCGCGCGGGCGATCCGCGAGGGCCGGTTCCGCGACCAGATCCTGCCGATCGCGGTGCAGCGCAAGCGCGAGACGGTGGCCTTCGACACCGACGAGCACCCGAAGGCCACGAGCGCCGAGGACCTCGCCAAGCTCCGCCCGGCCTTCTCCAAGACCGGCAGCGTCACGGCCGGCAACGCCTCGGGCCTGAACGACGGTGCCGCGGCCCTCGTCCTGTCCAGCGCCGCGCGGGCCGAACGCGACGGCGCGACGCCGCTCGCCCGGATCGTCGGCTATGCCCATGCGGGCGTGGACCCGTCCGAGAAGGGCATGGGCCCGGTGCCGGCGGTGCGGCGTCTGCTCGAGCGGACCGGCCTGCGGGCGGGCGATTTCGACGTCATCGAGTCGAACGAGGCCTTCGCGGCGCAGGCCTGCGCGGTCTCCCGCGAACTCGACCTCGATCCCGACAAGGTCAACCCGAACGGCGGCGCCATCGCCCTCGGCCACCCGATCGGCGCCACGGGGGCGATCATCACCGTGAAGGCCCTCTACGAGCTGGCCCGGACCGGCGGCCGCTACGGGCTCGTGACCATGTGCATCGGCGGCGGCCAGGGCATCGCCATGGCGGTCGAGCGCATCCCGTGACGCGGCCCTGAGCCCGATGCTGGACGCAGATCAGAGGACGGCGCTCTGCGCCTGGATCGGCCGGACCCTGGAGGCCGGGACGGTCACCCTCGACGACATCCGGCCGCTGACCGGCGGCTCGATCCAGGAGAACTGGATGCTGCGCTGCCGGGTCGATGGCGGCGAGCGGGGCTTCGTCCTGCGCAAGGACGCGCCGGCCACCATCGCGTCGAGCCGGTCGCGGTCGGAGGAGTTCCACATCATGCGCGCGGCCTTCGCGGCCGGCGTGCGGGTGCCCGAGCCGGTCGGGTTCTGCGCGGATCCGAGCGTGGTCGGGGCGCCCTTCGCGCTGATGGGGCTCGTCTCCGGCGTCGGGCTGGGGCCGCGGGTGGTGAAGGATACGAGCCTCGGCGGCGACCGCGCGGCGCTCGCCGAGCAGCTCGGGCGGGAACTCGCCCGGACGCACGGCATCCTGCGGGCAGGCAGCCCCGGCGCTCCGGCGGACGACCTTGCCTTCCTCGGGGTGCCCGAGCCGGACCCGGCCTTGGCCGAGATCCGCACGCTCCGGGCGAATCTCGACGGGATCGGCGCCGTGCGCCCGGCCCTCGAATGGGGCCTGCGCTGGGCCGAGCTCCACGCGCCGCCCTGTCCCGAGCCGGTCCTGGTCCACCGCGACTTCCGCACTGGCAACTACATGGTCGATGCCGAGGGCCTGACCGCGATCCTCGACTGGGAATTCGCCGGCTGGGGCGATCCGGTCCAGGATATCGGCTGGTTCTGCGCCGCCTGCTGGCGGTTCGGCCGGCCCGATCTGGAGGCCGGCGGCATCGCCCCGCGCGCCGCCTTCTATCGCGGCTACGAGGCCGAGAGCGGGCGTGGGATCGATCCGGAGGCCGTCCGCTACTGGGAGGTCATGGCGCATCTGCGCTGGGCGGTGATCGCCCTGGAGCAGGGCCACCGCCACGTCTCGGGCCAGGAGACGTCGCTGGAGCTGGCGCTGACCGGCCGGATGGCGCCCGAACTGGAGGCCGCGATCCTGCGCGAGACCGCGCCGGAACGATGGGGAGCCCGATGAGCGACGCCTTCCCGGATGCGCCCGCGGGCGCCGCCCTGCTGGCGGTCGCCCGGCAGAGTCTCCTCGACGAGGTCGCTCCGGCTTTGTCGGGGCGCCAGCGCTACGTCCTGCTGATGGCCGCCAACGCGATGGGCCTCGTCATGCGGGAGATCGCGCAGGCGGGCGCCGCGACCGAGGCCTGGGAGCGGGCGCTCGACGGTGCCGGCACGCCCGCCGACCTGGTCGCGGCGATCCGCGCCGGCCGCCACGACGGCGACGCGGCGCTCCACGCGGCGCTGGTCGAGACGACCCGGATCGCCGCCGGCATCTGGAAGGCCCCGGGATAGCGATCCCGGGGCGCCGATCCGGGCCTCAGTAGGAGCGGCCGGTGCCCCGGCGCCGGTCGTAGCGGCGCCCGAGATAGGCGATGAGCTTCGGCACGATGAAGGCCGTCAGGAGCTTGCGCAGCATCGGCGGAGTCTCCGTCAGCGGGCGCTGCGGACGAGCCAGCCCGCCGCGAAGGCGAGGGCGGCCAGACCCAGCAGGGTGTTGGTGCGGTTGGCCTCGGCCGTGCGGATCGCCTGCCGGCCGTAATCCGCGCCGCGGCGGCGCACGTCCCGGGCGCGGTCGCGGCCCTCGTCGATCAGGTGGTCGGCCCGTGTCCAGGCGGCCTCGGCCAGATGGCGGCCGTCCTCCGCGAGGTCCTCGGCGCGGTCGCGGACGCGGCCATAGGCGTACTGGGCGCCGCCGGCCACTTGGTTCACGGCGCCGCGCACTTGGCGGGCCGGGTCACCGGTCAGGCCGCCCAGGGCGGTCTGGGCGCGGCCCTTGAGGTGGCGGGACGCGCCGCTGATCTGGTCGCGGTTCATGCAGCTCTCCTGGTGTCGGGTGGATGGAACCCCGCTTGGGGGCGGCGCCGGCCGGGCCGGCGCCGCGGGATGGGGTCAGTGCTTGCCGGTGATCTTGTCGGCGAGGTTTTTGGCGCCGTCCTTGACGTCGCCCACCGTCTTCTGCGCCTCGCCCTTCAGCTCCTGCGCCTTGCCCTCGGCCACCAGCTTGTCGTTGCCGGTCGCCTTGCCGGCCGCCTGCTTGACGTTGCCCACCGCCTCGTTGGCCAGGCCCTTGATCTTGTCGGTCGTGCTGCTCATCGCGTGCGCTCCTTGAGGGTTGGGGTCAGGATGTCCGGTCGGGCAGGTTCCGCCCGCCGGGGTGGACGGCCCCCGCACGGTGGCGGGCGCCGAGGGGGGTAAGCGGACGAACGATCCGGGGCCGAACGATCCGGGACCGGGCCGCGGCCGCTCAGACGCGCCGGGTCTCGTAGGCGCCCGGCAGGCTCGCGGGCTTCGGCGCGCCCAGGCGGCCGCCGAAGAAGGCGGCGAGCGCGCCCAGGATCAGCGCCAGCGCCGCGTAGAAGGCGCCCTGCGTGGCCGCAGACTTCGCCGTCACGGCCGCGGCCTCGGCCTTCTGCTTAGCGGTGGCCACCGCCTGATCGTACTGCTTCTCGTAATCCTGGATCTGCTGGCGGGCCTGATCGACCGGGATGTTCTGCGCCTTGGCCAGGGCGTCGGCCGCCCGCGCCTCGGCCTGCTGCTTCTGCGCGGCGTCCCCGGTGAACAGCGCCTTGATCGCCGCAACCGCCGCGTCGCGGGCCGCCTGCGGATCCTGGCCGGCGGTCTGCTGGCGGACCTTGTCCTCGATGCCGTCCAGCGGGTTGGCGATCTTCGACAGCGACGGTGCGGCCGCCTGGGCGGCGGTCTGGACGCTGCCGCCGACGAGGCTGCCGGCGCCGCCGAGCGCGCCCGAGACCGTGCCGAGCGTGCCGCCGACGAGGCCGCTGGCGGCCGAGGTCAGCAGGTACAGGACCACCAGCGTCGTCACCGCCCAGGAGACCAGCCCGTGCAGGGCGGCCGCGCCCGGCAGGGTCTTGCCCGAGAGCCGGCCGGCGATGAGGCCGCCGGCCAGGGAGGCGACGAGGCCGGAGGCGACGAACCACACGCCCGCGCCCATCGAGACGGCGGAGGCCGAGGGGTTGTCGGCGGCGGTGGTGCCGACCGAGGCCAGCCCGACGCCGACGCCGACGAGGTTGACGATCACCTGGGTGACCAGCGCGGTCACGGCGCCAGCGAAGATCGCGCCCCAGGAGACTTGGTTGAGCAGCACGGCACGCGTGTCGGCCTGCGCGGCTGCGGTGGCGAGGGGGGACGCCGTGGTCTGGATCGTGGTCACGCTTTCACTCCGGGTTAGTCGGTCGTTCGTAGCCGTGTGGCTGTGGTGGCTCAGTCGCGGGTGGCGCTGACGAGCAGGCCGAGGCCGAAGCCGACGGCACCGGCGATGAGCAGGGAGGCGAGCGGGTACTCGGCGACCTGGTGGCTCACCTCGCGGGTGCCCCGGCGCAGGACGTGGCCACCGCGCTCGTAAGCGTCCTCGGCGTAGTCGGCGGCCTCGTCCGCCGCGCGGTACACGGAGCGCTGAGCCCGGTCGAAGTGCTCCTCGGCCGCACCCTGCGCGCGGCGGGCGCGGTGCTCGACGTCGTCGGAGCCGACGAGGCCGCCCACGGTGTCGCGGATCTTGCCCCCGATGTCGCGGGCGGTGTCGGCGACGTGCTCGGCCGCGTCGCGGACGGTGTCCTTGGCCTGTCCGTACAGGTTCTCGGCCTGCCCGGCCGCCTGGCGGGCGCGACCCTCGACCGAGTCGCGCTGGGAGCCGGTGAGGTCGCCCACCGCGCCCTGCACCTTGCCGCCAAGCTCCTTGGCAGCGCCCGTGATCCGATCCGTGTCAACCATGTCGTTCTCCTCGTGTGATCGCGTTCGTCGTGGGCGGCGTCTCGCCGCGAGGCGCCGGATGACATCCGTCAGCGATGACCCGAGCCCGCGGGCCCGGCTCCGTCGGTCTTCGCTGCGCAGGCGCCGCGCTTCTGGCGCCGACCCTCGGTCTCCGTCCGGGCACTGCCGGTGAGTGCGCCGACGGCCTCCTTCACCGAACCTCTGATGTGCCCGGTGGAAGTCGTTGTCCTGTCTTCGGTCGCGAATTCCCCGTCCTGCTGGAGAAGCCCCGCGCCGCGAGGCAGATGTGGGCAAATATCTGCCGTTCAATGATTAGAACATACTAGTACGGCGGTATTCATCCGTCAGAGATGCTCAGCGGGAAGCCGTTCTCGCGTCCCCACACGACGGCCTCGCTGCGCTTGTGGATGCCGATCTTGCGGTAGAGCGCGGCGCCGTGGTTGCGCACCGTGTTGCGTGACAGCCCGAGCTTGCGCGCGATCGCGTCGTCGCTCAGCCCCGAGCAGATCAGGTTGAGGATCTGGCGCTCGCGCACCGTCAGGTTCGGGGCTTCCCCGTCGCCGGCCTCCCGGCCCGGCCGGCGCAGGTTGGCGAGCTTCTCGATCAGGCCGCGGCTGAACCAGGACGTGTCGGCCATCACGGTCTCGATGGCGTCGAACAGCTCCCGCTCGGTATGCTTGCGCTCGGTGATGTCCTGGAGGACCAGCAGCACGAAGGCGGCCTCGTTGATCTCGATCCGCTCGGCCGAGATCAGGCAGTCGAGGTTCGCCCCGCTCTCGTGACGCAGGCACACCTCGACGCCGAGCACGTAGCCCTGCCGCTCGAGCGCGGCCTCGACCTGCAGGCGCTGCTTGTCGGCGACCCACAGGCCGGCTTCCGCCAGCGAGCGCCCGACGATGCGGTCCTCGCCTAGGCCGAAGACCCGGCTGAACGCCTCGTTCACGCCGGTGACCTGGAAATCCTGTGCGCGCGCCAGCACGGTGGGCACCGGCGTCATCCGGAACGCCTTGGCGAAGCGTTCCTCGCTCTGGCGCAGCGCCGTCTCGGCCTTCCGGCGCAGCTCCAGATCCGCGAAGGTGAACAGCATGCAGGGCTCGTCGCCCATCTCGATCGGCTGGCCGGCGACGATCACGAAGCGGCCGCCGCCATCGGGCAGATCCAGG
>Ga0316228_1002578_pt1 | contig 15692 bp, 10 predicted proteins | sample TBH18021metaG_FD_206005 | JGI IMG/M metagenome (GOLD analysis project Ga0316228, IMG submission 206005) | Freshwater microbial communities from Trout Bog Lake, Wisconsin, USA - TBH18021 | ecosystem: Environmental > Aquatic > Freshwater > Lake > Hypolimnion/Profundal zone | place: USA: Wisconsin... | reverse complement strand
CTCACTTTTCTTTGTCTTGCCAAAGAAAAGTAAGCAAAAGAAAGGCGCGCCCGAGATGGCGACCCATCCCTTGAATTTGTGTGACCGTGCGGGGAAGGAGGCAAACTCGCTGCGCTCAGACAGGCCTCCTTCCTTGATCCGCCCGCTCACAAAAATTCAAGGCGCCATCAAGGGCTCAACGTCAAAAGAGAAAGGCCAACCCCATCGTGAGGTTGGCCTTGTCGTTTGGGCTTGTGCCCAGAGGGTGTGGCTTTTGTCCTTTGACTTTCCTGCCCTAGATGGCGCCTTCAATTTTCGTAAGCGGGCGGGAAAAAGGCCGGGAACTGTCTGAGCGCAGCGAGTTTTCCCCGCCTCCGCCCGGTTACGGAAATTGAAGGAGTCTTTCGCCATCTCGGGCGCGCATTTCTTTGCTTACTTTCTTTGGGCAAGACCAAAGAAAGTGAGTCAGCCCCGGCAGGGGATGAAACAAGGGATGCACCACCAAGACCAAACCAAAACCAAAACCAACGACTACCCCGCCCCCTCACGACATCACGACATCACCACATCCCCCACCGGCACCCGCGTACTATCCCTCCACTCCTGCACATAGTCAGGCGTACCCGCCGGCGCGGCCTCCACCACCGGCGGCAACGGCAACAGCGCCATCGGCAGCACCCCAGCCCACACAGGCAAGTCAAGGTCTTCAGCATCATCCTTCGGCCCGCCCGTGCGCACTTTGCACGCCGCTTCATCCAGCGGAATGCGCAGCACGGTCGTGGCAGCGAGTTCCTTGGCATTGCCGGGCCGCGCCTGTCGCGAACGGCCAGGCGCGAGCACTTCCATGAAGGTATCGAGCACCCCAGCTTTCTGCGCATCGGGCACAACTTCGAACGCACCGTAGATGACGGCCGAGCGGTAATTCATGGAATGGTTGAACGCCGAGCGCGCCAGCACCAGGCCGTCGATGTGCGTGATGGTCACGCAGACCTGCGCCCCGCTGCCTGCCAGCTTGAGCATGCGGCTGCCGTTGGAACCGTGGATGTAGAGATGACCGCCCTCGCGCCAGCACGCGGTCGGGATGCAGTGCACACCATGCTCGTCGGCGAAGGCGATGTGGCAGACGTAAGCCTCGTCGAGGATGGCGTGCAGCGTGGTGCGGTCGTAGTGGCCGCGGTGCGCGACGCGGCGCACGCGGGTGCGTGCGGTGGGCGATGTGGATTCCGTGGTGGACACGCGAGGCTCCGAATCTTGTATCGATGTGCCGACGATAGAAAAACCGTGGCACCATGAGTAGACCCATCAAAATGGAATGTATTGGAGCCACGATGGACTACGGCGTCCTGCTGTCGAACTACGAACGCACCGCAATGCACCGCGAAGGCGTGGCACGCGCCTCGCAGCAGCATCGGCTGTATGCCTGCCTGCGGGCGGCCATCCTGAGCGGACAGATCGAGGAAGGCACGCGCCTCGCGCCATCGCGCACGCTGGCCGAAGAACTCGGTATCGCGCGCAACTCGGTGCTCTACGCCTACGAGCAGCTCGCCACGGAGGGCTTCGTACTGAGCCGGCGGCAAGGCACGGTGGTGGCGCGCGTTGGCCTGCAGCAGACGCCTGCGCAGGCGCCCGAAGCCGCGCCTGCGCTGTCGCACCGCGTAAAAGATCTGGAACGCCCGCGCGGCGACATGGACGACCTGCTGCCCTTCCTGCCCGGCACGCCTGCGCTGGATGAATTCCCGCTGGCGCAATGGCGCCGTTGCATGGAGCGCGGATGGCGCCGCATCGGTCCCGGGCAGATGGGCTACGGCCCGGTCGAAGGCAATGTCGCCCTGCGTCAGGCCGTGGCCGAATACCTGCGCGTTTCGCGCGGCGTGCGCTGCGACGCGACGCAGGTTTTCATTACCGATGGCACGCAGAACAGCCTCGACATGTGCGCCCGCACGCTCGCCGATGCGGGCGACACCGCATGGATCGAGAACCCCGGGTACTACGGAGCGCGCGCCGCCTTGCAGGCCGCCGACATGCGCCTGGTACCGATCAGCGTCGACGCCGATGGCCTCGCCCCGCGCGAGGAGGACTGGCGCGACACGCCGCCCAAGCTCATCTACATCACGCCGTCGCACCAATACCCGCTGGGCGCGGTGATGAGCCTGGAGCGCCGCCTTGCGCTGATCCAGCACGCGCGCGCTGCCGGCGCGTGGATCATCGAAGACGACTACGACAGCGAGTTCCGCCACACGGGTGCGCCGCTATCCGCCGTGCAGGGCCTGACTGAGAATGCGCCGGTCATCTATCTCGGCACGTTCAGCAAGATGCTGTTCCCGGCGCTGCGCCTCGGCTATATGGTGGTGCCACCTGCGCTGGTGCCCGCGCTGAAGAAGACGGCCGGTGCGCTGATGCTGCGCGGGCGCGTGGCTGAGCAGCTCGCGCTGGCCGAGTTCATCGAGGCGGGACATTTCACGCGGCACCTTAGGCGCATGCGTCGCCTCTATGGCGAGCGCCGCGATGCGCTGCAGGCCGCGATCGAGCGTCACCTTGATGGCATCGTCACCGTATCGGGCGGCGCGGGCGGCATGCATCTTTCCGCGCGGCTCGACGCCCCGGTGCCCGACACCGAAGTCAGCCGCGCCGCCCGTGCGCACGGAATGGTGTTGCGGCCGCTGTCGCGCTTCTGCCTGCCGGGCACGCTGACCGCGCAATACAACGGCCTCGTGCTCGGCTACGGCAACGTGCCGGCCGAAGCGATGGACGGATTGGCCCTGCGCATACGCGACGTGATCGAGAGCGTAGCCGGCTGATTCACCAGCGCGGCTCTCGCCTGCATGGCTTTTTCGCAAATGTTGCATGCACCGCACAACCGGTGCAACCGCCCCGTGCGACGCGGTGCATGCGTGCATCGGACACCACAACCAAGGGAAAACCCACCCCCATTCTTGCTGCGTTGCACGGTGTCCGGAATGTCACGCGATGCTACGATGCCTCGACTTACGGCTGTCTGCCAGTTTCCACAAGAAGCGGCGCAGGCGGCACCAAAAGAGACCTGCTGTCGGTGATCCCGGCACACCCACACGGAGCACGCATGAATGCCCCTCTGAACGACGCGCTACGACGCGCGCTCGAAACCGTTTCCCTGGACGACAAGTACACGCTCGAGCGTGGCCGCATCTACATCAGCGGCACGCAGGCACTGGTGCGTCTGCCAATGCTGCAGCAGGAGCGTGACCGCGCCGCTGGGCTGAATACTGCGGGCTTCATTTCCGGCTACCGCGGCTCGCCGCTGGGGGCGCTGGACCAGGCGCTGTGGAAGGCCAAGAAGCATCTGGCCGGGCACAACATCGTCTTCCAGGCGGGGCTCAACGAAGACCTGGCCGCCACGGCGGTCTGGGGCTCGCAGCAGGTCAATCTGTATCCGAGCGCCAAGTTCAGCGGCGTGTTCGGCATGTGGTACGGCAAGGGGCCGGGCGTGGACCGCACGATCGACGTGTTCAAGCACGCCAACTCGGCCGGTTCGTCGGCGCATGGCGGGGTGCTGGTGCTGGCCGGTGACGATCACGCAGCCAAGTCCTCCACGCTGGCGCACCAGTCCGAGCACGTCTTCAAGGCGGCCGGCATTCCGGTGCTGTATCCGTCCAACGTGCAGGAATATCTCGACTACGGCCTGCACGGCTGGGCGATGAGCCGCTACTCCGGCCTGTGGGTGTCGATGAAGTGCGTGACGGACGTGGTGGAATCGTCCGCCTCGGTGGACGTCGATCCGCATCGCGCGCAGATCATCCTGCCCGAAGATTTCGCCATGCCGCAGGGCGGCCTGAACATCCGCTGGCCCGATCCGCCGCTGGTGCAGGAAGCCCGCCTGCTCGACTACAAGTGGTACGCCGGCCTGTCGTACGTGCGGGCCAACAAGCTCGACCGCGTGGTGCTCGATTCGCCGCAGGCGCGCTTCGGCATCATGACCGCCGGCAAGGCGTACCTCGACGTACGTCAAGCGCTGGTCGACCTCGGCCTTGATGAGGACACCTGCCGCCGCATCGGCATTCGCCTGTACAAGGTCGGCTGTGTATGGCCGCTGGAAGCACACGGCGCGCGCGCCTTTGCCGAGGGCCTGCAAGAGATCCTGGTGGTGGAAGAGAAGCGCCAGATCCTCGAATACCAACTCAAGGAAGAGCTGTACAACTACCGCGACGACGTGCGTCCGCGCGTGTACGGCAAGTTTGACGAAAAGGACAACGCCGGCGGCGAATGGTCGGTGCCGATGGCCAATTGGCTGCTGCCGGCGCATTACGAGCTGTCGCCTGCCCTGATCGCCCGCGCCATCGCCACGCGTCTGGAAAAGTTCGAGTTGCCGTCAGACGTGCGCGCGCGCATTGCCTCGCGCATCGCCATCATCGACGCCAAGGAGAAGGCGCTCGCCCGCCCGCGCGTCACCGCCGAGCGCAAGCCGTGGTTCTGCTCGGGTTGTCCGCACAACACGTCGACCAACGTGCCGGAAGGCTCGCGCGCGCTGGCCGGCATCGGCTGCCACTACATGACCGTGTGGATGGATCGCCGCACCGACACCTTCAGCCAGATGGGCGGCGAAGGTGTGGCGTGGATCGGCCAGATGCCGTTTTCGGGCGACCAGCACGTGTTCGCCAACCTCGGCGACGGCACGTATTACCACTCGGGCCTGCTGGCGATTCGCGCGTCGATTGCAGCCAAGGTGAACATCACCTACAAGATCCTCTACAACGACGCCGTGGCCATGACGGGCGGCCAGCCGGTCGACGGCCCGCTCTCCGTGCCGCAGATTGCCGCGCAGGTGCATGCCGAAGGGACGTCGCGCATCGTCATCGTCACGGACGAGCCCGAGAAGTACAACGCCGCCATCAAGCTGCCCGAAGGTGTGACGGTGCATCACCGCGACCGTCTCGACGCCATCCAGCGCGAGCTGCGCGAGGTGCAAGGCACCAGCGTGCTGATCTACGACCAGACCTGCGCGACTGAGAAGCGCCGCCGCCGCAAGCGCGGCACGCTGGTCGATCCGGCACGCCGCGCGTTCATCAACGACGCGGTGTGCGAAGGCTGCGGCGATTGCTCGGTCAAGTCGAACTGCCTGTCGGTCGAGCCGCTGGAAACGGAGCTGGGCACCAAGCGCAAGATCAACCAGTCGTCCTGCAATAAGGACTTTTCTTGCGTGAACGGCTTCTGCCCGAGCTTCGTGACGGCCGAGGGCGCGCAGGTGCGCAAGCCGGAATCGCACGGCGTGTCGATGGAAGGCCTGCCGCTGCTGCCGCATCCTGAGCTGCCCGCCATCCAGCGCGCGTACGGCGTGCTGGTGACTGGCGTGGGCGGCACGGGCGTGGTGACGATCGGCGGCCTGCTCGGCATGGCCGCGCACATCGAAGGCAAGGGCGTGACCGTGCTCGACATGGCGGGCCTGGCGCAGAAAGGTGGCGCCGTGCTCTCGCACGTGCAGATCGGCGAGCGTCCGGATTCGATCCACGCCACGCGCATCGCCATGGGCGAGGCGGATCTGGTGATCGGCTGTGACGCGATTGTCTCGGCGTCTGACGAAGTGCTGTCGAAGGTGCAGCACGGCCAGACGCGCGCGATCGTCAACAGCACCGCATCGCCCACCGCCGACTTCATCAAGAACCCGAACTGGCGCTTCCCGGGCAGCTCGACCGAAGCGGACATCCGTGCGGCCATCGGCGATGCCTGCGCGTTTGAAGACGCCAGCACGCTGGCCGTGCGCCTGCTGGGCGACGCCATCTACACCAACCCCCTGGTGCTGGGTTTTGCGTGGCAGAAAGGCTGGCTTCCGCTGACACACGACGCGCTCGTCCGCGCGATCGAACTCAACGGCGTGGCCGTCGAGAAGAACAAGACCGCGTTCGAATGGGGCCGCCACCTCGCGCAAGACCGCGATGCGGTGCTCAAGCTCGCCGACGACGCCCCGCGTGCCAAAGCGGATGTGATTGCGCTGCCCTCGCTGGACACGCTGATCGCCCGCCGCGTCGATCTGCTGACCGCCTACCAGAACGCCGCGTATGCCGCCGAATTCCGCGCTGTGGTCGAACGGGTGCGCGCGGCGGAAGCAGCCGTGGTCGGTGCAGGCCAGGCGCTGGCGCTGACGGAAGCCGTGGTGCGCAATCTGTCGAAGCTGATGGCGTACAAGGACGAATACGAAGTCGCCCGCCTGTACACCGATCCGGCATTCCTCGACAAACTGCGCGCGCAGTTCGAAGGCGAACCGGGGCGCGACTACCAGCTCAACTTCTGGCTCGCGCCGCCCATGATGGCCAAGCGCGACGAGAAGGGGCACCTGGTCAAGCAGCGCTTTGGCCCCAACACGATGCGCATCTTCAAGGTGCTCGCCAAGCTCAAGGGCCTGCGCGGCACGGCGTTCGACATCTTCGGCAAGACTGAAGAGCGCCGCACCGAGCGCGCGCTGATCGGCGAATACCGTGCTCTGATCGATGAACTGGTGAAGAGCCTGACGGCGCAGAAGCTGGCGCAGGCCGTGGAACTGGCCCGCCTGCCGGAAGACATCCGCGGCTTCGGCCATGTGAAGGAGGCCAACCTGGCCGCGGCGCGCATCCGCTGGAACAAGCTGCTCGCGCAGTGGCGCGATCCGGCTGCGGCACAGCAGGCAGCCTGATCGGCGCCAAGCATTCAGCATCGCCATGAAAAAACGGAGGCTTCGGCCTCCGTTTTTCTTTGTGCGCGTCTGACTCGTCAGCCCGGCACGATCTGCTGTGCGTAGTCGTACAGGTCCTGCAGGATGGTCTGCGCACGCGTGTCGCCGTTCTCTGCGGCTTCCGCGCCCAATTGCTGAAGCCGCTCGCCGAAGGTCTCGAAGGTCATGTAGCCATCGCGGCCTTCGAACAGGCGCTCGGCGCGCAATTGCTCCCACCGCTCGTATTCCTCTTCGTTCAACGTATCGGGAAAGTTGCGTGCGCGGTAGCGGAACAGCAGCTCCGGCAGACGCGCATCGGCAAACTCCGCATGCAGGCGCGCGAGCTGTTCGCCGCTGAGCGTGCGCAGCTCGTTGAGCAGGCGGCGATCGTCGTTGCCGACGAATCCGCCGTAGAGGTTCTGGTCGACGTCTTCAATCGGCTCCAGTTCTCGGGCGTACACCTGGCGCCACGTTTCCCGCATGTCGGGTGCGCCTTGGGCGATGGCGGCGTGGCGTTCGATCATGGCGAAGTCGATGCCCCAGCGTTCTGCCTGCGCGGGTTGCAGCGTCTTCATGTTGCTGATGACGATGGGTGACTTGTTGATGTGGATCGACTTGATCGGCAGCCGCGTGGTGCCTTCGGCCAGATCGGCCGTGCGCGTGAACATGCGTTCGCGAATCGTGGCGACGTCCATGTGGAACAGCTCGGACGGGTCGAACGCCAAGTCCCACACGATCAGTTCGTTCTTGTTGGCCGGATGACCACCCAGCGGCCACACCACGGCCATGCAGCCGCGCTCCACGCCGTACATCCCGGAGATGTGCAGCAACGGCCGCGGCGCATCGCCGATCTCGGCCACCACGCGGTCTTTCTTGCGCAGCGCCAGGCAGAAATCGAACAGGCGCGGCTGCGCATTGCGGATGAGGCGCGCCAGCGCAATCGTCGCGCGCACATCCGACACCGCATCGTGCGCCGCCTCATGCACCAGGCCGTTGGCCTTGGACAGATGCTCCAGTTTGAAGCTCGGCCGGCCGTCTTCATGGGTGGGCCATTGAATGCCCTCCGGGCGCAGGGCCCACGTGGTGCGCACCACGTCGAGCAGATCCCACCGCCCGCATTCGTTCTGCCACTCGCGGGCGTATGGGTCGATCAGGTTGCGCCAGAACAGGTGGCGTGTGACTTCGTCGTCGAAGCGGATGGTGTTGTAGCCTACGCCGATGGTGCCGGGCGTGCCCAGTTCGCGCTCGATGGCCTGCGCGAAACGGTATTCCGGAATGCCTTGCCGGGCGCACTGCTGCGGCGTGATGCCGGTGATGAGGCACGACACCGGATCGGGCAGCCAGTCGTTGGAAGGCTGGCAGAACAGTTCGACCGGCTCGCCAATCTCGTTCAGCTCGGCATCGGTGCGGATGCCCGCAAACTGCGCCGGGCGATCACGGCGCGGCACGGCGCCGAAGGTTTCGTAGTCGTGCCAGAGAAAGGTGGGAGTGACAGGCAAGGCAGCGGCTCGCTGGAAAACACTGAAGATGCCGGCATGCTAACAGCCTGCCGCCAGGGCCGCGCAAACCCGGGGTGGCGCGAGAGTAAGCTAACGCCGTTGCCCACCTTCACTGACGCGCCGACGCGCCCGAGCCACCCCCATGCGCATCCTTTTCTTCAGCAGCCACCGTTACGACGAAGACAGCTTCCGCGCCTCACTCGCGCGCGGCGGCCACAGCTTCGACCTTGTCTTCCAGCGTGCGCACCTCGACGCGCAAACGGCGTCTCTTGCCGCCGGCTTTGAGGTGGTGTGCCCGTTCGTGAATGATTCCCTCAGCGCGGAAGTGCTCGAAGCGCTGGCTGCGGGCGGCACGCGGCTGATCGCGCTGCGCTCGGCGGGTTTCAACCACGTCGATCTGCCGGCCGCCCAGCGTCTGGGGCTGACGGTGGTGCGCGTGCCGGCGTATTCGCCACACGCGGTGGCCGAGCATGCGGTCGGCATGATTCTCACGCTCAACCGGCGGCTGCACCGCGCCTGCAATCGCACGCGCGAAGGCGACTTCTCGCTGGATGGATTGCTCGGCTTCGACCTCGCGGGCAAGATCGTCGGCGTGATCGGCACCGGGCAGATTGGACAGGTGTTCGCGCGCATCATGGCCGGCTTCGGCTGCCAGTTGCTGGCATTCGATCCGTTTCCGCAAGCCTCGCTGGCGCCCCTGGGCGTGCGTTACGTACCGCTACCGGAATTGCTGGCGCAGGCCGATATCGTCAGCCTGCACTGTCCGCTCAACGCTGGCACACATCACCTGATCGACGCCAGCGCTCTGGCCAGCATGAAGCCGGGCGCGATGCTCATCAACACGAGCCGCGGCGGCCTGGTCGACAGCCCCGCGCTGATCGACGCCCTCAAGACCGGCCAGCTCGGCCACCTCGGGCTGGATGTCTACGAAGAAGAGGCCGATCTGTTCTTCGAAGACCGCTCCGCCGACGTGCTGCAGGACGACGTGCTGGCGCGCCTGCTGAGCTTTCCCAACGTCATCGTCACCGCGCATCAGGCGTTTTTCACGCGCGAGGCGCTGGCGGGCATTGCCGACACCACGCTCGCCAACGTGGCGGCGTGGGCGGCAGGTGCACCCGTCAATGTGGTGAAGGCTTAGGCCGGCCGATCAAGCTGCCGCGGCTTTCGGCTGCGACAGTTCGCTTTCGCCTTCCTTCACGTAGATGGAGTTGCGTGGCTTGGCCAGCACGCGTCGCACCATCGGCTCGAAGAACGAGAGCGGCAGGTTGTCGTAGTCGGGCATGAAGGCCGCGGCGTCGTACTTGGCGCAGAACTCGGCCGTGCGCTCGAACAGCTCAGGCTGGCTGCGGTACTGCTCGCGCAGGTTGCGGTCGAGCCCCAGGTGGTGGAAGAAGTAGTAGCCCTGGAAGATGCCGTGTTTCTCGACCATCCACAGGTTTTCGGGGCTCACGAACGGCTTGAGGATCGCCGCAGCGATGTCCGGGTGGTTGAAGCTGCCCAGCGTGTCGCCAATGTCGTGCAGCAGCGCGCAGACCACGTATTCCTCGTCGCGGCCATCGCGGTGGGCGAGCGTGGCGGTTTGCAGCGAGTGCGCGAGACGGTCGATCGGGAAGCCGCCGCAATCGCCGTCGAGCAGCTTCAGGTGCGCGAGCACGCGGTCGGGCAGGGCGCGGGCAAACGGCATGAATTCCGCCGAGATGGCGGCCCAGTCCTCGCGCGTGCCCTGCTCCATGTGAGAAAACGCCGCGCGCGGGGCGGTGTGCTTTGGATCGGTCATTGGGGGTGTCTCCTTCATCGCCGGAATGGTCGCGTTGGTGCCGCGTCGTAGTTCTTGAATGGCTGGATGCGCGGCTAGCCGACCATTCTCTGCCCGGCGCTTGCGTGCAGACTGTCAAGCGTTTGACAATGATCGGACTGCCCTCGCCGCATCCTGCCGCCATGCCCGCAGACGCCTCTCATACCGCCCCTGCTCCCACGCCCTCGCAACTCGCGCAGGGCTGGCTGCGCGACGCCCCCGCCGACCTGCTGGCCGAGATTGCGCCCACCGCGCGTGTGATCACCTACCCCGACGGCGAATGCGTCCACCCGCACGGCGGCCCCGCCCAGGGCATGTTCCTGATCATGCGCGGCCGCGTGCGCATCAGCCGGACAACCGACGGCGGCAGCGAACTCGTCTACGGCGTGCTGCGCGCGGGCGAATGGTTTGGCGAGATCGCGCTCATCGACGGCGGCGGCCGCACGCACAGCGCCCATGCGCAGGGGCCGACCACGCTCGTCCTGCTGGGCAGCGCGGCGTTTGCGCGTGTGGTGTCAGCCTACCCGGCCGGCATGTGGGCGCTAATGCAGCAGCTCTGCCAGCGCATCCGCCTGATCTTCGACGAGTTCGAGCACGCCAGCGAAATGCCCGCCGATGCGCGCCTTGCCCAACGCCTGCTGCAGCTCGCCCGCGCCGGTGATGGCCGCACCGTGGCCGCCAGCAATGAAGAACTCGGCCGCATGCTGGCACGCTCGCGACAGACGATCTCGAAGTACCTGCAGGCCTGGCAGCGTGCAGGCTGGATCCGCTGCCATTACCGGACAGTCGAGATCGTCGACGCGGCAGCTTTGCGGATGCTGATGGACGCGCACGCTTCCTGATCGTGCCTAACGCTGCGTCGCGTCCCGAGGTGACGCAATTGCCATGACGCATTCGGCACTTTGTGGACACAAGATTGCTTTTCGGAACCTTTGCAAGCGCACATCTGTCTTGAAAGATGGGACGTGATGTTTCATTCTCATAAGAGAGGCGGCCCGCTTTTTGCGAGATTGCCGACGGAGGAAACGCCTTGTCACAGGTTCGTCTGGAAACGCCATCTGCGAGCGAGCGCATGCCGTGGTCGATCCAAGAGATCGGCTACGACAGCATCGACGTTGCGCGCGTGCGCGAAAACCGCACCCTGTTCTACCTGGTTGCGAGTGCCTCGTTTGTCGAGAGCGGCTCCGACCTCTACGCCGGCAACCTCGCTCAGTACTACGCCGATCGGCCCGAAACCGCGCATTGGCTGACCCATCATTGGGAACGCGAAGAGCTGCAGCACGGTCGCGCGTTGCGCCGCTACGTTGAAACCGTCTGGCCCGAGTTCGACTGGGAGCGCGGCTACGCCCGCTTCTTCGAGGAATACTCGGTCACCTGTTCGGTCGACCAGTTCGAGCCCACGCAGGCGCTGGAAATGGTCGCGCGCTGTGTCGTCGAAATGGGCACGGCGACCTTCTATCGCGCCATCGCACAGGCAGCGGCTGAAGCCGATGAACCGGTGCTGCGCGACCTCGCCAGCCGCATCTCGGCCGATGAAGTCCGGCATTACAAACACTTCCTGCGATTCTTCAACGAGTGCAACGCAAGCGAGGGGGTGGGCCGCGCGCGCGTGCTCAGGGCGCTCGCCTCCCGCCTGCGTGAAATCAAGAATGAAGATTCGATGATCGCGCTGCGCAATGTGCTGCGCATCGAGCGCGGCCAGGAAGATGTGCCTGACGCCGATGTGCGCGCCCTGAACTCGCGCGTCAGCGCGCTGGTGCGCTCCTATCTGCCGCTCGACATGGCCGCCAAGATGCTGCTCAAGCCGCTGCACCTGCGCCCGGGCTTCGAGCGCTCGATCCGGCCACCCCTGGTGGCCGTGGTGCGGCGCGTGATGCTGCACTAGATCGCCGCGCACGAAGGAGGCGCCAACAAAAAACCCGGGTTGAAGCCCGGGTTTTTTATATCTAGCCGACAGAATGCCGATTAGAACTTGTGGCGGATACCGACCACGGCGCCCAGTTGGTTGCCATCGAACACTTGGTTCTGGTTCGATTGCAGCGTCGAAAGATTCGACGAGGTGCCATTGATGCCCGCGACGCCCAGAATCGAGCTGCGGCTGTTCTTGGCATAGGCCACGTTCATGTACGCATCGGTGCGCTTGGACAAGGCATAGTCAGCCCCGACCACGAACAGCCAAGGATTGCCGACGTTGGTATTCGCATCGTTGCTCGCCAGAGCACCCAGCAATTCGCCGTTCTTGAATGTCTGGTAGTAGGCGGTACCGGTCAGCGTCAGCGCGGGCGTCGCTTGATAGCCGGCGCCAAGCCAGTACAGGTTCGAACGCAGGTCGCCATTGACACCGGTCGAGCCCAGGTCATGGCTCATCTTGTACCAGCGGTAGCCTGCATAAAACTTGGCAGGGCCGACAGCGTAGGTTCCACCGATGGTGGCACGCTGCTCCTTCAGGTCCGCCATGAAACCGTTGGTGAAGAAGGCATTGCTAGCGCCATTCGACTGGTCATACACCGCACCGACCGCGAACGGGCCGGTGGCATAGTTCAGGCCGGCGCTCCACTCACGGCCCAATTTCGTCATGCCAGCTTGCTCGTTGCCGTCACGATTGAACGCGTATAGCGCCGATGCCGTCAGGCCGCCGAAGGTACCGACGTACTTGACCGCGTTATCAGCACGGCCAGCCAAGTAGGCATCTTGCGAAGCGATTGAATAGCGCGAGGCGATCGCCATCGGGTCGTATTGCAGCGCGAAGTCGTACAGCAGGTTCTGCTGGCGGCCCAAGGTCAGTTGGCCCCACTGGCCCTGCAGTCCGACGTAGGCAGCGCGACCGAACAGGCGGTTACCTTGCGCCGAACGGCCGTCGTCGATGTCGAAGCCGCTTTCCAGGTTGAAGACGCCCTTCAGGCCACCGCCCAGGTCTTCAACGCCGCGCAGACCCCAACGCGAGCCGGACATGTTGCCCGACTGCATGCCGACGCGGGAGTTGCCTTCCGTGCGAGCAGCATTCGGCGCCTTGTTGACCCACTCAACGCCGGCATCGACCACACCGTACATCGTCACGCTCGATTGAGCGAAGGCGCCAGCCGAAACCAGGGCGGCAGCAGCGGCCGCAAACAGCTTGATCTTCATATCGTCTTCCTTGAAAAACACTATCGCGAGGATTTGCGATCGGCGGCCATTATGTATTCCGGTTTCTCATCTTCACCAATTTCAAAAACAGCCTGTGGTAAATATGAAACCCAAGCATTTGCAGCGAAATTAATCATATGAATCAACACCTTGCTATCACAGTTCGAGAACCGTAAGCATGGCTTACGAGAAGGCAATCCCATGGCTTACGCGACGTAATCCATTGCATCAGAAAAATCATCCAAGCGATGATAAAAATTAAAGTATTAGCACGTGCGGATTTTCGATTATGATTCGGCCCGAAGCTTGAATGACAGTTTCACAGCTTCACATCGACTTTAAGAGACCGCCTTAAACAGCGGTCTCTTTTTTTGCCTGTCAATTGCGCCGATGGGTCAGGCGGGAAGTCCGACCTTCCTCAAGATGCGATGCTTGAACGTGGACACCGTCTTGGGCGAGATGCCGAGGCGCTTGGCGATCTCTGTGTTCCGATGGCCTTCGGCCAGCAGTTGGTTCACACGCATTTCGCGCTGGGTAAGCGTGGCAAGCCCAGCGCCTTCCGATGGCCCCATCGCAGAGGCGGGAAACGAGAGATAGCCGCGTGCCGCCAGCAACAGTGCCGCCGTCAGCACAGAGGTCGCTTCCGATTTCGGCACGTAGGCGTTTGCGCCCGCCAGGAAAGCGAGCCGTGCCTCGTTGCCGGTGGTCTGGGCAGACGTGACGACTAGGCCAATATCGCGGCGCTGCGCGCGCACGCGACGCACGAGTTCCAGCCCGTCCAGATTTGGCAGATTGATATCAACGATGGCGAGCTTAGGGCGCGCGGAGCGGATCAACTGCAGCCCCTGCGCGCCATCGGCCGCTGTGGCGACAAGCTGGAGATGCGGCGATCCGGCAAGCAAGGCTTGAATGGATTCGAGGACGATCGGGTGGTCGTCGATGGCAACGACCGAATGGAAGGTTGGTTCTGTGGCGGACATGGCGGGCGGTGACTGAGCGGGGTTCCATGTTGCGAGTCACCGGTGCGGATCAGGTTCCGCGCGGTACAAGTTTGCACGATTGCCAGTCAATCCTTGTACCGATTGCTACACCACATCATTAGTTCATGACATCTTGCCGCTTCAGGCGAGCCGGAACACGTCCACCGCGCCGCGCAGTTCCTGGGCTTGCTGGCGCAGGCTTTCGGCCGCAGCGGCAGCTTCTTCGACCAACGCAGCGTTCTGCTGCGTCACCTCGTCCATCGCCGTGACCGCGTGGTTGACCTCTTCGATGCCTTGCGACTGCTCGCGCGACGCGTGGCTGATCTCGCCCATCAGGCCGGCGATGCGCTCCACGCGCGTCACGATGTCCTGCATGGCGTCACCGGCGCCGCGGGCGGCTTCATTGCCGGCCTGCACTTCTTCGACCGAGCGACTGATCAGTTCCTTGATCTCCTTGGCGGCGGCTGCACTGCGCTGGGCGAGGCTGCGCACCTCGCCGGCGACGACAGCGAAGCCGCGGCCCTGTTCGCCTGCGCGGGCGGCTTCCACGGCGGCGTTCAGCGCCAGGATGTTCGTCTGGAACGCGATGCCGTCGATGATGCCGGTGATGTCGGCGATCTTCTGCGCCGTGGCATGGATGCCCGACATGGTGCCGACCAGCCGCTCCACGGTCTGCCCGCCTGCGTTGGCCGCCTCGCTGGCGGATTGCACCATGTCGTGCGCGTGGTGCGCGCTCTCGGCGTTCTGGCGCACGGTGGCGGCCAGTTGTTCGATGCTCGATGCGGTGCGCTCAAGGTTGCCGGCCTGCGCTTCGGTACGCGCGGAAAGATCGGCGTTGCCGGCGGCGATCTGGCCCGTGCTCGACGCGATGGTCGAGGCGCTGGCGCGCACCTTGTCGACGATGCCCGAAAGGCCGTCGCCAACGCCATTGACGGCGCGCATGACCTGGCCGATTTCATCGCTGCGCGTGGTGGGCAGGCGGTGCGTGAGATCGCCCGCAGCCACACGCTGCGCGACGTTCACCACCTCGGCCAGCGGCGTGCTCACGGTACGGCGCAGCATCCAGTACAGGCCGCCGGCCAGCAGCGCGCCGAGTGCCAGACCCAACAGCAGAAAGCGGTTGCGGGCAGCCACCAGATCGGCGTCCAGTTCATCCACATAGGCCGTACCGGCAATCACCAGTTGCCAATCCGGGTATTGGGTGAAGACGGTCAGGCGCTCGCGCGCGGTGCCAGCTTCCGTGTCGGCCAGCGTGTGGCGCAACGTGCCGTCCTTGCGCGCGATCATCTCGCGCACCCAGGCCTGGCCGGCCGAGTCCTTGGCGTCGAGCAGGTTCTTGCCTTCGCGGTCTTGCGTGTGGTCGATCAGCACCTTGCCCTGGTCTGCGCCGGGCTTGCCGTCGATAACGAAATAGCCGCCCGTCTTGCCGATGCCGTGCGAGCGGATTTTGTCCTTGAGCAGCGCCAGTTCCGAGCGCACGTCCACACCTACGTAGAGCGCGCCGATGACCTTGCCCGAGGCATCGCGCACGGGTTCGTACTTGCTCATGTAGGGCGCGCCAAACAGCCAGGCCAGGCCGCGGAACGGCTCGCCGGCCATCAGCGCCTTGTAGCTCGGGTGGGCGCGATCAAGCAGCGTGCCGATCGCGCGTTCGC
>Ga0316228_1002571_pt1 | contig 15737 bp, 16 predicted proteins | sample TBH18021metaG_FD_206005 | JGI IMG/M metagenome (GOLD analysis project Ga0316228, IMG submission 206005) | Freshwater microbial communities from Trout Bog Lake, Wisconsin, USA - TBH18021 | ecosystem: Environmental > Aquatic > Freshwater > Lake > Hypolimnion/Profundal zone | place: USA: Wisconsin... | reverse complement strand
AAAAACATGACTCGATCTTTTGCAGCAAAAGTATGGCGCGACCATCCCCCGCCCAGCCGTGCCCTAGACTCCCAAAACAGCTCACATATCAGTCGGATCTTGGCCAAGTTGGCTGCGAGCTTCGTCCGTCTGACCCGTGCCCCTATGCGGCGCCTTTAGTGAATCTGATTTCGGGCATCAGTCGGTAACCGTTGCGCTGTTTGACTCCCATAGCAGCTCACGTATGAGCCCCAACGAGCCTGGCGGCCCGTTTGCTGGTGTGTGCGGCGTTATCACCCTTTGCGCCGCCACTCTGGCAGTTCGGGGAAGTCGGCGCGGGTGGACCCCCTCGCATTGGTGCGCAGTTGGCGCATCATCTCTCGGGTAACGATGACGCGCTTGGCCGACCGGCGGACCACGACCTTCGGCGCGGCAGTCGCCGCCAGCTTCTTGGTGTTGGTGGGTGCACTCATACAAGTTCCTAAACTTGCCCGAAGCGATAGTCGACCATGCGCGGATCGTGTCCCCGATTGCCGCCGGCGAGCGGTCAGATTCGTAGGCAGCTGATCAGTAGTCCGGCTTGAACCCGCGTCGCTCGCAATCAAGTTGCGGGGCACTGTGAATCTCGACCGGTGCGCCACTGCCTTCGTCCGGCGGCAGCATCAAAATACTACGATCCACCATCTCAGTCGCTTGCGCAAGTGACACGACGCGCAGGCATGCTGCGAACTCCCCTTGCCGTCAATACGAAGCACGCTCTAAGGAGCGCAGCACAGGCATCTGTCGATCACGGACAGCCTGGCAGCACTAGCGGTAGCCATGAGCGCCATGCTTGCCAAGCCGGCCAACATGGTCACGAGTTTCAGAAAGGTTCGGTGTTTAGCGGAAAGCGTTGAAAGTGTGCGGTGAGTCTGACTCCAGACTCACCGCAAATGCGTCGCAGAAGCCCCCAAAATGCACCGCAGATTCGCTGCAGATGTTCGGTGAGTCTGTCCCAGATCTGCCGCAAATCCATCGCAGATCCGTCGCAAATTGATCGCAAATTTGCCTCAGATTTACTACCGGTTTGCAGCGTTTTGCAGCGTTTCTGTTTTCACGCTACAGGGCAGGATGCCAGGTAGCTATCTCACGATAGCTGCCTGATCCTTGTCCGCTAGGTCGCTACGCGCCCGTCGCAGACACTCAGGGCTACGCCCCGAGACCCCGGATTAAGGGATTGGTGAGCGGATTGGTTGCTGGGCGAGCGTTCGCGCAACATAATGGGTTGTATGTCACGCGCCTACTTTCAGAAAAAGCCCGACGCCGCGAAGCGAAGCGTCCAGATGCTTGTCCGATGGACTGAGGACGAGGCTCGGAAGGTGCGCCACAGCGCTGGAAGCCGGCAGATGGATGTGGCGGAATTCATCCGACGTGCAGCCCTAGGTCGGAAAGCTGATGTGGATCACGAAACGGAGGTCGTGCTGGCCCTGTCGGCGATCACCCGCGAGATCCGTGCAATCCATGCTTCGATGGTTGAGCGTGGTTTTCCTCCGCCAGAGGACGCCTTGCTGCCTGTGCTACTTGAGGCGCGTCGGGCGATTCTGCGAGTGGCCGGCAAGAAATAGGGGTGTTTGACCGTCAAACACCCTCACACGGCACGGGCAGGCATCCACCACATCCCATGCGGCCCAGCCATCTTTGTCACGTATCCCCGTCGGGCCTGTTATGCGCGAATACCGACCCCGAACCATCCAAGAGCTGGCCGTGTGTACCTGTGACCGCTGCCAGCGTCGCTTGATCGCCGATGAACCTGGCGACTGGCAGGAACGGTTGTCGTTTGATCACTCCTGCGGTTTCGACTCGGTGTTTGGTGACGGCAACACAGTCAGCCTCGATCTGTGCCAGCACTGTGTACGTGAAGTGTTGGGCGAGTGGTTGCGCATCACGCCACCCGAAAAGCGGATTGAACGCAGCGACATTGCGCGCCATCCGCGTATGAAGAAGTTCGCCAAATTCGGGCCGGATTTCATGGCCGAAGGCCGTGGCGAGCATGGGCAGGATAAGAGGGGGCAAGCAGCACGCCCATTGACCGCTCTCAAAGGCATCATCCGGAAACCAGCGAAGCCGGTTTCGATCGAGGGCATGAATTCGGCGTTTGGCAATGATGCTGGTCCTCCAAAGGACGCCCGGCCCTCAAGCAAAGGAAAGTCGACGAAGCGGCAAGGGGCCGGAAAATGACCCCCACGAAAGCTCACGTATGCGTCCTCAGAAGGTCCCGTAGGACTGTGTGTAACTTGCCCAACGCTCGACCTGGCCGGGCAGAGCGCGACGGCTTTGCAAACAATAGTTGGCAAGGTGGCGTTAGGAAAATGACCCCCATAGCGGCTCACGTATCCGAGGGTGATGACATGGCAGACCAGGAAAATCAGGTGCGCCGCGACGAAGACCCGGAGTTCGGGGAGCTAACCCGCGAGGGGCGGTGGCGATGCGGCTGGGCGGTTCTACGGCAGCTTGAAGCGCTGCGTCGACCGATGACTGAGGACGACCACCTTGAGGCTTTCCGGTGTGAGCAAGCTGCCTTGGAAGAGGCGCTACGGCACCAAAAGTTCGGCGAGCCCCTTTTCCTTTAGAGCCAGGTGGACGCTGTGGCCACCCTGGGCATCGGAACTTCGAGCAGTCTCTGCGCGTGTGTTGTTAAGGTGGCGACTCAACGGGGCAACAATCGTCCGACCGTCTATGCCCTTGGCTCGCTTGAGGGCGACAAGGAGGTCTCGGGTATCCAATTGCACCCTGGCCCTTTGTCGTTAGCGAAAAGCAAACGCATTGGCGCGCGCATCGTGCAGCGCGTGATGCCGGCCACCGTGCTCACGGAAGTACGTTTCTAGCCGTTCCATATCAAGCCGGCCGCCTACGTGCTCGCACTTCCAGCCAGGGGGGATTTCGGCATCGAGCAGATCGAGCACCAGATCGAAGTCGCCTTGATAGTCGAAGCACAACACCCGCTTGGGCTTTGCCGGCACGGCGAGCAGCCACGCCATTAGCTCGTCACGCAACTGCGAGGCCGGCATCGAGCGACCGGGGACGCGGCCGAGCTGCGGCAGCACAGCCGCCCGAACGAACTCGCTGCACGCGGACAGCTCGAAGTCCGCACGCTCGCCGTAGAACTCCCGGCCGTCTTCACCCACGATCGCCACGCTGATGAGCTGGCAATCGATAAAGTCTGTGAACTCGGTATCGACAAAATAGCGCGTCTTCCACGGGCTGCGCGGGCCTTTGGATGCATGCATGGCACGCGCAGCAGACTGGATGATGTCAAGCCGGACCTGCTCGGGCAGCAGAATCGCCATGGGAGAGGCTTGGCGCAGTTGCTGGCCACGGTCGGACTCTTCCAGGGCCAGCTTCCAATCGCGCTCGGCAATGATGCGCTTCCATTCATCGTGCAACGGCTTGGAGCGGATGGAGGCCACCGTATCCCAGCGCTCCAGGATCTCCAGTGCCCGAGCCTCTAGCGACGGATCGGCGCGAACCATCCGCACCGCCTCTTGGTGCATGAGCAAGCTTTGCAGATCTTCCCTATTCACCGGTTTTTCTCCTTGTGGAGAGCCCTGTCGGTCCGGGGCGGCCGACCCACCGGTCATTCACCCACGCATCCCAATCGTGGGCATGCGGGGTGATGCACGTCTCGCCTTGGACCGCGATGAACGCGCTGCCTATCATCGCCCTAGCAAACTGCTGCCGCCATGGCTCAGGCACGTCGTCCATGCGCACGTATAAACGGCCCTGGGACTCCCGTATCGGCACCGCCTGAATTAGCTCATCGCGGGTCATGCCCCGTCCTCCCAATACCACCGCTCGATGTCCTTGGCGTCGCGCACGGTGACCGGCCCGAGGCTGCGAATCGGCATCATGCCGGCCAGGCCGAGCCGGTACAAGTGATACATGCGGGTCGACGGATCGTAGAGCGTCAGGCACTGCAGCTTGCGCTCACGGCGCAGGGGCGGCCCGAACAGTTCATACAACGACCGAGCCGTGTCATCGTCGCGTGGGGTGACCATGGCTGCCTCCATCACAATCCGTCCGAGAACGGGCGTTAAGTCACATCGCCGGCCCGCTCAAAAATTCCTTGTCTCCCACATTACTGTAAAATGGTGGTGTGTGCAATAATAACTGCTGGCTCAACATCAGCACCAGCGCGAGCTGGTGCAGGACTGGCAAGCCCGAGCTTGCCGCAAGCCATTGACGGAGGTTCCCATGGCAACCGAGACCATCGATCAAAAGACCCTTTCGCAGCTTGTGGAGGCCGGCGCGGTGCGTGCAGCGCATGTCGTCGGCCACGGCAACGGCTGGACCATCGCGGCCAAGTACGGTCTGACCGAGCGTTTCCTGGCGGCCAAGCGCGGTGACGTGCGCGTGTTTCGCAAGCTCGAAACGCTGGTGGCCTTTTTGCGCGAGCTGGGCATCAGCCGCTTCGACGTGGACGCCGCCGGCTACGACCCTGATTCTGTTGAGCGGACGACGCGGCCCGACCGGTCGGCCGCGCTCAAGGAGGCACACGCCGCGCGAGCCTATGACAAGTGGTTTCGCGAGCAGGTACAGCAGGCGCTGGATGACCCGCGCCCATCCATTCCTCACGCCGAGGTCAAGGCCGAGTTTGCCGCGCGCCGCGCGGCGCTGCGGCAGCGGATCGCGAAGCGCGGGGGTAACGCTTGACGCTGGCGCTGCTCTGGAACCCAAGGGCGCGTGAGGACCGCGCCGCCATCATGGACTACATCGGCCAGGACAACCCGGTGGCCGCGCTTGAGCTGGACGAACTGATCGAGCAGAGGGCCGAAGCCTTGCCGGCGCATCCGAAGCAGTATCGGCCGGGGCGCGTGCGCGGCACGCGCGAGGCCGTGGTGACGGAAAACTACCTGATCGTTTATCGCGTGACGGACAAGCGCGTGGAGATCCTCCGCGTGCTGCACGCGCGCCAGCAGTGGCCTGCAGAAGGGTGAGCCCATGTCGAATCGGAAGTTCACATGCCTCTCTACAACCCGTGGACACGGATGTACCACCTCTACCGGGTGGGGACGGACAGCCTGATGAGGTTTCGCACCTTTGGGCTGGCTGAGCCTCCGGCCCAGGTGACACGGTGCGGAACGATGCTGCTCTATTGGGCGAGCTGGGGCACCTGCCTTCGGCGCGGAGCCGAAGCGCGAAGGCACCGGTCCGCAATTTGACTAATTTCGCTCGCGACCTGACCGTGCAGCCTTGTCCGACTACATCGTCAAACAGTCCAGCCTTGTAGAGTAGTCGTTGAATACCAATCAAGAACACACGCCGCAGTGCTACGGCATGGATGAAATAGGAGCATGTGTTTGAGCAACCCACAAATTACTCTCAGTCAGCTTGAAGGCCACCTATGGGAGTCCGCCAACATTCTGCGCGGCCCGGTTGATGCTGCTGACTTCAAGACTTACATCTTCCCTCTGCTGTTTTTCAAGCGCATCTGCGACGTCTGGGACGAGGAATACCAGGAGATCGTTGACGAGACGGGCGATGAGGAACTGGCCTGGTTCCCGGAGTCACACCGCTTTCAGATCCCAGAGGATTGCCACTGGAACGATGTTCGCGCCAAAGCGAGCAATGTCGGTACCGCGCTGCAGCGCGCGATGCGGGAAATTGAGAGAGCCAACCCGGACACCCTATATGGCGTGTTCGGCGATGCCCAGTGGTCAAACAAGGAGAGGCTGTCGGATGCCCTCCTCAAAGACCTGATCGAACATTTTTCCAAGCTGCCGTTTGGCAACAAGAACGTCAACTCGGATCTGCTCGGCGACGCCTACGAATACCTGATCAAAAAATTCGCCGACGCCACCAACAAAAAGGCCGGCGAGTTCTACACCCCACGCAGTGTGGTGCGGCTGATGATCGACATGCTCGATCCCAAGGAGGCCGAGACCATCTACGACCCGGCCTGTGGCACCGGCGGCATGTTGCTGGCAGCCGTGCAACACGTCAAAGAGATGCACGGCGACGTCAAGCGGCTGTGGGGTAAGCTATACGGGCAGGAGAAAAACCTCACCACTTCATCCATCGCGCGGATGAACCTGTTCCTTCACGGCATCGAGGACTTCCAGGTGGTGCGCGGAGACACGCTGCGCAACCCGGCCTTCTTCGAGGGCGACCGACTGGCTACCTTCGACTGCGTGATCGCCAACCCGCCGTTCTCTTTGGAAAAGTGGGGCGAGGACCTGTGGTTGAACGATCCCTTTGGTCGCAACTTTGCCGGTCTGCCGCCCTCGTCCAGCGGTGACTTCGCCTGGGTGCAGCACATGGTCAAGTCGATGGCCGACGCGACCGGCCGCATGGCAGTGGTGCTACCACAAGGCGCCCTGTTCCGCAAAGGCGTCGAAGGCAGCATCCGCCAGAAACTACTGGAAATGGATCTAGTCGATGCCGTGATCGGTCTGGCGCCGAATCTGTTCTACGGCACGGGACTCGCCGCTTGCATCCTGTTGCTGCGCAAGCGCAAGTCGGCTAAGCACAAGAAGAAGGTGCTGATCGCCGATGCGTCGCGCCTGTTCCGCCGGGGGCGCGCGCAGAACTATCTGGAGGCCGAGCACGCCGCTGAGATCCTCGGGTGGTATCGCGGCTTTGCCAATGTGCAGGATGCGGTTCGAGTGGTCAGCCTCGATGAGATTAAGGCCGAGGACTGGACACTGAACATTTCGCGCTACGTGTTACCACCGCTGCGGGAAGACATTCCTCCTTTGCCAGTCGCCATTGCATCCTTCAAGGATGCACTCACCCACTGCCGCGAGGCAGAGGAACGGCTCGCGCAGGTTATGACCAAAGGAGGATGGCTTAAATGAGCATGTCGGTGCCGGAACTGAAGTGGGCATTCCCAATAGATCCCGCGTATTCATGGTTTGAGAGCTTTGCTGATCAATTCGCCAGTCCAGATGTCGTATTTATCGTTGATATCGAAGACGATAAGCCGAATGCGTACGCTTTCTCTAGCCCTCATTTGAGTGAACTGACCACCGCAGCCGAAATTTGGGCCCGAGCCACATCCCTCAAGGCTGTGCTGGATGGTGCGTTTTATCTACTGCATGGCAGGGACTTCCGGCCCTTCCGGCTCCATGACTTAGTTAATCTCAACGATGATCGCCGTTACGGCATGCTGGTAGATGAGTATGAGGTAATCGCCGCGCCATTTAGTGACACCTCGGGCAACTGGATCTCGAGCTGGAGTAGCCTTCGAAGTCCTTTTAGAAATTTCACGTCAGCGATGCTTTGGCTTGCTAGGGAAGACGATAAGAGCAAAGGCCTTCTGCAGTTCCTTGGATTTCAAGGATGTACGTGGATTGCCCTCTATGCTCTTCTCGACTTCATGAAAACTGGGGGGCTTTCCGTAAAGGAAATAGCCACTCTCTCAGGATCGTCCGAAGCGGAAATCAAGAGGTTTACACACACTGCCAATAATTTCTCCGCAATTGGTCCGCTTTGCAGGCATGGTGAGCTCGGGCATCAGCCACCTGTGAATCCTATGCGGTTGTCTGAAGCTGCAGCAATAGTGCTTCCTGCTGCCCGCAAGTTTCTCGCGAAACGGGTTTCGGATCTGGGCCTTCAGTTGTGTTGGGAGAAAGGCAAAAAATGAGTCGTATCAGTCAACAAGAACTCGAAAGCTACCTCTGGCGTGCTGCCGTTTTGCTGCGAGGGCTGATCGACGCTGGCGACTACAAGCAGTTCATCTTTCCGCTGCTGTTCTTCAAGCGCGTGTCGGACGTGTGGGACGAGGAGTATCAGTCCGCTTTGGTGGAGTCGGACGGCGACCTGTCCTACGCGCAGTTCGCCGAGAACCACCGCTTTCAGATCCCTGAGGGGGTGCACTGGAACGATGTGCGGCAAACGCCGAAGAACGTTGGCAGCGCCATCCAGAAGGCCATGCGGGCCATCGAGTTGGCTAACCCTGACATGCTCGACGGCATTTTTGGAGATGCGTCGTGGACCAACCGCGAGCGTCTTCCGGATGAAACGCTGAAGGACCTGATCGAGCACTTCTCAACTCAGACGCTGTCGGTGGCCAACGTCCCCGAGGATGAACTTGGTAACGCCTACGAGTACCTGATCAAGAAGTTTGCGGATGACTCTGGTCACACGGCAGCGGAGTTCTACACCAACCGCACCGTCGTCCACTTAATGACGCAACTCTTGGCACCGCTAGCGGGCGAGTCGATCTACGACCCCACGTGTGGCACCGGCGGCATGTTGATCTCGGCGTTGGACGAGGTGAAGCGTTCGGGCGGCGAGTACCGCACCCTCACGCTCTACGGCCAAGAGCGCAACCTTATCACCTCCTCCATCGCGAGAATGAACCTGTTCCTCCACGGCGTAGTGGACTTCGAGATCATCCGCGGCGACACCTTGGCCGAACCCAAGCACATCGAAGGCGACCGCCTGCGCCAGTTCGATGTGATCCTGGCCAACCCACCGTACTCGATTAAGCAATGGGATCGCGAGGCGTGGAGCAGTGACAAGTGGGGGCGCAACACCTTAGGCACGCCGCCGCAGGGTCGCGCCGATTACGCCTTTCATCAACACATCCTGACCAGCCTCACTACCAAGGGCCGCTGTGCAGTGCTGTGGCCACACGGCGTTTTGTTCCGTAACGAGGAACAAGCCATGCGCGCAAAGATGGTCGAGCAGGATTGGGTGGAGGCTGTGATTGGCTTGGGACCCAACCTGTTCTACAACTCCCCGATGGAGTCATGCGTCGTCATCTGCAACCGCCGGAAGACGTCTGAACGCAAGGGCAAGGTGATCTTCATTGACGCGGTTAACGAAGTGACCCGCGAGCGCGCTCAAAGCTTCCTCAAGCCTGAGCACCAACGGCGCATCTTGGCTGCCTACGAAGTGTTTGCGGACGAGCCTGGCTTCGCCAAGGTCGCCACGCTGGCCGAGATTGGCGGCAACGGGGGCAACCTATCGATCCCGCTTTACGTGAAGCGCATTGCCGCAGTGGTCGCCACTGACAGCAATGGCGATGCGGTATCACTCCGCTCTGCCTGGGATAAATGGCAAACGGATGGGCGCACCTTCTGGCAACAGATGGACACGTTGGTGGAAACGCTGGATGGGCTTTCCAAGGCTGAGGATATGCAATGAAGCTCCAAACGATTCGGCTATCCAACTTCCAGTCTTTCGGTGAGGCACCAACCGAAGTCGTGCTTGAAGACATCACCTACCTCATCGGGCCCAATGGATCGGGGAAAACAGCCGCGCTTCAGGCCTTGTGCCGGCTCTTTGCCTTCGATCCATCACTGCGCCGGATCCTGCGCTCTGACTTTTACGTCCCATTCAATGAGGAAGCCCCGCCGGCTGAGCGTCAGCTCTGGGTAGAGGCTGACTTCCTGTTCCCAGAACTCGGCGAAGACGAGGACAACAGCACTGTTGCGCCTCATTTTGGCCACATGCGCCTCGACGAAGTTGATGGCACGCCGCGTGTGCGTTTTCGCCTCACCGCCACCATGGGGCTGGATGGAGACATAGAGGAAAGCTTGGTCTATGTGCTGGACATCAATCCTGACGGCTCGCCATTGACCACCGCACAGGTGCTCAGATCTGAGCGCAACCATATCCACGTCCACTATCTGCCCGCCCGGCGTGACCCCGCGGATCACATTGCCTACGGCGCCAATGCTTTGCTTGGGCGCATGCTGCGTGCAGTGAACTGGGATGCAGAGCGGAGTGTCATCAAGGGCCTCACCGACCAAATCAGCGACAGCTTGGCGGCCAACCCGTCAATCAATGCGTTCAGCACAAGCTTGAAAACGGCATGGGGTGGTTTGCACAAGGGCAGCTTCTTTGCCGATCCGAAGCTCACTTTTGTAGCGTCTGAGATCGAGGCCTTGTTAAGGCACATGTCGGTCTCTTTCACCCCTGGTCACGATGAGCAGCTGGTTGACTTCTCACGACTGAGCGACGGCCAGAAATCGATGCTGTATCTGTCGCTCGTGTTGTCTTCACAGGCCATCGGTCGAGCTGTCCTGGCTGCAGAAGACAAGTCATTCGACGCAGATAAGTTGCGCCCACCCGTCTTCACGGTGGTAGCGGTCGAAGAGCCAGAAAACAGCCTGTCGCCGCATTACCTTGGACGGATCGTCAATGCCCTCAACGGGATGACCGGCAACGGCGACGCACAAGCGCTGATCGCCACCCATGCCCCGTCGATGCTGCGGCGCGTCGACCCAGAACGTATCCGGTATCTGCGTCTAACCCAAGAACGAACATCGCGCGTCACGCATATCCAGCTGCCAGACACCACAGATGAAGCTCACAAGTTTGTGCGTGAGGCCGTGCAGGCCTTTCCGGAAGTCTATTTCTCGCGACTCGTGGTACTTGGCGAGGGAGACAGTGAAGAAATCGTGTTGCCACGCCTCCTACAGGCCAAAGGGGCACCGGTTGATGAGTCAGCAGTCTCGATAGCGCCCTTGGGTGGACGTCACGTTAATCATTTCTGGCGCCTACTGTCTGCCCTACAGATTCCCTATCTGACGCTGCTTGATCTGGATGTCGCCCGCTACCAGGCCGGGTGGGGGCGAATCAAGTACGCCAATAACCAGTTGGCAGCGTACGAGCCGAGTAAGGTACTTCCCGCAGACCATGGCATTCCCAGTTGGAATGATGCAACTCACAAAGTCCGAGCCTATGGGCACTACAACACTCTGCTCGAAGAGCGTGGTGTGTATTTCTCGTTCCCTATGGACCTGGATTTTTCGATGCTGCTCGCCTACCCGGATGCCTACGGTGTGGAGAAGGAAAAGCCTGACGAGTCAACGATTAAGGCCGTGCTAGGGAAAAGCCATTACGACGCAAGCCAATACAACGAGGACGAACAAAAACTGTTCGGCACTTACCACCGTAGCTTCAAGCTTGGCAGCAAGCCGGCCGCGCACATTGATGCGCTCGCCAAGCTCAGCGATGCGGACCTGCTCGCGAACATGCCCGAATCACTTGGACGCTTGGCCGATGCCGTCATCGCCAAGCTCGCGGAGTTGCCGGAGTGATAGCCGTCGATGCCTGGCAGCCCGCAGATGGGCTGACGCTTGAACCCAACGCCCTGCTTGCGGCCAAGGAGCAAGTGCGCAGCCTTGCACTGACAGCAGGCCCTGGTGCGGGCAAGACTGAAATGCTTGCGCAGCGGGCAGACTTCCTGCTGCGCACAGGCACCTGTTGCTATCCCAAACGAATTCTGGCCATCTCGTTCAAGGTCGATGCCAGCAGCAACCTGAAAGAGCGAGTCAAGCGACGCTGTGGTTCAGAAATGGCAGCGCGGTTTGACAGCTACACGTTTCACGCATTTGCCAAACGCATCATCGACCGCTTTCGACCCGTCCTAACAGGGCAAGATGCTCTGGATGTCGGCTACAAGATCGTTGAGCGAAAAGTGAAGCCGTCCCGCCAGGAAATCGAGTTTGCAGACCTTGTTCCTCTGGCAATCAAGATCCTACGGAAGTCAGCTATGGCGCGGAACGCTGTCCGCCAAACCTACAGCGACGTTTTTCTCGACGAATTCCAGGACTGCACCAACCTGCAGTACGAGCTGCTCAAGCTCGCCTTTCAAGGTACGAGCATTCGCCTGACCGCCGTGGGTGACACAAAGCAGAAGATCATGGGTTGGGCAGGGGCCATGGACGGCATCTTCCAGGCTTTCGTTGCCGATTTTGCGGCCACACCGCTCAACATGTACCGCAACTTTCGTTCGAAGCCGCGACTGCTGCGCCTGCAGAACGAGATCGTTCGCAGGCTTGACCCCTCATCTGTCATGCCCAATGAGCAGCTTGCCGGCGACGAAGGCGAGGTATTCGCGTGGCGCTTCGATGACAGTCGCCAGGAAGCTGAACATCTCGCAGAGCTGATCGATGGTTGGATAAAGACTGAGCAGCTGCCTCCAGCAGAGATTGCAGTCCTCATTCGCAATCAGCTTGATTTGTACGCCGATCATCTTATGGCGGCACTGGAGGCTCGCGGCATCCCTTACCGCAATGAGCAGCGGCTGCAAGACATCACGGTTGAGCCTGCAGCCCGCTTGATCGTGGATTATCTGACATGCCTCTACGGCCAGCGCGAACCAAAAGCATGGATTCGGCTCATGAATCAGCTGATCCCGTTTGCTGATGAAGAGATTCAGTCGAACGCGCGCAAGGACCTTGATCGGCTCATCAAGCAACAACGAAAAGAGGTGGTCATTGCCGAGTTGGTCGCAGAGCCCTTTTCAGGCTGGTGGGAGTTTGTTCGCGCCTTCCTGAAGCAGGTCAGTATCGAAACACTAGTGTCGCTTTCCCCAGACTACGAGTCGCATGGCCGGCTGAAAGAGGTTGTCCGTGACACCAAGATCCGGATCGAGGAATTGCTGAAACTGGAGCCTGATCTGCCTGAAGCCCTTGAGCGCTTTTCTGACGATCAGGCAGTACGAATCCTGACCATTCATAAGAGTAAGGGCCTTGAGTTCGATTCGGTCGTCATCATGGCGGTCGAAAAAGAAATCTTCTTTGGCGATCAGGACGAAAACCGCTGTGCCTTTTTTGTCGGGGTTTCTCGAGCCAAGAGGCGACTAGTCCTTACCCATGCAGATCAACGGGAGCGCCCAGCAGGACATACGAGACGCTGGGATGTGCAGCGCACGGCTCAAACTGAGTATTTCGGCTATGCCATGCCGTTCGTGAGACAAGAATAATGAACAACAGGACATTGAAGCCCGGCGGGCGTTTGGTGAAATTCGGCGACGTGGTGCGCCTCTCGAAAGCCCGCAGCCAAGATCCGCTGGCCGATGGCATTGAACGCTACGTCGGTCTGGAACACCTCGAACCAGGTGATTTGCGCATCCGCAGTTGGGGCAGCGTCGCTGACGGCGTGACCTTCACCAGCGTGTTTCAACCTGGGCAGGTGCTGTTCGGCAAACGCCGCGCTTACCAGCGCAAGGTGGCCGTGGCAGATTTTTCTGGCGTGTGTTCTGGTGACATCTACGTGCTGGAGACCAAGGACGCTCAGGTTTTGCTGCCGGAGTTGCTGCTCTTCATTTGCCAGACCGACGCCTTCTTCGATCACGCGGTGGGCACATCTGCAGGCTCGCTGAGCCCACGTACTAACTGGGCGAGCTTGGCGGATTTTGAGTTTGTACTACCGCCGATTGAGGAGCAGCAATCAGCCATAGTCCTACTGAGTGCCGCAACCGACCAGTGCCATGCCATTGAAGCTGCACATCTCGCCGCAGGCCGAATGCTGCAGTCGTTCAAGGATTCAATGCTTCTGTACAACACATCGGCCGTAGCAAATCCCTATCTGCTGAGCGACGTCTTGCTGAGGTCACCGGAAAGCGGCTGCAGTGCGCCGCCGAAGGATGCCGACACAGGCTATTTCGTACTCGGATTGGCAGCACTGTCCCGGGATGGATATGTGTCAGGAGACTTCAAGCCCGTCGAGCCAACGAGCAAGATGGTCGCGGCAAAGCTCTCTAAGGGCGACATGCTGATTTCTCGCTCCAATACAGTGGATCGAGTTGGATTCGTTGGGATTTTCAGCGACAACCGTGATGACGTGTCGTTTCCGGACACGATGATGCGTCTCCGGCCAAATCCTGCACTGGTCCACCCGGACTTCTTGGAAGCCTTGCTACAGACCACATCTGCCCGCGAATACCTCATGCGAATTGCAGCGGGCACTAGTGCCAGTATGAAGAAGATCAATCGCGCCAATTTGCTGCAGATGCGCCTGAACGTGCCGGATCTTGATGCCCAAGAATCGGCGCTCGATGCACTGCAGGAATTCAAAAACGCTATTGCAACGCAAAAGGCACGCTGGGATGCCGCTCTGCAACTAACAAAACTCATTGCCATGAGAACAATTGGGGGGGCGGCATAGTGTTTAACGAAGCCAACACCGTCGAAGCCTACGTCCGCGACCTGCTCGTTGGCCCGATCAAGGCAGTCCCTGCCAACACCGTTCAGGAACCTCAAGGTAGCTACGGCCCCAGTCCCAAAGGCATCGGCTGGCGCTATACCGCCCCTGCTGACGTGCCGAGACAGATTCAGGAAGTGCTGGTCGAGCCCTGGCTACGCGATGCGCTGATTCGCCTGAACCCCGAAATTGCCAGTCAGCCGGACCGCGCCGATGAAGTGCTCTACAAGCTGCGCGCCATCGTGCTGTCGGTGCGCTCGGATGGTCTGATCCGAGCCAACGAGGAAATGACTGCGTGGATGCGTGGTGAGCGCTCGATGCCCTTCGGCCACAACAACGAGCATGTGCCGGTGCGGCTGATCGACTTGGATGACCTATCGCAGAACCATTACATCGTCACCCAGCAGTACACCTACCGTGCTGGCCCCACCGAGCGCCGCGCCGATCTGGTGCTCTTGGTCAACGGACTGCCGCTGGTTCTGATCGAGGCGAAGACGCCGGTCAAGAAGTGCATCAGCTGGGTCGACGGTGCGGTACAGGTGCACGACGACTATGAGAAGTTCGTGCCGGAGCTCTTCGTTTGCAACGTGTTCTCGGTGGCCACTGAGGGTAAGGCCTACCACTATGGCTCCATCGGGCTGCCTGTCAAGGACTGGGGCCCTTGGCATCTGGATGGAGATGGCCACGATGGTCAGCACCATCCGCTGAAATCGCTCAAGCTGTCCACCGAGAGCATGCTGCGCCCGCATGTGGTGCTGGATGTTCTGGGCAGCTTCACCCTGTTCGCCACCAACAAGAAAAAGCAGCGCATCAAGATCATTTGCCGCTACCAGCAGTTTGAAGCGGCCAACAAGATCGTCGAGCGCGTGCTGGCGGGTTACCCCAGGAAAGGCCTGATCTGGCACTTCCAGGGTTCGGGAAAGTCACTGCTGATGGTGTTTGCCGCGCAGAAGCTGCGTATGCACGCAGGATTGAAGAACCCTACCGTGCTGATCGTGGTGGATCGGATCGACCTCGACAGCCAGATCACTGGCACGTTCACCGGGGCGGACATTCCCAATCTGGAAAAGGCGGACAGCCGCGAGAAGCTGCAGCTGCTGCTGGCGCAGGACGTGCGCAAGATCATCATCACCACGATCTTCAAATTCGGTGAGGCCACGGGCAGTCTGAACGACCGCAGCAACATCATCGCTCTGGTCGACGAGGCCCACCGCACCCAGGAAGGTGATCTGGGCCGCAAGATGCGTGAAGCCCTGCCTAACGCGTTTCTGTTCGGCCTGACCGGCACGCCGATCAACCGCGCAGACCGCAACACCTTCTACGCCTTTGGTGCCGAGGAGGACGAAAAGGGTTACATGAGCCGTTATGGCTTCGAGGAATCGATCCGCGACGGCGCCACACTGAAGCTGCACTTCGAGCCCCGGCTGATTGACTTGCACATCGACAAGGCGGCACTGGATGCCGCGTACAAAGATCTGACCGGCGGCCTGTCGGATCTGGACAAGGACAACCTCGCCAAGACCGCCGCCAAGATGGCCGTGCTGGTCAAGACGCCCGAGCGTATCCGCAAGGTTTGCGAGGACATCGTCGAGCATTTTCAGACCAAGGTGGAGCCCAACGGCTTTAAAGGGCAGATCGTCACCTTCGACAGGGAGTCCTGCCTGCTGTTCAAGGCCGAGCTGGACAAGCTACTGCCGCCCGAGGCCACAGACATCGTCATGTCGGTGCAGGCGGGAGACAAGAAGGAACACCCAGAGTACGCGCCCTATGACCGTTCACGCGATGAGGAAGAACGGCTGCTAGATCGCTTCCGCGACCCGGCCGACCCTCTGAAGCTG
>Ga0316228_1002568_pt1 | contig 15759 bp, 11 predicted proteins | sample TBH18021metaG_FD_206005 | JGI IMG/M metagenome (GOLD analysis project Ga0316228, IMG submission 206005) | Freshwater microbial communities from Trout Bog Lake, Wisconsin, USA - TBH18021 | ecosystem: Environmental > Aquatic > Freshwater > Lake > Hypolimnion/Profundal zone | place: USA: Wisconsin... | reverse complement strand
GTAGAAGGGCCCGACCGGGAAGGTGGGGCGGGCGTCCCGTCCGGCCATAATGATCATGCGGCCGCGCAAGGCCAATAGGGGAACGGTGCGCTCGAAGTTGGGCTCGCGCAGCGTCTCCCACCAGACTTTCACTCCATTGGGAGCAAATTTCCGGATGGCGCCGTCGACATCGTCGGTCTGATAGTTGAGGACGAGGTCCGCGCCCAACTCACGGCAAATGGCCGCCTTCGCTTCGCTGCCGGCGGTGGTAATGACGCGCGCCCCGAGAATTTTGGCCACCTGGACGACGCTGGAGCCGACACCCCCCGAGCCGCCATGGACGAACAGCACGTCGCCGCTCTTTACGTTCCCGAAGTGGACCAACCCGATATGGGCGGTGACCGCCACCAGCGACAGCGCGGCCATGTCTGCGTCGCTCACCGCCGCCGGGATGGGATGGAGCCAGCGCTCGTCCACCGCCGCCAACTCGGCAAACGTCCCCGGCCGGCCATCCGTGCCCTGGTTGGTCGCCCAGACCCGATCGCCCACTTTGAGCCCCTTCACCGACGCCCCGACTTCCTTCACCGTGCCCGCCAAATCGCGTCCGAGGATGAAGGGAAAGGTGAGCTTGGCCGGGATGGCCCCGCTGCGCACGTAGAGGTCGATGGGGTTGACATCCACCGCCGCAACCTGGATGAGGCACTGACGGCGTGTCGGTTTCGGGTCGGGCAGTTCGCCGAACGTGATCACGTCCGGACTGCCGGTTTGGGTAATGTAGGCGGCTTTCATATGTTGGTGTTCAAATATCAAGTGTCCCGCTGGGACCGGAGCTCTGGGATCAATCTGCCTTTGGTTTTTCCGGCAGGGGTGGCGGGTTCGACGAGCGGCTGCTGCGGGGCGGCGGATTGCGCAGGGCGCGGTAGACCCAGGCTTCGAGGGGTGAGAACGGCCGGAGCCAGCGATAGCAGGGGGAATGGAACAACCGCAAACGGACCACCGAGAGGAACATCACGAGCGAGGTGCGGAAGTAACTCACCGTGGAGCCGATGTGGTCGGTCCAGTCCACCGGCGCCTCGATGATGCGGCCCCCGGCCCGTTTGATGGCGTAAAGGAGGTTCACGTCGAAGGCCATGTCGGCAATGAGCAGTTGATCATGGACCTTGAGCACCATTTCCCGGCGGAGGAATTTGGCCCCGCACTGGGTATCGTGAATGCCCATGCCAAAGAGCACCTGGACAATCAAGTGAAAAACCTTGCTGGCGAACTGCCGGTGGCTGGGCTGGAATTGGTGGATGACGGAGCCGGCGACGCGCCGTGAGCCTACGACGCAGTCGTAGTTCTGACAGAGCGCGGCGAGCCGCAGTAAGGACTCGGGCGTGGTTGCGGCGTCGGCGTCGGCATAGCCGATGACCTCGGCCTGCGAGGCGAGCTTAAGCCCCTCGATGAGCGCGCCGCCTTTGCCCACGCGCTCGGGAATGACAATCCAGCGGAGATTCGTGAACTCGCCCGCCATCTGCTTCACAATGTCCAACGTGTCGTCGGTGGACCCGTTCACCACGACGACGATTTCCCAGGGCCCCTGGTAATGGTCGCGGAAGTAGGCCGCGTATTCACTCAACGTCGGTCGAATCCGGGCCCGTTCGTTACAGGCCGGAATCAAGAGCAATACTGACGGCAGGCTCATCCCGGTCATAGATAGCATTTTTGCGGCCAAAACGGAAGGGAAAAGACCCGCTCCGCCCGCCTACTGGAACACGTACCAAGTAACCCCCTTGGCGGGGACGGTCACCGGAAACTCGGCCTTTTCCTGGGCGTCGAGGCGCAGGGTGCGGGGTGCACCGTCGCGTTCGCTCGCCTTCGCCTTGCCGCGCAGTCCGGTATAGTAGAGCGGGATCGAGAGGGTTTTCCTGGATTCGTGATCCAACGGGTTATAGACCATGAGCAGGCCCTTTTCACGGCCCGAGGGATTGACGTGGAGGACGTAATCGAGGTCGCGGGCGTCGGCGCGACGCAGGTGAATGAGGTCGCCATCGAGCACCTCGCGGTGCTGATGGTAGAAATCAGTCCACCGTTTGACCACCACCTTGGTTTCCTCGGTATCGTAAAGTCGCGGGCCACGATAGCAGGCGATGACCCCGGCGCCGAAGAGGTTGGCCAGCCGCTGCTCGTAGTGTGCCAGGTGGTCTTTGAGGGGTTCGATGGTGGCCGCCGCCCCGCCGCCCTGGTATTCGGTGAGCGGGACGAACATCCAGCCCATGCTGGGCGTCTTTTCCCACGTCCCGTCGAAGATGTTCTGGCGTTCGATGATCTCCTGGTGTTCGCGTGGCAGAGACCAGTTGACCTCGCGGTAGCCCATGCCGGTCTTGTTCCCACCGCTCAGGAAATACCAGTCGGGGATGTTGAGATAGACGCCGCGGCCGCGGCACCATTGGTAGAAGCCGGTGATGGCACGCCACTGAACCCATTGCGAATCCTCCAAGCCGTGGTGGAAGGGATGGTTGGTGGCAGCGCAGGTGTCGCCGGGATAGGAGCCGTCGTGCTCGAGCACCCCGAGGCCCGCGGTGCCGATAAAGTCCTTGAGCTGCCCCAGGTAATCCGCCCCCCATTTGGCTCCCAGGCAGGGCATCACGCCGAACATGGTGGGGCCGACGGTATTGTCGGCCGGTGTCCCGGCGCCGCGGCTCGCCAGGAGTGAATAGCCCCCCAGCGCGATGTGCTTGGACCGGCCGTAGTCGGCCAATTCCTGGATGCCCGCCTGGTAGTGCTTGTCCCGGCTTTCGAAATTGAACCCGCTGCCGAAGGTGAGAATGACCATCTCGAACCCGACCGCCGCGCATTGGTCGATCGCCAATCGCACGGCATCGGGCCGCGCGCTGCGGACATGCATGAGCACCGGGTTTTCGGTCACCCACGGCGCGATGGCGCGGTACATCCGGCGCTGGGCCAGTCCCTGCCGCTCGCGTTCGGTCGAATCGCGCGCCAGCTCGAAGACCCGAAAGCTCTCGAGGCTCGCGCCGGGGGCCAATTCCTGGTCCGGTCCTTGCGGTGGACGGCACTCCAACAGGCAGGGCGTCTTGCGGTCGTAATTGACCTGCGAAGGGTAGTCGGGGTCCACCACCCAATGGACGGACGCCGAAGATCCCTCGGCGCTCATGGAACCGCCGAAGGCGTAATCGGTCTCGACCACCAGGTTGGGCAACCGCCACACCCCAGGATTGCCCACCGCCGACTCGCCCTCGACGGCGGCCAGGATCTCGCTGGTGAAGGCGTTGAGCCGGCGTGGGGCGTCCGCGCCGTTCCGCACCACCAGCCGTTTGCAGAGCAGCGGCAGGCCATCGTAAAGCTCATAGTGGACTTCGACCACGACCCCCTGGGCCGGAGCGGCGGCAGGGGTCGAGGACACGGACGCTGCGAAGTCGAGTTGGATCGATACCCCCGGGGCCGGCCAGGGCAGGTCGCGCGGCATCCATTCCGGGTGCTTCTGCCAGGCAAACCGCGCCTCGGTCTTCCCGGTCTTGAGCCCAACGAAATGGAGCGCCTCCGGATTGGCCTTGAGCTCGTCGAGCCATTCCGGCTTGAGGAAATTGTGGATGCGCTGGCCGGTCAACCCACCCACCGCGTAGTTCGTCCCCCCGAGGACGACTTGCGCCTCAGGCCGCACCGACCGCAGCAGCGATTCGCCAGTCACGAGATTATCGAAGGCCACGCAGGCCGCGTCCGGTTTGAGTCGGAAAACCCGGCGGACCAGCCCGTTGTTCAATTCCACCTCGCGCCCATCCGCCGCCACTTTCACCTCGGCTCGGTACGGGGCAGGGTCAATGAGCCAGTCGGTCCTGTCCTTGGCCACCGCCGCGGCGGCGATCAGGATTCCGAAGAGCACCCAGTGCGCATAAGATTTCATGCCCGGATTGAATCGGAACCGCCGCCTTCGCGCAAGCCTGCAAGGCAGCCCGACGCTGAACCGAAATGGGCTTTTCGCCGTGGTTCGGATGTGTTTTGATTTGGAGATGAAGAAGACCCGTCTGGCGGCTATCACCGGCTATTGCGATCGGATATTGCGGGTGGCGGAAGTCAAGGATTACGAGCGGGCCGCCAACGGTCTGCAGGTGGAGAACCGGGGCCAGGTCACGCGGATGGCGGCCACAGTGGACGCGTCGCTGTCGACCATCAAGTTGGCCGCGGCGGCGGGGGCGGACCTGCTGATCGTGCATCACGGGTTGTTTTGGAACCCGGCGCATCCGTGGACGGGGAAACGTTACGAGCTGCTCCGCTGCCTATTGGACCATAACCTGGCAGTGTACAGCTCTCACCTCCCCTTGGACGCTCACCCCCGGCTGGGGAACAACGCCCAACTCTGCGCCGCGCTGGGGCTGAAAACGGTCAAGCCGTTCTTTATCGACCACGGCCTGCCGATCGGATTTCAGAGCACGACCCGGATGGATCGAACTCGGTTGGTGGAGCGACTGCACCGGGCGACCGGGGTTCCGCCCTTGCTCCTACCCGGCGGCACGGAGATCTGCCGGCGGATCGGGGTGGTGAGTGGCGGGGCGGGCGAGGAGTTGCGCCGCGCCGCGCAGGAGGGCGTCGACACCTTCGTCACCGGGGAGGGGCCGCATTGGACCTACGCCCTGGCGGAGGAACTGGGGCTGAACGTACTCTTCGGCGGCCACTATGCCACCGAGACCTTCGGAGTGAAGGCGCTCGCCCGGCACCTCTCCGGCCGTTTCGGCATCCCGTGGCAGTTCATCGATTACCCGACGGGCCTGTAGGGGACTGAACGCAGGACGGGTAAGCCCGCGACACGGCCGACCAGCAGGTCAATGGCGGTCAAGCTAAGGCGGGTTGGAAGGGGGCATTGCGAGTTTGGGCGGTTTAAGGGTTGTTCAGGTGGGGCGTTTCAGTGGGGGCCTGGCTCAGGCTGGGATCGCGGTAACCTTCAACCACCGCTCGAATAGATTCTCCCACGTGGTCGGGCGGGATGGTTGGTGTCCTTTGCGCGCGTTGACTAGGATTTGTCGCCAGATGGCGCGCAAGACCTCCAAGAGCGCATCCGGTGTGCCCAGGAAGGCGCGGGCCAGGGTCAGGCCCCAATGCTGCATAAGGCGGACGAGCTTCTCGAAACTCGCTTCGCCGTGATGACGGAGCGAGCATTCCGCGCTGGCGTGGGCGTGCCATAAAAAGAGCAGGACGGCGCTGATCAACCGGGCCCAGATTTCGCATTGGACGCGGTTCGGGTTGTTGGATTCGGTTTTATCCAAGCGCAGGACGGACTTGGTCTGACGGAAGATCAATTCCACCTGCCAACGCAAGCGGTAAAGGTAACTGAGCATCGCGGCGGGCAGTTTGTGGGCGGGCGCATTGGTCACCAGCAGCAACCAACCGGCTAACTGCAGGGCTTTGGCCGAGGGGGTTCGGCCCTGCGTGCGCATGGACTCGCGCAGGCCTTGCCGGTGCCGTGCGGCGCTCTCTGGGCTGAGGCGAAAAGCCACCAACCGGAGCGGGCCCGCACGGTGGCCCGGCCGGCCCAGCGAGAGCGCCGACCATTCCAGGCGGTCTTCGAGGCTGGCGGCCAGGACGCCGGCTAAATCCAATTCGATCTCCGGTTGGCCGGCCGCTGCCGCCGGCCACAAGGTAACGGAGTGTGGCAGCGGCATCAGCAGGTAAGCTCCCCGCTGCTGCGCGGCCTGCCAGGCCTTGGCGTCATAAAAGCCTTTGTCCTGTAATTGGAGTTCGTTCTCCCGCAGCCGCTCCGCGGCTTTGAGCGCCTGACCCTGATCGGAACGTTTGCCCGCCAGCAGGTGCAAGGGCTCCAGCCGTCCGGCGATCAATTCGTAGCGCAGCAGCACCTTGACGTTGGCGGCGGAGCCGTCACCGCCGCAGGAGGGAAAGAGGGTTTGCAAACTCTCCGGGCAATCGAAGCTGGTACTGTCCAGCAGATAGAGGGCCGCGAAGTGGGCCTGCAAGGCCTGGGCTTGCGGGTGGGTCGGAGCCCAATCTAAAGTTTGGGCCAGGATGTGGCCAAAGGCGGCTTTGACATACTCTACGGCCTGGGGATTGAAGCGTTGATCGATGCCCTGACGGGTGACCGGTTGGGCCAGACCCTGGGCTTGGGAACTGAGGGTCGGGCGCGAGGCCGACAACTGGCCACAGGTCAGCGAGACGAGGAATTCAAAGGCGTCGATTTTGCCTTGGCGTAGGACCCAGCGGGTTTGCCGGGCCAGTTGCCGAAAGGGTTCGGGGACGAAGGTGCGACTGAAACGTTCGACGAAAGAAAGCAATAACATCGGCCAGAAGATAACATATCACGGTGGCGTGGTTGCGTTGTAATATGCTCTACATAAACATCTTACATAGATCCACTTGACATCGCCACAGCCCCTTCAAGCGCCGATAATCACCCGGAGGCGGCCCCCCTATGGAATGCGGCTTCAAACGCCAGGAAGCCGGCACCGGGAGCGCGGGCGAGGCCCTGGGGGAGAGGCTGTGAAAAATCGATTTTGTTCAAAGCGCTCACCCGACTCTAAAATATTTCACATTATTTTCGCGACGACCGTGCCCGGCGGGAAGAGGAAGCCGAAGGAGCCCACCGGCCGGAGCGGCTCATTCCTTAGCTTGACCGCCATTGACAAGAATGTCTGCGCTTCCGGGCGTAGCGCAAAGGCTTGCCCCGGGCGGCACAAAACCCTACCCTTCTCTGCCGTCGCCGGAACCCGTTTGAGGGGCGGCGTTGGTTTTTTGGCATGGGACCGACAACCAATGGTGAAATTATTTTGGAAAAAACTTTGAAGGATGTGTTGACAGGCTGCGCTGGCTCTGGTAAATACAATGTAGATACATTGCATGGGCGATACATATACGGGTAAGAGGATATGGAGTTCGACTGGAATAATCCGCCCTTCAGTATCGAGAGTTCTTTGACCGAGCGGGAGATCGAGGAATCGTTTGAAGATCCCTTTGCGGTGCGGTTGTTGCCGGATTCACCCCGGTTTGCTGTGCAGGCGCGGTTCTTCAACCTGGGGATGTCCGCCGGGGGCATCGGGGTGTTCAGCATCTACCGCACGAACGGCCGGCAGGTTCGGGTCATTTACGCCCGGCCCTTCGAGCCGGATGAACGGTTTTTTTACCAGCGAAAGGTTGACCAGACGCTGGCAAGGTAGTGGGGGGTGACTGGTGGTTGGAAGGGTCGCGGGCCAACCACCGGTCGCTTTTTCACCGAGGCAGCGAGAGACCAATGCGAGGAATAGCCAAATGGGACGAGGTGCCGATCTTCGACAGCGAGGAGGCGGAGGCGGCCTACTGGGCGGAGAACAAGCCCGATCTGCGCCTGATGGAATCCGCGGTGGCCGGTCCTTCCGAGGCCTCCGAGTCGGTGACCATTACCTTGCGGATGGACCCGCGCATGCTGGCGCGAATAAAACGGCTGGCCAGGTCGAGGTATTTAAACTATCAAAGCATGATGAAGCAGTGGCTGAGCGAACGAATGGAAGATGAACTGAGGGAACGATAAGACGATATGAGACCACACACCTCGAACCTTGGCTGGGATCAGCGGATTCGGCGCCGCGGCACCCCCGGTTTTACGCTCATTGAACTCCTGGTGGTCATCGCCGTTATGGCCATCCTTGCCGCGATGATCTTCCCTGTCATGGGCGTCATCAAGAAGAACCAGATCAAGACCCGCACCGGCGCGGAGTTGCGGCAGCTCGAGACCGCCATCGAGAGTTACAAGGCCAAACTCGGCCACTACCCACCCGACAACGGCACCAACCACCTCGTCAACCAGCTCTACTATGAGTTGAACGGGGCGACCTACGCCAAGAACGGCACGGTGGTCGACCCGACCCGGTATCTGACCACCGATGGCGGCGTTCTCAGCGTGGCCAGTTTCACAAATGCCCTCAACCACGCCAATAGTCTGAGCCTGGTGAACACCCAGAACCCGGTGAGCGGCCTGGTCAATTTCCTGCCCACCGTGGATAACGAAGAGGGCTCGACCGTGGTGAACTTCATCAAGACCGGCTTTGCCCCGGCCCAGTTCCAGACCGACGCCACGACGGGCCTCCGCTTCCTGGTGAGCAGTGTCCAATGGCCGGTCACCATCACTTTTCCGGCCTACTCGGGCTTTGTCGGCAATTACTGCGCCTGGCGCTACAATTCCTTGAACCCGGTCAATAATCCCGGTTCCTACGACCTCTGGGTCGACGTGCTGATCGCCGGCAAGACCAATCGCTTTTCGAACTGGAACCGTGACCCCATCATTGTAGGCAACCCGGACGAATAACCGCCGCAACCCCTCCCTTCAACGCATGAAAACCTCCTCTCACTCCCACGATCTCCGGCGAACGCTCTTCTGGAGTGCGCGCCGTGCCGGCGGCTTCACGCTGATCGAGTTGCTGGTCGTGATCAGCATCATCGGCATCCTGGCCGCCATGCTCCTCCCCGCCCTGGCCGCCACCAAGCGGAAGGCGCAGATGACCATGGCCCGCTCGCAGATGTCTCAAATCGTCACGGCGGTCGCCGGTTACGAGGCCACCTACGGCCGGATGCCGGTGTCGTCCGCCGCCCTGTCCGCCGCCGCCGCGGCCAACGAGGATTTTACCTACGGCACCACCGGTCTTTACCCGCCGAAGACCGCCGGCAAGAGTTTCATTGCCGACCCCAACGGGGCTGCCATCGCGATTCAGTCCGTGGATGGCTCCGGCAGCCCGCTGAATTATCAAACCAATAATTCCGAGGTCATGGCCATTCTCATGGACAAGGAAACCTTCCCGGGCGGGGGCTATACCGTCAATGCCGGCCATGTCAAGAATCCCCAAAAGAACGGATTCCTCAACGCCAACCTGGTGGGCGACAACTTCTCGCCCGGCGTCGGCACCGATCTCGTCTATCGCGATCCCTGGGGCAACCCCTACATCATTTCCTTCGACCTGAACAACGACGACAAGACCCTCGATGGGTTTTACCGGAACTCGGCTGTGTCGGAGCAGAGCCCGACGAGCAACGCGGGCTGGACCGGCCTCATCCTTACCCAACCGACCGGGGCCAGCACCCGCAACTACTACGCCTTCAATGGGCATGTCACCATCTGGTCGGCCGGCCCCGACAAGCGGGTCGATAAGAACTCCCGGCCCAACCTGGGCGCCAACAAAGACAATGTTCTGAGCTGGAACCAATAGCCGTGAAAACCAAACCTTTCAGGTCAGACCCGGCGGGATGCCGGATCACGACGCCGGGTTCGCCGCCGGCTGGGGATGGAAACGCAGGCCCAACGCCTCGGCGGGTCGAGCGCGGCGCCGGCTGGGAAGCCTGCGATACGGCAGACTTGGAAGCCGGCGCCACGCGGAAGTCCGCCTTCACCCTGCTGGAGCTGCTGACGGTGATCGCCATCATCGGCATCCTCGCGGCGATGATCGGGCCGAACCTGGGCAATTTCAAACCGAACGTGGTCGCCTCGGCCACCCAGCAGTTGCTCACCGATGTCGCCCGCGCGCGCCAACTGGCGATCGGCCAGCATACCACCGTCTTTATGGTGTTCGTCCCGCCCGGGTTTTGGAATGACACGGCTTTCCAGGCCGGGCTGACCTACGACCCGACGAACTACAATCATGGCTATGCGCTGCTGGAGAAGCAACTCACCGGCTACAATTTCGTCTCCCTGCGCAGCGCGGGCGACCAACCGGGCCAGCATAACCCGCGCTACCTGTCTTCCTGGAAGACGCTGCCCGCCGGCACGTTCCTGCCGCCGCTCAAGCTGTCCGGCACCAACTCGTATCTCACCCTCTATACCAATAATATCGGCGGTGCCGGCTTCGGTGTTTACCCGGTCGCCACGCCGAACCTCAACGTCAACGGGTTTGTCGTCAGCGGAGCCATCCCGTTCCCGACGGATAGCGCGCTGGTGCCTCCGGCGGTGGGCCGCTATCCGTTGCTGCCCTGCATCGCCTTCAATTACCTGGGCCAGCTCGTTGACCCCACCTCGGGCGCCCTGGCGAACTACGACGAGTTCATTCCCATCGCCAAGGGCAGCGTGGTCTATCCGCACGACCAGGTGACGCATACCAACAAGCCCTCGGGGCTGCCGAGCGCGCTCGAAGTCCCGGCCGGCAACAGCGTCACCAACAGCTTTAATCTCGTTCGCATCGACCGGCTCACCGGCCGCACCCGCGTATTACGCCAGGAGGTCAAATGAAACCGCGCAGCCACTGGTCCCCAAGGGACACTAAGAGACGGGATGACCACTTTCCGCTCGCCCCGGCCGTTGGCCCGGAGGGCAGGGGGCGGCCAGACCGGCCGTTGCAACGGGCGGCGCTCTGGGCCTTGTTGGCCCGCCGCCGAAGCCTCTCCCCGGGGGTGAGGGGAGCCGCGCCGGGCACGGCGAATCCGCCTGCCGCTGTCGGCGGCCACGCTACCGCCGGGTTCACCATGATCGAGATCGCCCTGAGCCTGGCGATCATCGGGTTTGCCCTGGTGGCCATCATCGGCATCCTGCCCTACGGCCTGGGGGTCCAGCGCGAAAACACCGAGGAGACCATCATCAACCACGAGGCCAGCGTCCTCCTGGACGCCGTCTGCAACGGCCAGCAGGGCCTCGATGACCTCACCAATTACGTCGCCGCCATCACTAATTACCAGACCATCCTCACCTTGAACGGCCAGATCGCCTCGGTCCCCAACCCGCAGCGCGTCAATTGGTACACCACTACCAGCTCCGGGGCGTTCGTTCCTCCGGCGACGGCCCTCCCCACGCTCACCTTCGCGCTGACCAATGGCAACCGGATCGTCGGATTGCTGAGCACCCCCAAGTATGTGACGCTGACGGTCCCGCAGGAGGGCACCTTCTACATCAGCAATCATGTGGTGGCCACGATTCGGGCCATGACCGGCCTGGCGAGCGACAAATTCCCCCAGGCCAATGCGGATGTCCGCGACATGGCCTTCACCTACCGGGTCACCACCGAGGTCGTTCCCTACGGATCGGCCGCCCCGCTCACCAACACCGTCCTGGCCCTCACCAACATCAACAGTTTCATTTACCAGGACTGGACCAACTGGACGGCCTACACCAACCCTCCGATCGCCGATTCGAACCAGTGGATTGGCCGCTACAACTACTATCTCTACGTCAAGAACCTCGAGCAGGACATCTATGACGTGCGGTTGCTCTTTCGCTGGCCGGTCACGCCCCAGGGCCTGGGCAAAGGCCGGCAGGTCGTCCGCAGCGTCGCCAGCGGCGCCTTCCTCTCCTCCGTCCAGCCGGGTTATGCCGCCAACTTCCCGGCCTATCTGCCCTACACGCTTTACTACGCCCAACCCAACCTCTTCTTCAAAGCGCCGTGAAAATGCCATTGCTACCAACCGCCGCGCGTTCGGGCGTTGTGCTCACCGCGCCGCCCCGTTTTCAACCCTCAGCCTGGCTCGGCTCAGCCAGCCTGGCTGAGCGGAAATCCGGCAACGCGGGGACCACGTCTCTTCGGCTCTCTCCCCCAGGCAGAGGAGCCGGCGAGGCGGCGGACCTGATCGGAACCAGCACCCCAGTCGGCCCCTTCGTCCTTCGTCCTTCATGCTGCATCCTTTCCCGCGCCTTTTCGCTCATCGAGATCCTCGTTACCATCGCCCTGCTCACGTTCATCATCCTGGGGTTGGTGGCGGTGTTCGTGCAGACCCAGCGCGCCTTCAAGATCGGCATGAGCGACACCGATTTGCTCGAGACCGGCCGCGCGATGTCCGACCTGGTGGCCCGAGAACTGGCCGAGATGCGGCCGAGCCAGATCTCGAACACGGTGAATTTCTATACCGAAATCCCGCAACCCGGCGAGACGTTCTACACCCCGCCGTTGCGTCAAGGCATGCCGCCGACGACCGGCTCCCAAATCCGAACCAATTATCTGCAACCGTTCTTTTTCCTGAGCCGCCCCAATACCGTTTGGCCCGACCAGACCTGGGTGGGCACGGGGTATTACGTGGTGCCCGACACCCTGAACGCGGGGGTCGGCACGCTCTATCGTTATTCCCTGACCAATATCCAAGGCCTCCAGCCGAACGGGCTGCCCATCCTGTTCGCGCCCCGGTTGCTCTTCTCCGGCTTTATCGCCGCCGTCTCAGCGATGCGCACCGATGTGAACCAGCCGGCCGAGGGCACGGTGACGCGCGTGGCCGACGGGGTCATCAATCTGCGCGTGCGCGCCTTTGGCACCAACGGCTTTCCGGTGATCAGTTTCATGTCCGGCTTCAATACCTACTATGGCGCCGCCGCGCCGAATGCCCCGATTGTGCCGGTGCCCAACAACTATCACTTCGTCGACCACACGGCTACCATCTTTAACCCTTCGGCGCCCGACAACTGGACCAGCCTGTCCTTCCAGAGCAACGCCGTCCCCGCCTTTCTGGAGATCGAGCTCGGGGTGCTGGACCCGCAGACCTACCAGCGCTTCAAGAACCTCGACCCCAGCGCGGCCGTGGGCCAGCAGACCTTCCTTTCCAACCGCGTGGCGCAGGTCCATCTCTTCCGCCAGCGCATCTCCATTCGCAACGTCGACCCCACCGCCTACAAATGAAAACCGCCTTGCACCGTTCCTCCGGCATCGCCCTGGTGGTCACCCTGATCCTCCTGGCGATCATCACCTTCATGACGGTCACCTTCCTGGTGCTCAGCCGCAGCCAGCGGAACATGGTCACCAGCACCTCCGAGCAGGCCAAGGCGTCCGAAATGTCCAAATTGGCCTTGCGCCACGGGCTGTCCGAGGCCATCGCCCCGATGAAGGCCTTTAACAACCAGTTCAATCTGGATCTCAAGGTCTCCACCAATTATAGCTACCCGTTCGGCTACCAGACCAAACCCGCCGTTCCCCGCCCGGGTATCGATTACAACCCGCTCAACGTCAATTATGCCTATCCCAACGGCCAGCCGTTGACCGGCAACGACTTTCTCCAAAACCTCGAGAATCTCCAGTTCTCACCCCGCGCCCCGGTCTATGTGAAATCGGGAGGCTCGAACGATTTCCGCTTCTATCTCGACCTCAACCGGAATGGCCGGTTCGAGACCAACGGCTGGCTGCCCGAGTTCAATGATCTCCTCCAGCCGATGACCGCGGTGGACAATAAGGGCAACCAGTACATCCCCCTCAAGTTCTTCGTCGGCGATCCCGAGTGGATCGGCGTGCTCGAGAAGCCGGAATACCACCACTCCCCCACCAACCCGTTCGTCGGCCGCTTCGCCTACATCATCATCCCCGCCAGCAAGACGCTGGATCTGAACTACGCCCATAATTTTGCCAAGTCGGTCTATATGGGCCCGTCGATGCAAGGCAGCGTGAGCGACGGTTTCATGCGCAACCAGGGGGCCACTACCTACGAGATGAACCTGGGCGCCTTCCTGGCTGACCTGAACAGCAATTACTATCCCGTTCAGGCCCGCAGCACGGTGGTCAGCTCCTATTGGTGGCCCACGCCAACGCGCCCTCCCTTCGCGCCGCCGTACGCGTATAACCCCGTTTACTTCCCCCCGACGTTTCAGCCCAACAACGGTTGGGCCTTCACTCACGCCATGGGGTTAGTGCGCTACCGCTACGCGAACAACCAGGGCAACCTGGCCTCGGTGAACAACCTCTTCGGCGCCGCCGGCTACAACGCCTTTGCCAACGACTGGATCGACGGTTTTGCCGCCGGCCCGCTCATGACGAATACCTGGTGGCCGGTGGCCGTGGATCACGACACCGTCGTCCCCAAGACGTTCGGCTGGCCCGGGTCGTATAACCCCTATCACTTTTACACCCACCAGGATTTCTTCGACACCAACAAAACCACGACCGGCATTACCCCTTTCAACTTGACGACCGTCCTGCAATCGGCCGGGGCGGGGAGCAACTCCTACAATCGCTACACCTATTACCGGATGCTGACCCAACTCGGCACTGACACCGGCCCGGGGGATGTCGAGAATGCCCGGATCAATGTCAATTACAAGAACGTGGACGACAATGGCAACGTCGTGCCGGATCTCGCGACGAACTTTCAAGCGTGGGACGCCACCCAGTTTTTCACCAACACGGTCAACCGCTTGCTGAGCAAGGCGGGCTACACCTTCGGTATCAACAAGACCCCGCTCACCAATAACATTCAGATCTATCCCACCAATTTTTACACGGCCAGTGTCCATCGCCTCTTGCAGCTCGCGGCGAATATTTACGATGCCACGACGAACCGGAGCATGGGCCTCCCCAATGCCAGTTTTCCGACGGTCTTTCGCCCGCTCTTCCAGACCACCACGCTCAATGGACGGCCCGCAGTCTTCATTGTCGGTTACCGGGAGCTCACCGACCACGGCACGTTCGTGAGTAGCCCGCCGGCGATGCGCGACCTGACGCTGACGAACAGTCTCACGTCTATCGGGCTCACCGACATGGTAAAGGGAATTCCGCTGGTTATCGGCGCCCGGAAGGGTTTTCCCAATTTCAACGATTTGGAGTTGCGTACCAAGATCTCGGCCACGCGCAAACTCGAGTTTCTCAAGACCTTCGCCACGGACAAACTGCCCAAGGCGACCAACCAGATGATCCTGCTTTCGATCACCAACGAGTTTGGATTGGAGGCATGGAATTCCTTCACTAACGCCTATCCGCGAAACCTCCAAATGACGATTGCCGCCGAGATCATCGCCACGATCACCAATCAATTCGGGGCGCTGGTGCTCACCAACTTCGCCGGCAAAAGCGGTGAGTTCTCGAATTACGTGGCCTTTGCGACGTCGGGCACCACCGGCCCGCTGAAGATTGGCGCAAACACCTGGCCTGGGTTTAATCCCCTGGTTTCGCCGGACCCCTCTTTCCTGGTGCCCTTCTCCCCCAGCGCGGCCCATTTCAGCTTCCTGACCAACGCCAGCTATTCCACTGTCAATAACCAGTTCATGATTCCCCCCCAGACCTTGTTCGAGAAGGGGCAGGGTTTCCCGGTGCCGGAGTGGACGCTGAACCTGAGGACCAGTCTGCGCTTCATCCTGTTCGATTCTGATGCGGGGCGGATCGTGGATTACGTCAATCTCGCCAACTCCAGTCCGCCGTATGACATCACCACCAACCTGTTTTATGGGGCGATCTCAAAAGGCGCCTTGGACGGTTCGCCCGGCAGCATGTGGCTCACCAACCGTGCTGGAAGCACCAACATCACTTCCCCCACTTACGGGGTCCTGAACCAGATTGCTGCCGGCCTCGGCATGAACAGCAACAACCTGGTGTGGAAGAGCGCTCCGGCCTTGGTCCCGTCTTCCGGGGATGTGCAGGGCGCCATCAATTTCTTCCGGACGAATCTGCTTCAGTTGGGTCCCCTCGGAGTTTACACGGGTCCATTTTACATAACCAACCAGTTCTATTCCCCCTACGAACCCACCCGGGACCTTTATATCTACACCTCCTGGCAGGCCAACGATCCCCTGGTCCATTACACCGTGGGCGACCTGACGCCGCAGGCGAACACGAACGCCTGTGATTATGACACCTCTATAAATGCCTCCAAGACCATCACCAGCTTCGGACAGGTCACTCCGCGATATGAGCCTTGGCCCGGCAATCACCAGTCGGGGAATAGTGGCAGCGCCACCTACACCGATATGCGAGTGAAGGACCCGTTGGTGACGCAGTCCGCCGACTGGGATTTCCCCACCAACAAGCTCGCGAACGTCGGCTGGCTCGGCCGGATTCACCGCGGCACTCCTTGGCAAACCGTCTATCTTAAGTCCGCGCGGCTTGATGCTAATTGGCTTGCCACTTGGCAGACCTGGTCGGGCAA
>Ga0316228_1002561_pt1 | contig 15836 bp, 16 predicted proteins | sample TBH18021metaG_FD_206005 | JGI IMG/M metagenome (GOLD analysis project Ga0316228, IMG submission 206005) | Freshwater microbial communities from Trout Bog Lake, Wisconsin, USA - TBH18021 | ecosystem: Environmental > Aquatic > Freshwater > Lake > Hypolimnion/Profundal zone | place: USA: Wisconsin... | reverse complement strand
TGCGCTATAATAGCGCGTTAACCGCCGGCTGAAAATTTGATTAAGCTTGCTGATGTTTTTGAAAATTTATATTGCTTACTATACCTTTATCCGACGATAGGGTCTGTGCGATAACTGTGCATGAATCATTACCGCTGTAAAAATCACTTTTTGCTGTCATTAAGTGTTACTTGTTAGAAAATCCGCTTAAAAAAGCAGTTAAAAAAAACAGGTAAAGAAAGCCACTTTTAAAAAACCACTTAAAAAAACTACCTAAAAAGCCACTTACTTAAAGGAAGGTCATGCCTGCGTTAGATCTGAACAATCCCAACAATGTCTATCTGGTTCAGTCGGGGGTTAATGTCCAAGATATCGAAAAATCGCCTACCTTGGTCAATTTGCTCAATCGATTTCAAGGTAACTTACTCATTGATGAGCAAGATACCACCGTCGGTGTCGGCGCAAAAGCCTACGGCAATACCATTCATATTGCTAAAAGTTACAAAAATTTTTTGAACATTGCCCATGAGCTAGGACACGCAACCGGTCAATACCAACAAATCAATCGTGATAAAGACAATTTGTATCAATTTGATACGCCACAAGCCTATGGAATGGCACGCGCCAAAGCGGAGGGTGAGGCAACTTATTATGAGTTTTTGGTGGCAAAAGAATTGGGGTATCAACGGTTTGTCAAACCCTTGTGGCTCGATAACGCGGCAAAACCGCAAGATAAAGATGTGTTTACTGAAGTCGATGAAATCATGCGCCAAGCAATCAGTGAAAACGACAAAATAACCCAATTGGCAGTGCTCAATCAGAGCATGTTGCCCAGTGGGCAGTTTCATACGCCACTTTATACGTATGATGAATACAATACCTTGGTGTTTTTGAATAACCGTTTTGCCATTTCGCGTATATCGCAAGATTATCAGCAAGCATTTGGTAAGCCACTGGATTGGAACAGTTATGAAGCCAAATCCCTTGCCAATAAAGCTAACCAGCATTTTGGCACCTTAGCTAATGACGTCATCATCAATCACCATACTGACGGTTCTGTACTTGGACAGCAGGGCGTAGGGGATTTATTATGGGGTAGTCAGGGGGACGATGTGCTAGTGGGTAATAGCGGTCAAGATCGGCTGCTAGGCGGTGCTGATGATGATGTGCTCATTGGCAATGCCGGTGATGATGTGCTGGTGGGTGGCACGGGCAATGATTTATATTATTTCACCAAAGGATTTGGTCATGATACCATCATCAATGTGGGCGGTGGCAAAGATACGCTTTATCTTGCGGATAGAGGCTATGACGAGCTCAGCTTGGTTACTCAAGAAAAGCAAAATTTAACGCTGGATTTTGCAACTAGTTCGCCCAATGATAATAAGAACAACCATACGCCGACTGACGATCAAATTACCATCAAAGATTTTTATTTGGGCGGCGATAACGCCAGTTTAGCCATCGGTTTTGCAAAAGGCGGCAACGCCAACCCTGCGATGCTGATGCCAATCAGTCAATTAGTCAGTCAATTAACAAATTTTGGCTCAGTCGCGCAGCGTGATATGACTGATTATCAGCCAGTACTGCAAAAATCTCTTTTACAATTGGGTGAAGTCAATCTTACTGCTACAAACGACAAATAAGCGGTTTGTCACATAAACTCAAAAAGCTACTGCAAGGAAATGCGATGTTACCATTAGAAATTAAATATTTGCAAAACGCTCAATATGAACCTACCCATGCAGCGATGCTGGCACGCGTGTTATCGCGTATCGAGCAAAAAAAATCTGCCAGCAGCGAGCAGGCGCAGCTTAGCGCTGATGAGTTATGGATTGTAGATCATGATAATGTGTTTACACTGGGTCAAGCGGGCAAACCTGAACATATTTTGCAAAGAGATAATACCCCTATCATCCACACCGATCGGGGCGGTCAAGTCACTTGGCACGGTCATGGGCAGTTGGTGGTGTATTTTTTATTTGATTTAAATGCGTTGGGGTGGGGCGTGCGCGATTTGGTCAGTAAAGCTGAAAACATCATCATTGATGTCATCACGCCTTATTTGCCGCCAGATTTTTATGCCAAAGCGCGTGCGGATGCACCAGGAGTGTATGTGTATAACCAAGACGATTTAGAACTTGGTAAAATTGCGTCACTGGGATTTAAGATAAAACACGGCTTTAGTTATCATGGCATCGCCATCAATGTACAAAATGATTTGACCCCGTTTCAAATGATTAACCCTTGTGGCTATGCCGGCATGACCATGTTACGTCTAGCAGATTTTGCGGATGTGGATTATCAAGCATTTACCCAAAAATTTATCAGCCGTGTCAACCAAGAACGTCAATTTAGCCTAAGCAAATAAAATTTTACTAGAGGCTTAAATATAAGAGCTTTTAATATAACTGTGTTTAATTCAACGATTGATTAGAGTAGGTAATGCCTTTAACTTCATACACTTGGTAAGTCGCCTGCAGTAAATCATCAATATACGGATTGGATTGGTGTGCCAACACATTCATAAAAATCGGGGTTGTCGCATCTTCGTGGCGTAGACGATGATAATGAATTTGCTCGGTACGGACGGTTTTTAAACTATCAGGCACTAAGGTGATGCCTTCACCTGCCGCTACCAAGCCCAAAGCAATTTGGATATCGCGCACTTTGGTGGTCAAATGAGGTGACAACTGATGGCGGGCAAACAAATACATGAGTTGGTCAGTTTCGCCATTCAATAGCGGATTTTGCAGGATTGGCAAGGGCGTGCGATGATACAAAATGAGGGTATCTTCTAGCAGCTCCTTAAATGCGATGCCGATATCATCCGGGCGTGATGCCAATGGGTGCGCCATCGGCAGCGCCACCACAAAGCGTTCATGCCGTAAGAATATCTGTTGCACAAAATTGTCACTGTGCCGAAATCTTCCAAACCCTACATCGATGTCTCCCGACTTTAGCGCTGACATTTGCTGCTCTGAATTGATTTCGACCAGCTTGATATCCAAATTTGGGTGTCGCTGTTTGACTGTAGAAATAATCTCAGGCAACAGACCATATAGCACCGAGGCGACAAATCCAATCGTCAAATGATTGGTTCGATGCGGCTGGGCAAAGCGCTGAGTCAACTCACTGGCTTGCTCAAGTTGCAACAATATTGGCTCAATCTGTGCCAAAAAAAAATGCCCCGCTGCGGTTAAGGTCATTGGGCGGTGATAGCGATCCAGCAGCTCGACACCCAGCTCGCTTTCAAGTTGCTGGACATGGCGGCTTAACGATGGCTGCGATATAGCCAGGGTTTTGGCAGCTTGGCTAAAACTGCCTGCTTTTGCCACTACCACAAAATAGGTGAGTTGGGAAATATCCATATCAATACTCAATGATTATTACAGCGTTGTGTTATCGAGGTTAAAAACTATTTACTCATTCAATAAATTATTTATGCAATAAATTTGCAATCAAGCCAAACCATTAAATCAATGTTACAAAAAATGTCAAATTTATGTCCCCATTTCAAGATATTCTAACCAATATATTATAAAATTTGGACAATACTACGTTAAAAATATCACGCTAAAAACATTACACTAAAAAAACAGTTTAAACCTCTAGATTAAGTTGCTCATTATGGCCATCCGTCTACCCAAGCCAAAAAAAGCCCAGTCTTTACCGCCCATTGAACCCAGTTTCGATAGTGTGCATCAAGTTGATGAAATAATTGAAACTGAAGCAGGTACGTCTTTTGTCACGTTAACCGAGATACATGAAGGCTTTAATAATCCTCGGTTTTTTGATTGGCACGGTCGAGTTAGCCGTGTTCAGTTTTTAGCGTATTCCACCTTTAATGCGTTGATAGCACTAATGCTGGTCGCTTTGCTATTTGTGATGATTGGTGGCTTTCAGGGCATGGTAAATGCCAGTAGTGAGCAGTTGCCGATGAGTTTGCTTGGTGCAAGTAGTGTGGGTGTGGCGGTTTTGTTGTATCTACAGCTTGCCGTTAGCAAACGGCGCTTCAATGACCTTAACAAAACAGGGTGGCTTGCGCTGTTGATGCTAGTGCCTGGGGTAAATATCTTAGTTTACCTTTATTTGCTAGCAGTCGAAGGGACGGCAGGCGCCAATTATTATGGCTTACCTGCTAGACCTGCAACCCAGCTAAAAACGGTACTGATGGTATTAATTCCGCTTTTAGTCATATCATTCATCGGTTTGTTAACCCAAGTTGTCGTACCCAGCTATCACAGTTATCAAGCGATAAGAAACAGTAAAGACGCTCAAAACAATGTCATTGTGACGGCAACAAACCCTAGTCAATCGTCACAGACATTGCCTGCAACTGCTTCAGCGGTTGCCGCCTCGACCACTCAACCAGAGAATTTAAGAACAGAAGCGGTGGTAATTACCGGTGAGCAATTAGGAAACGGCGTGGCTTCCACCCCACAACCCACCGCGCCAACGAATGTCAATCCCACTATAACCACCAATCAAGTGTCAGACACGCTTGCCAACACCCCAAGTAGGACTAATCAGATGCCTGAGGCGCCAACTGACACCGCTAATCCCAATACCCTAAATCCTAATAGTTCAAATCCCAATACTCCAAATTCAGCTTCAGATGAGCGCGCGCAGACGGGCAGTAATCCAACAACGAATGCCCCTAATAGTCAAGGGGTGGTTTCTTATGAAGACTTTGTCAAAGCCTCTGAACAACAAATATTTATCGATAGAAGATAATTTGTTTAAAGCTAAGGTTAAATAAATGGTTTAATCCTGACCAAAAGTATAAATTAATTGTCAATGAGTTTACCTATCCGCGGTTTACAAACGGTTTCAAATCTGCACATTTGCTAATACAAGTTAGCTAAGTATAACAAAACCACAATCAAACCTATGATTAAATAACGCCGCGATATCCCTATAATGTTACCTATCAAGAAGGGGTATTTAACATGAAGATTAACAAAACACATGACAATATAAGGAGTGGCTTAGCATCTCAAAGTTTGGCGTCTCAGTTAGTTTTTGCTGACGTGGCTAAGCATGATTATCGCCAAGCGACCGTCAAATCGGCATTACCGCATTCGCTTAGTTCTCAAACTTATTTTGCAAATTACTCATCTAATTTTTTTACCATAAAAGATGATGACAATCAATTAACCAGAGACTTACGATTTAAAGATATTTTTAAAAAGTCTGCAAAGTTACCAAGAAGATCAGCCATAGATGATTTGGCGGATGATTTGACAACCGATAACAAAATCGATAATGAATCTTGGCGACATCATCGTAAATGGCTCAGTGTCGTATTTATGATTTGGTTTTTTTTAGCGGTCGGTTTATTGCTAAACGCTGCCTATTATTAACTAAAACTATTAGTTACAACAGTTTTTTAGATGAATCATTGCATTTCACCATGTAATGATTTTTTTGGCTCAAATGCATGAAAAAAGTTTTATAATGAAGCAATTGTGATAAACCAACCAGTTAAAAGGAAATCGCTTGCTAGTCACTCAAACGGATGCTAACACACAAACTATCGATTTAACACTCGATAATCAAACTAAAACTAAAAACAATACAATCATAGACTTGCTTGCGCTTATCACCGATACACTGCCGCAGTGGAAAGTGCATCGGTGTCAAGTGACGGAGGGGGTTATTTCACAGCATCTGCCTATGAAATTTATTTACCATTATGAGTATTTATCCGACCTGCTCAAACTGCAACATCCATTAAATGGTCAATTGCTAGCAAGCTTTGATAGATTGCTGACGCGAGAACAATTTGCGCAAATGCTTGGCATTCATCCCAACCAAGCAGTCAATCCTTGGCAAATAAAGTTTGCTGGCAAATTGGTGGTGTTTTACCAACAACCTGATATTGCATTGCGTTTGCATTGGGTGAATACTCGCAAAACATTTGAGCCTATCTACCTCTCATCAAAATTATCTCAAACAGAAGCTTTGCCTTATGCGATTGATAACGCTTTTACCAATTGGCAGATTACCGAGGTAGAAATTATTCAAAAAAATCCGCAGGTTGAGCTTGTGTACGACAGTGATGAAACCAATGGCACCCAATCCATTTTGCCCTCCACCCAATTTGTGACCGTGCCTACGCCGTTAGCGCATTGGATGATGGCATATTTTCAGTCGCATCCTGTCATTGCCAATGAATGGTTGGCGCTAATCAAATCAGAAGCGCAATCTTATGCCCAAACACAGCAGTTTATTGCTGACCCATGACTTTTATAAGTAGCTTTTTAGCCTTAGCTTTTAGTCATCGCAGTCATGCCATTATCAATACTAGCAAAGCGCCAAAATTTTTATACGATTAGCCAATGTTATTGGTTACAATATGCTTATGTTAATTCTAGTGCTCGACCTTATAATTGCACTAGTTTTTGGTTTTTGGTTTTTGGTTTTAATCGGGTATGGCTGGTAGACTTTTGACAAGCTGGCATCAAAATATTTAGTAATTTATATGGTTGGGGAAGCATAAGTTATGGAAGGCTCGATTGATCTCGTTAGTTTGGTGACGCATGCCAGTATTTTCGTCAAAATTATCATGGGCATTTTATTATTTGCTTCTTTGTTGTGTTGGGTCACTATTTTTCGTTTAAGCAGTCGTTTGGCAATTGCCACGCGCGCCGATAATTATTTTGAGAAAACCTTTTGGTCAGGGGTTGAATTGCCAACCCTATACAAAGGCGTTCAAGGTAATCCTGATAGAAGTGGACTTGAGCAAATCTTTTTTATTGGCTTTAGTGAGTTTTTAAAACTGCTCAAAAACACCCAAGCCCGTAGTGAAATCATTGAAGGCGTCGAGCGCAAACTTCGCGTTGGCTTGGGGCGTCAACAACTCGAGCTAGAGCAAGGGTTGCCGTTACTAGCAAGTATTGCTTCGGTCTCGCCATATATCGGTCTGCTTGGCACGGTTTGGGGGATCATGACCGCTTTTATGGGCTTATCGACTTCTTCGCAAGCCACACTCGCTGCGGTTGCCCCTGGTATTGCCGAAGCCTTGATTGCCACGGCACTCGGGTTGTTTGCTGCAATTCCAGCGGCACTGGCTTTCAACCATTTTACCGCAAAAAACGATAAAGTTTATCAAAGTCGTAGCCTGTTCTGTGATGAGATGACAGGCATGTTGTTGCGACAAACTGTGGATACGGCTACCAACTTACCGACCGGGCTTAATTCACCTGCCATGATGCCACCGCTCGCTAGATAAATGCTAAACGCTAAATGAATGTTAGATAAATTTTATTGAACAACTAGACACTATGAAAGCAAACCCTTACAGCCGTAACCGTCCACAAAAACTCAATGCGAGTATGAATGTGGTGCCTTATATTGACGTTATGTTGGTGCTGCTTGTTATATTTATGGTGACCGCGCCCATGCTAACGACGGGAGTAGATATTGATTTGCCAAAAGCGCAAACCAAATCACTACAGCAAGGCACGCAGTTACCGGTGATTGTGTCACTAAAATCTGATGGGCAGCTATATTTAAGTACCCAAGACAAAACCGATGAGCCAATGAGTGAAGCGGCACTAATCGCGACTTTGAATAACTTACAGTCTCAGCCTCAATACCAGTTCGATGGTAAGCCCAATGTCAATGTGATGATTAATGCCGATCAGAGTAACCAATATGGTGATATTATCCAATTGATGGCAAACTTGCAGCAAGCGGGCATCCAAAAGGTTGGCTTGTTAACCGCACCGCCAAAAGCAGCCAGCAACTAGCCTTTTAATCAAGTGGCTTTTTAATCAAACAGCTTTCTAATACGATGACCTTTTAATTTTTGATTGAACATTTTTGCTAGAACAAGGAAATACTGAGACGATGTATGCTGAAGTGACCTCAGTCTATGTACCCGTCAAAACACCCGATTACCCGGTATGGGCGATTGTGCTCAGTGCCATTGCCCATGCGTTGGTGGTTGGGTTATTGTTTTTCTTTTATCATAATACCCCGCCAGCGCCCATGGAAACTTCGTTGATTACCCCTGAGCAGTTGTCGGCAATGGAAGGGCAAATCAAAGCCAACCAACAAAATGAGCTTGCGCAAAACCAAGCCACGGCTGGCGAGATGGCTGGTGCGCCCACACCGTCTTTAAATTCCCAAACCCTATCAACTGTGCCAATGAACGCGCCCCATTCGACCTCAACCAATCAAATTGAAACGGTCAAAGATAATTTGGCCGCCAAGCAAGCGCAATGGGAAAAAGAGCAGGCGCTATTTGCTGAAAAGTTAGATCGGGAAGTAGCAGCTGAAAGACAAGGCGTGATTGATGAATTAAACCAGCGCAACGAAACCCAGCAGCGAAATCTACAAGATTATAAAATTGCCGAAAGCAATATTGATGAGGTAAAAAACGAAATACGCGCGAACAATGCCGCTTATAATAAAAATCTCAATGCCAATAGCGAGCGGCAAAGCGAGAATAGTATCAAGTCACTGGATTTGGGTAAAGATGGTCAATCTACAGGTGCAGGTCAAAGCCAGTCATCCTCGCAAGGTGGCAATGGGGCAAGCCGTCGTGGTGGTGCGTCAGGGGGTTCAAAATCAAGTTATATTAATGCCATTTACTCTAAAATTTATAATAATTGGGATATACCTAGAGGCAGTAAGGGTAAAGCCTTGAAAGCTAATATTAAAATTTCTCCTTCTGGTGATGTTCAATCAATAAATTTTACAGGAAATGGTGATGCTGTATTTGAAAATAGCTTGAGAGATGCTATAAACCGTTCGAATCCCTTACCAATGCCTGATGACTCAAGTTTTTATCAAAGTTTTGGTGGTAATATAGTTTTGAATTTTAAAGGCTCAAACTGATTACTCACATTTTCACTTTTCAAAAACCTGTTAAAATATTACTGACTATTTTTCCGCTAATAACTTTCTAACGGATTTAACTATTATGACTATTCTAAAAAAATTCTTGCTATCAGCTTTAGTCGCATCTTCTTTTTCAACGACTTGTTACGCACTATCACCACTAGAAATTGACATTGTTAAGAAATCTGAAAATGCTTTATCACAAATTGCCATTGTGCCGTTTGCAGGTGCAGAGAGTATTTCGGGCATCATCACCAATGACTTGACCAATTTGGGGCAATTTACTTTGGATAGTAACTTACCAGAGCGACCTCATAGCAGTAGTGAAGTCACTTTGCCTGTCTGGCAGCATAACGCCGTCCCTTATTTGGTGGTCGGCAATACGCGCAGCAATCGTGGCAATGTTGAAATTAATTTTGAAGTGATTAATGTCGCGACAGGCGCGGTGATGCAAGGTCTACAAACCGTCACCACCAAAAATAACTCACAAAGTTTGCGTATGGCAGGGCATAAGGTTGCTGACCGTATCTATGAGATATTGACAGGCATCAAAGGCGATTTTTCTGGGCGCATTGCGTATGTGGTGGAAACAGGCAAGCCTAAAAACCGTGTGTCACGTTTGGTCATTTCTGACGTGGATGGGTTTAACCCAAAAGTGATTTATGAATTTAACGGTACCATTAAAACCCTAAATACCTCTGCTGATAATCAAACTTTCACTTTCCAAGTTCAGCCCGACACGCTAGGCTATCCGCAGGTCATGTCTGCCAATATTGTCAGTGGGGCAGTCAGCAATTTGACGAATTTTAAAGCCATGAACTATGGCGCATCCGTGAGTAAAGATGGTCGTGTGATATTTAGTAGCAGTTTTGAGAACGGCATACCGCAGATTTATTTGGCGCAAGGTGGCAATTCTCGTCGCTTGACCAATGACCCTGTGGGAGCTATTTATCCTAGTTGGGCGCCTGATGGGCAATCATTTGTCTATACTTCAGATAGAGCCGGTGGTAAAAAAGGCGGTAATAAAGGTCAAATTTATCTCTACAATCTAGCAACCGGTAGTGAACAGCGTTTGACGGGCGGCGGACTGAGCAGTATGGGGCGCATCAGCAATGATGGTAAAAAAATGTCCTATTTGTCGGGTGCCAATCAAGGCGCAGTGATGGATCTGGGTTCGCGCTCGGTAACCGCTGTAAATAATGTTGGGTTAAGTGAAGCCCCAGGTGTCTCACCCAATGGACAACACTATATTTACTCCAATAAAAATGTCATTACCATTGTATCGAATGGCAAATCCATCAGCATTAGCCCCTCCCAAAATGGCGTGCCCAATGGCTTGATTTATGGACCACTTTGGCTCAATCCAGACGCCAATAATGTTTTGCCGTAACGAAACCTCAAATAACATGAAGCGTTATTATCAATTACCCCGTTTATGGTGCGCCCCTGTTATGGCAATTGTCATGGCAATTAGCTTGGCGATGACAGGGTGTCAGACCATGCGCTCGCCATCAATAAACTTATCTAACACCACCCTGCAAAGTTCGACCTCACTGCCCAAAGTCATAGCGACTGCGCCAACCAATTTACCGCACATGAATGCTAGCCAGCTGTCAGGCAAGTTAATTTTTATTTATTTAACCGGATTTGGGGAAAATCGCCAAGCGCAGCTGATTGAAACCCAAATCGATGGCAGCGACCCAAAGACTTTGTATAAGGTCAATGGGACGATAATGAGCTTATCGTCCAGTCGGTTAGGCGATCGCCTGATTTTTACGGTTCAAGCAGGCAAAAGTTATCCTAAAGTCGTTATCCTTGATAGAGCGACTTTGCAAGTCACTGAGGTTTCTGGTGTTTCTGATGTGTCTGGGATTTCTGCCAAACGTACTCATAATTTTAGCGCCGCAATATCCCCCGATGGGCGCCAATTGTTACTAGCAAATAGCCAAATGGGCAATCCAGAGATTTTTTTGACCGATAGCAGCGGCAATATAAAACAACAACTGACCCATCAACCGGCGATTGATTTAGCCCCTGTGTGGCTGCCAGATGGACAATCTTTTATATTTACGTCGGATAAAGCCAAATTTTTACAACCGCAACTTTATCAATACTATTTTGCAAAGCAACAATTTTTGCCTTTAAACTTGCCTGGTAAAACCAATGCCATCGCTCGGGTTAGTCCCTCGGGGCGTTTGATCACTTACGTCAGCGATAATAGCCAAGGCAGGCTCGCAGATATGGCAACTAAAAAAAGCATCGCTATCAATAATGAAGGATTGGCTGAACCTGCCAACTTTTCGCCCGATGGCAACTATTTGTTGTATTCGGCAAAAAACCGCATAAAAATCATCCCAGTACCAACCTTTGAGACGTTGACACTGCAACAGTCGCCTGCTAACTGGACAATCGAGTTTGCCGATAGCAATCACCAACCATTTACCATTCGAGAGCCGATTTGGGTAAACTTTTAATTATCAATAACAATCAATTGAAATTCTATACGACGACCCGATAAAAAAAGTAATAATCATTGATGGAAAATTATAATGAACCTAGAAAAACCAACAGACTCTCACACACTTGACACAGCCACCCCACAATTTGGTAGTGGGGCGAATGGTTATCCATCAGCGTTACCGCAATACACGCAGCTTAGTCAAAACTTACCGGTGACCCAAAGCCAAATCAGTTATAACCACATTACTTATGCATTGGCGCTGTTTAGTTATTTTACTGCGGGACTGACTTGGATTATTCCGATTGTGATGAATTATTTAAAGCGCGATGAGGCTAGAAATACGTGGCTTTATAGTCACTTTGATTGGCAAATCAAAACGTTTTGGTACAGCATATTTTTTTGGGTGATTGGTTTTGTCATGGTGATTTTTGCGACTGGCGGGTTATTTTTTGGCGCTGCCGTTGATAGCAATCATACGATGGGTGGTAGCTTTATTGTCGGTGCTTTAGGCGGCTTGATAATCGTCGCCACAGTCTTATGGCATCTGTATCGCATTATTCGCGGTTGGATTGCCTTGTCTAATGGTCGAGCCGTGCCTTAGCCTTTGATATAGCCATGAAGGTAAAGAAAATTGCAGGTGTTTATTTAGCGTCAACACTGATATAATAGCTTTTCTGATTTTGACGAGATAGTCATCACACAGCGCGTTAACGGCTGGTATCTCTCAAGCTAAATAGGTTAGTTCTGCTTATATAAAGGGCAGAGTCAATTAGATTCACCCATGCAATGTGAGTGCTTATTCAACTATGTATGCCTTTCTTCGCCCTTTCTTATTTAATACCGATCCTGAAAAAGCCCACGAAATCACGTTATCTTTACTCGAAAAATCGCAAAAATTTGGCATGCTCGGGTTTTTGTATGGTAAACAAGAACTAACAACTGAATGTATGGGGTTAACCTTTACCAATCCGGTAGGTTTGGCAGCCGGGCTTGATAAAAACGGCGAATATATCGATGCGTTAGCGGCATTGGGTTTTGGCTACATCGAAATTGGTACGATTACCCCAAAACCACAGTCTGGCAATGACAAACCCCGTCTATTTCGTATCAAAGAAGCCCATGCCATTATCAATCGCATGGGATTTAATAATAAAGGCGTCGATTATCTCATTGAGCAAGTCAAGCGTGCAAAATATCAAGGTATTTTGGGTATTAACATTGGCAAAAATGCCAGCACGCCGGTTGAAAATGCCCTAGATGACTATATTTATTGTCTAGAGCGCGTGTATCCTTACGCGTCTTATATTACGGTTAATATCTCCTCTCCCAATACCAAAAACCTGCGTGACCTGCAAAGTGGTGATGCGCTCACGGCGCTGCTTGATGGCATCAAATCACGCCACAGCCAACTGGCTAGCCAACATCAGTATTATGTACCATTGGTACTGAAAGTTGCCCCAGATTTGGAAGAAGACCAAATTGATTATATTGCCAAAGAATTGGTGCGTTTTGATATTGATGGGCTGATTACCACCAATACCACACTAAGCCGTAATGGGGTAGAAGACTACAAAACCAGTCAAGAAGCGGGCGGGCTATCAGGTCGACCACTCAGTCACCGTAGTACCCAAGTTCTTGAACAGTTTGCCGAACGCTTACCGAGCTCAGTTGCGCTTATTGGCGTAGGCGGCATTGACAATGGTCAACGTGCGGTTAAAAAGATTGAAGCAGGTGCGGATTTGATTCAGCTCTATAGTGGTTTGATTTATGAAGGTCCAGAGCTCATCCAAACCTGTGTTGAAGCCATTGACGGTTATCGTCTAAGCCAATATTCACCCTCTACTTTGTAAATTCCATGATACGAGCTTGACCCGATGACTTTGTTAGATATGGTAGTGTTGTTTGTATTGTTTATGGGGTTGTGGCAGGGATTTAATAATGGCTTGATGCGCTCACTGGTGAGCATGTTTGGTTGGCTATTAGCACTGCTGCTCGCCAGTTATTTGGCAAAACCTTTAGCACCGTTTTTTGTCTCTTTGACTGGCTCAACCGGCCTTAGTATCATTGCGGCATTTTTAGCAATTGGCTTATTTGTCATCGTGGGACTGCAAATCGTATTATGGGTGATGAGTAAAACCTTGCAGGGGCTTAGACTGAGTATCTTAGATAAATTGGCGGGCGCGGGGTTTGGCTTGGTCAAAAATTTGGTCATTGTGTTGATGGTGCTGAGTTTACTGGGGCCGTTTGTCAGTCAACGTGACTTTTGGCAGCAGTCTAAGTTTGCCAATGCGCTACTGCCAATGGCACCTTTTGCGACACAAATAACCCAACAGCTTGCTACCACGCTGGGTAAAACCGCTGCCGATAAAATGGGTCAATAGTGGGGCAAATGGATCAATAGCATTGGTAAGTTTGACTGACGGCTAAAATATTGTAATTGTAAGCCGGCAAATAAAGGTAGTTTCATTCAATTTTCATCAGGTCTCATAGCCATCCGTGAAAAATCAAAGGGGTAAAATATGTGTGGAGTTGTCGGTATAGCCGCTCACAGTGAGGTTAATCAAATGCTATACGATGCGCTGACTATGCTGCAGCATCGCGGGCAAGATGCCGCGGGTATTGTGACATGTCAAGATGGCCGTCTGTTTTTGCGTAAAGAAAATGGCATGGTGCGCGATGTGTTTATGACACGTCATATGATGCGTCTGGTCGGTCATCAAGGCATCGGGCATGTACGCTACCCAACGGCTGGTACATCTAGCAGTGCGGAAGCTCAGCCTTTTTATGTCAATTCGCCGTATGGTATTACCTTAGCGCATAATGGTAATTTGACCAACGCCGAAGAGATTGCCAAAGAACTGTTTATGGAAGATATGCGCCATATTAATACCGATTCTGATTCAGAAGTTTTGCTCAATGTGCTAGCGCATGAAATGCAAAAACTCGGTATCCAGCATCCAAGTCCCGACGATATTTTTGAAGCGATGACATCCGTCTACAAACGTATTGAAGGCGCGTATGCGGTAGTCGCTATGATTACGGGCTATGGTATTTTGGCATTTCGTGACCCCAATGGTATCCGTCCGCTGATTTTTGGTCAACGATTAGCGGAAAATGGCGGCTTTGAATATGTGGTGGCCTCTGAGTCAGTTGCGTTAACTGCATTGGGTTTTGATATCGTTCGAGATGTGAAGCCCGGTGAAGCGATTTTTATTGATGAAAACAATAACTTTTTTAGTCGCCAATGTGTCGAAGCCAAAGAGTTTAGACCTTGCATTTTTGAATACGTCTATTTTGCCCGCCCAGATTCGATTATTGATAATATTTCTGTTTATAAAGCCCGTATGCGTATGGGCGAGACTTTGGCGCAGAAAATCATCAAAGAATGGGGCGAAGATCACGGTATTGATGTGGTTATTCCTATTCCCGATACCTCACGTACTTCTGCGATGGAGCTTGCCCAGCATCTAGGCGTAAAATACCGTGAAGGCTTTATGAAAAACCGTTATATCGGTCGCACCTTTATTATGCCAGGTCAACAGCAGCGCAAAAAATCGGTACGCCAAAAATTAAGCGCGGTGCCTTTTGAATTTAGAAATAAAAACGTATTGTTGGTCGATGATTCAATTGTACGTGGCACGACTTGTCACGAGATTATCCAAATGGCACGTGATGCAGGCGCCAATAATGTGTATTTTGCCAGTGCCGCGCCACCCGTCAAATATCCCAATGTGTATGGTATTGACATGCCAGCGCGCAATGAGCTGATTGCCTCAGGTCATAGTGTCGAAGAAGTTTGTAAAATCATCGGCGCGGATCGTTTGATATTCCAAGATTTGGATGATTTGATTGAAGCGGTACAAGACAAACACAGCGATGCCAAAAAATTTGATTGTTCGGTATTTGACGGCAAATACATCGCGGGTGGTATTGATGAAGATTATTTGGATGAATTACAGCGTAAACGCAGTGATAAAGCCAAACAGAAAAAATCTGGGATACAAGACGTGGCTGATACACCTGTGGATATCGTTGGGGTACAAACCGAGGTATAAGTTATCCTGCATAAAAAAAGCCCAAGTAGGGCTTTTTTTTGGTTATTGAAAACCTATCAGATTTAATCCCCATAAAAACCCATTAAGGCTAGCAATCCCCACGAGCATACTTAGCAGTAATTGCTTTTTCCAATGATAGCTAAACAACACCATTAAAAGCGCTAATATCTCTGCCACAAGTAATGGCGATAAGCCCAGACTCATACTCATAGCGTTGGGCATAGGCTTGGGCTGCTGCCAATGCAAGGAAGTTAAAATCAACAGCGTCATCACGGATAATGGCAATGCTTTATTCACCGCGAGCAACAAGGGGGCATCCAATAAACGCTTTGGCAAAATTATCGGGGTTAAGCGGGTGAGAAAAGTCACCAAAGCCATGGCAAAAGTAGCGGCGACTAAATAAACGTTGTCAGGTGGTGTGTTCATAATATTCTAACGATTAATGGATAAATTTTTTGGCGGTTGAGCTGTCAGGTAGTTTGAACTAT
>Ga0316228_1002555_pt1 | contig 15853 bp, 15 predicted proteins | sample TBH18021metaG_FD_206005 | JGI IMG/M metagenome (GOLD analysis project Ga0316228, IMG submission 206005) | Freshwater microbial communities from Trout Bog Lake, Wisconsin, USA - TBH18021 | ecosystem: Environmental > Aquatic > Freshwater > Lake > Hypolimnion/Profundal zone | place: USA: Wisconsin... | reverse complement strand
GCCTGATGGCAAAGTTAATTTTGAATTTGAGCGTTTAGATGAAAATGACCAAATGGGTGCAGAACAATCCCAAGAAATGGTCATGCATTTTTTAAATGATAAAAACGATGCTTATGCAGTAGTAAGAGATTGGGCGCAAGATGCCTTACTGCATAAAAACGGTATTGTGATGGTCATGCCAATTCGTGAGCCAATCACAATGTACAAAGAGGTTACTGGAACCCGTGATCAACTAAGATCTTTTGAGATTTTGACTGCCGAAAAAGGCTTAGAGTCCAAGCGTCAAAACATGCGTAAAGTTGACGTTGACATGCAAGGCATTATGCAAGAAGTAATGCAACCTGATGAAACTGAAGATCAAGAAGAAACGCCAGGACAAGAGTTAAACGAAGCCATTAAAAACAACACAATTTACAGGGCCAGATATAAGCTTACTGGTTACTCAACCAACATCCGAGTTCGCCACGTTGCCCAACACTATTTTGTTTGCAACCCAACAATTCCTAAAATTGCCGATCAAGACTTTTTAGGCTTTTATGAGCCTATGACGATCCATGAGGCCAAAGTTCTTTACCCTTACATTGACCTTGAGCAATTTGCTGATCATGCTGCTTACGGACCTGCTGGAGCCTATCAAGCTGGTGCGCTAGAAAATGATCTTGCCCTGCACGCTCGTGACTCTACTCCTGTTCCTGGTCAAGGTGTAATTGCATCTCAAGGCGCTGACCGCTATTCCAGAGTTGTAATGTTGACAACCGCTTGGGTGCGTAGAGACATTGACAATGATGGAAACGAAGAAATCATTGAAGTTTGTTATTCTGGTTCATACGTTATCTACGCCAAGGAAGTTGACTTTATTCCTTTGGCTAACATGTGTCCCAAGCCTATCGTAGGAAACTTCTTTGGATATTCTCTTGCTGAACGCCTTGTTCCCATGCAAGAATATGCAACAAGTATTCGCAGGGCTGAGTTGTCATTTGCAATGCAATCTTCAACACCAAAAATAGGTGTTAACCCTGATTTTGTCGACGCTGAAGAAATACAACGTGGCGTGTCCGCCATGTTTATTTTAGACCGCAAATTTGACCCCATGAAGCACGTTTTTGAGTTTGCCCCACTACAAGGTAACCTTGGATACGTTCAAAGTGCTATGGAGCGTTTTGAGGCCGAAAAAATGTCAATGATTGGCATGACTTCACCTGGAGACACGCTGAATCCTGAAGTGATGAAAGATGGCAATTCTGGATTCAAACTTCAGACTGCTATGGGTCCTAATCAGTTGATCCAAGATGAAATGGTCAAAAACTGTGCAATTGGCTTAAAAGATGTTATCCATTTAATTTGGAAAACAATGATTCAATACGCTGATGATTACAACATTCATCAATTGGCTCATGCCATGTGCCCTGAAGCTCAAGGTTTTTTAGATGCTATGGCGGTAGAAAATTACCAATTTATTGACCGCAAAATGATCAATATTGATTTGGCAATGGGCTTTATGTCTGAAGAAAACAGGCTGACTCGTCAACAATTGATCACTGCTGCCCAACAGCAGTTTGGTCAAGCCATGCTTCAGATTCCTGCTGAACTGCCAGAGATGTTTGAAAAATTGCGTAGACCTTATGAAGATACATTGGAAACTTTGGGTGTACGCCATGTAGATGCTTATTTACCCACGCAAGATGAGTGGATGAAGATACAGAAACTCAAGGCTCAACAGCCCCCAGGCGCTGAACAGCAAGAAATGGAAGCCAAAGCCAAGGTTAATCAAGCCAAAGTGGGTGAGGTTATGGCTAATACTGCGTTAATCAAAAAGAAAACTGACGATATTGACACTGACAACATGTTTGAGGCATTGGCTGCTTCAAGAGATAAGTTAAGGGCTGTACAAGTGGACTAAAGGAGAAAAATGAAAAGTTTATTGGACAATATAACGGGCTACTTTAATCAAAGAACAAAGCCAAGAGATATAAAGAACGATAGAGTTGAAACTCAAGCAAAGTTTCTCGAAAATGGGGAAATTGCCAAACGACTTTTATCCAATCAAGATTTCGCCTTAATGTTTAATCTATACCGATTCAGTTTACTAGAAAGGTTAGAAGACGATAAGACGGATCTCGATAGAGTCAGGGATTCCCATTATGTCGCTGGCGTAAGGGATTTCATTGAATTTATTGAACAAACATTGTATTTGTCGAGAGCTGTTCAATCAGAAATAGACAAAAAAAGTTAACAATTTTTAAAGAATAGGATAAACTTATGGCAGACGTTATCGCAGAAGCGACCGTTACCCAACAAACTGGCGATCCAGTAGCTACCATAGCTGACATGATTGCCGCCAACAGGCGGAACAGTCAACAGCCTCAAGGTAGTACGCCACCGCCAGCAGGACAAGTAGAGGAGTCATCCCCTACCCCTGAGGCGCAACCTGATGAAGTGAGCGAACCTGAAGAAAGTGCAAGTGAACCTGTAGAAGATGCAGAAAAAAAGAATGAAGGCGAGTCCTCCTCTGGAGACAACGAACCTGTTAATTTCTTTGATTTTGCAGAAAATAACCCCGATTTAAAGATTCGGATACCCAATAAAAACGCAGAAAACGGTTTTGTTGAGTTAACGGCTAAAAAGGCGGCTACTCTTCTTGGGCAAACAAGTGCTTTGGATGAAAATTCACGCAAACTTAAAGCTGAAAAAGCCGAGTTTGAAGAGTTTGAAGCGAAGCGTAGGGCTGAACTAGATGGATTGCAGATTGGTTTAGAGCTAACAATTGCTCCGCAGTTACAAAAGACTGCTGAAGAATTGGTAACTCTTCAACAATACAACCAGGAATGGAAGCAAATCCTTCAAAGTGCTACGACTCCTGCCCAACAAGCTGAAGCACAGGCTGCAATCAGAGCCAATGAAAAGCTTATTCAGGAGAAGTCACAGTACATCCAAACGACTCGTCCTAAAGTTGACCAGTTTTATGCCCAAAGAACTGCTTTTGTTCAACAAATGATTGAGCAATCAAGGCAAGCTTTTACGGATAAAGAATTGGCTAACAAAGCTAACTTTACTGAATTAAGGGAAAAGTTGGCAAAGGATTGGAAAGGTGCAAACCTAGCGGCTGTTCCAGGAATACCAAACATTGATTTGATTTCTAGTGACGAACAGATTTTGAGTTTGATTCGGGATGGTTATAAGTTCCGAGAAGGACCCAAAGTCAAAAACGCAGGTGGAAGTTTGGCTGCTTCTGGTAAAGTTATCGGAAAAAGCAAAACATCAATGCCTGATCCAACTGAAGAACTCCAAAAACGTGCTCAAAAAGGCGATAAGAATGCTCAAAGGGATCTTTTAGCAACCATGCTTGCGTCACAAAGAAAACGCAAGTAACTTTAGGAGTATTTAAATGTCGACAATTACATCAACCACATTGGGTAACGGTAACGGCCCATACACAACGGACATCGTTGTTAAAGATATGGATTTGACAGTCTCTAACTATGTTAAAGACCGCACACCTATCACTAACATGGCTATGTCCAAAAAGCGCAAAATCAATTCGACTTTGCACATTTGGCCTAATGACTATTTCCGTCAACCAACATTGAATGCTGCACTTGAGGGAGCTTCTGTTCTTTCTTCTGCCGCAGAATCAAACACACGTTCAAACATTGGTAACTACACACAGATCTTCACGACTGTGATTGGTGCTACTGGTACTGCTCGTGCTGTTGAACAAGCTGGTGGAGATCCCCAAGCCTATCAAGAAGTCAAGCAATTGACTGAGATCATGTTTGACGTAGAACTGCAAATGGTTCGTGCTGACGGTGCTTCTATCAAGTACTCTGGTCAGTCAGCCACTCAAGGTTCTGCACCTAACACAGGTCGTAGATTTGGCTCTTTGATCGCTTTTGCAGGTACACGTTCTGGTAACCCCACTTCTGGTACTTCTGTGTTGAATCTTGCTACTTCTGACAGCAACGATACTACAACTGCTACTAGCACAAACACACCTTTCAATGGTGCTTTGTCAAACGCAGGTTTGGGTTATTGGACTGTTGGTTCTGGCACAAACACATTGCAAAACTTCTCGCCTGTTCTCTACAAGCAATTGGTAACTACCGCTGAACAACGTTTCAACGCCAAGATTACTAACATGGTTGTAGCGACTTCCATGAGAACATCAATCTCTGACAACATTCCTCAATCACGTTCTATCAACAGGTTCAACCCTGCTGACAAGGGCGATACGATTGGTACATACGAAGGTGACTTCAACTATACCTATCAGATTGATGACAACTGGATCATGGACCAAACTGGTTCTTCAAACAACAACATTTTGTTCTTGAATCCTGATGTTGTTCAATGGGGTTCACTCCGTGAGTTGGGACCAAATAATGAAGTGTTCTCAAACGCAGACGCTTCTTTGGACCAATACATCATGGAAGGTACATTGATTGTTCGTAACCCTGCTGGCGTGGCTGTCCTTGCTGACATGACACCTGGAGACACAGTGGTTACTACACCAAGAGCTTCTACCCAAGTTCAGCGTTATTTGGCTTAATGTCATTTCTGAAGGGGATTTACCAAAGTCCCTTTTGGAAAGGAGTAAGGCATGGAATATGATCAGACACCTCAAATTAATGAGGAGTACTATACAAAAGGCATTTTAGAAGCTGGTTTTGATGGTGTATTCCGTCAGAACAATAAACTCTTTAATGAAGTAAAGTCCAAAACTTGGTCACAGACCTTTAGTACTGACAATATCAGTTACAAGGTCGGAGCCGAAGATGGGATGCGTTATGTTCAATATACTCAGCATAATGTAGAAAGCGTCAGACAGAATTGCAAGGCCAAACGTGAGTTTTATAAAGAACACGGTACTGCCAATCCTTTCTTTGCTGGCACATTTCATGCAATGGATTTGCCTAAATGTTTTGCTCACGAAATCAGCGGTAAATGGTTTAACAATAGACCTTGGGAATTGATTAAATTGGATAAAAAGGACAAGATTCTTTTTTACGCCATTGTCAACGAATACTATTCAGATTTTGTGTGTCACCCTAGCGGAAAGATACCATTACCGTATAATCCAATCATTCCAACGCCAAGGACCTGAAATGTCGCAATTTATCCAATCAGCAAACACCCTTGTCAGTCGTGTAGCAAGTTGGGTAGGAGCCATTTCTAAATCTACAGCAGTCAACGCAACAGCGTATGCTCCCACTACGGGAATAATCACAACAGCATCATCTTTGGTTGGTGTTATCAATGTGGGAGATTTCATTGGATTCAACCAGTTATATCCTTTCACGGTTGTACTTGCTGTTACATCAAGCAGTATTACTGTTAGTGACCCTGATCTTATTTGGAATGGCGCTTCTTTACCTACCGCCATCCTTCAATTACCTACTCAGTCAGTTTTAGAGATTCAAAACTGCATTCAGATGTGCGAACTCAAAATGAGGATATTGGATATCCCAGGTTTGCGTTCTAATCCTTATGATCCTGTTAATCCTTCATTTGTAACAACAGATGCCAATGGTTTTGCGCCAATTCCTGCCGACATGAACTGGCCTATTCTCTTTTTTCAAGAGACGCCTAATTCTGATGTTCCTCCCGATTCTCCTGCTGCAAACTTTGGTCCTTGGATCATGTATGACCGTGTTGGAGACAGAGAAATTATTCGCAGAAGGATGATCGATCAACTTTACGTTAAGCCTTTTGGAGTGCCAAGGGTTATCAGAGCATCTTTCTCTGAAGTTGGTCAAAATTATGTGTTTACACCTTCTCCTGGTGGCAACGTATTGATTAAAGCTTATTACGTTAAAACATTCCCATTTTTGTTTAGCCCTACAAACGATACAAATAACCCTATTGTGCAAAACAATGCGGTGTTGGCTACATTCCCTGAGGGTTACTTTTACGGCACGTTGGAGACTTATTACGATAAGAATAAGAACACAACTGAAGCTGAAAAGTGGAGAGCAAGATTGGATGAGGCTTACGGTCTGATTGAAGACCAAAACAACAAAGACCGTTGGTCAGGCGGTGATCGTCACTTATCATCTGAGTTCCAGCCAAGGGACTACAGATATAACTTTAAATAAGGACCTGACATGGCAACAGGTGGTTTATACGGTTCAAGTCTCAGTGGATCTTTGGTTGCAGGGCCTGGTGGAGAGACACAAGGTCTTTATGGTCAATCTGTTCACTTTGGTGGAACTTACTTTGAGTGGTTTATCTTCCAACAGTCAGCCACTGCTCCTGCTACGCCTACAGGCGGTACATGGAACTTTCAGACCAATGTAGGAACTCCACCCACAGGTTGGTCTAATTCGCCTCCTACAGCTCCTACGACAACCGTATGGATGTCTATAGCGATTGTTAATTCAATTGTAGGATCTACGTTCACATGGAGTGCGCCAGGTCCTATTGCTCAAACTGGACCTACGGGTCCTACGGGCCCTCAAGGAATTACTGGGCCAACTGGACCCACAGGAAACATTGGGCCAACAGGACCTACGGGACCGCAAGGTATCCAAGGTATTCAAGGACCAACTGGACCCACAGGGTCTACTGGAGCGACAGGTGCGACAGGACCAACAGGCAATACAGGACTTACAGGACCAACAGGACCAACTGGAAATACTGGCTCTACTGGAAATACGGGACCAACGGGTCCAACGGGCTCGACAGGCGCTTCTGGCCCTACGGGACCAACGGGATCAACGGGAGCTACTGGAAGCACAGGACCTACTGGACCAACAGGTACAACAGGCGCAAGTGGACCCACAGGACCTACAGGGTCAACGGGTAATACAGGCCCTACTGGACCAACGGGAACTACTGGTGCAACGGGCAATACAGGACCGACTGGCCCGACAGGAAGCACAGGAACTACGGGCCCAACAGGTCCAACGGGCACAACAGGTTCAATAGGTCCTACAGGTCCAACTGGAACACCAGGATCAGGTTCAGTTTCGTCTGTTGCAATGACAGTTCCATCTTTTATGGCTGTTAGTGGATCTCCTATTACAACCAGCGGAACATTTGTTGTAACTGCTACAACATCAGGTACTAACAGTATTGTTTTGAGAGATTCAAACCAAAACGTCACAGCAAATGATTTTTATGAAGGTTTTACAAACGTAGCTGCCGCAGGAACAACGACAACTTTAACTGCTAGTTCAGCGCCTAACTTTGTAGTGACGGGATCTGGAGGTCAAACGTACCAACTTCCTGATGCAACCACATTGCCAGCAGGTGCTATATACACGTTTAATAATAATCAGTCTTCAGGAACTGTTGTTGTAAAGAATAACTCAGGCACTACGATTGCTACGTTGCAATCTGGCTCTTATATTGAAATTATTCTTTTAACAAATTCAGTTGCTGCAGGTACATGGGATTACCACAATCAAGCTCCTTCAAATGCTTCTTGGTCAACCAACACATTAAATTGGGCAGGATCATATACAAATGGCACATGGAACGGAAACGTAATTTCTCCTAATTACGGTGGTACTGGAGTAAACAACGGCACTAACACCCTAACAATGGGTGGAAATGTTACTTTTTCTGGCGCTTATGCACAAACATTAGTTGCAACAGCAACAACAACTGTTACTTTGCCTACATCAGGAACTTTAATTTCAAGTGTTACTGGGTTATCTGGAGCTGTTACTGGAACACCATCATCAACAACGTATTTGCGTGGAGATGGCACATGGGCTACAGTGTCAACTAGCTCGGTAAGTGGCGCAGCGTATGCTTGGTTTATTTCAAAGGGTTAAAAATGCTAGTATTAGATACAACAACCAAATCAATAACGGTGGCAATGTCTGGTGCTGCTGCAACAACAAACCCAGATTTTGTAACCGCATATTCTGATGACAACGGAACTACTTTTGTAGAAGGTTCAAGTGATGGCGCATTGAGTGGAACATCACAAGTAACTCTTGTTTCTGCTCCTGCTGCATCAACTAGACGTTTGATTAAAACAATTTACGTTGAGAACAAAGATACAGCCGCTGTTACGATAACAGTTACATTGAACAACAATGGAACTTTGAGAAACATTGCCAAAGTAACATTACAAGTTGGCGATACATGGTCTACTGATGGAACAACAGATACAAATGGTAATTTAAAAACAATTATTGGTTCTGTTAATCTGTCTAACGTAACTGGCACATTGGCTTATGCAAACGGTGGTACAAGTGGAACTGCAACGCCTACTGCTGGTGCGGTTGCTTATGGAACAGGTTCTGCTTATGCTTTCACGGCAGCAGGAACATCTGGACAGGCATTGTTATCGAACGGTTCTGGTGCTCCCACATGGGGAACGGCAGGTATTTCAACTGGCAAGGCAATTGCCATGAGTCTTATATTTGGCTTCTAGGAGAATTAAATGGCAAATCCGAATATCGTCAACGTATCAAGTATTTATGGAAATACAGCATACGTTATTCCAAGTACCACAGGTGCAACAACATCTTGGACTTATAACGGTACAACAACGCTGACAGGTTTGACGCCTGCTACCAATACCGTAAACAAGATTGATAGTATTGTGGTGTCAAACACAACTTCAAGCGCCGCAAACTGTACTGTGGGTATTGGTAACAATGCCACATTTGGTAGCGCTACTGTAGTTTCATATTTGGCATATCAGATCAGTGTTCCACCAAATTCATCTGTCATTGTGACTGATAAAACTACTGCGTTCTATTTGACCGAGAACCAATCAATTGGTGTGACATCTGGTACTGCATCAGCATTGACCTATACTGCGTCATTTGAAGCCATCTCCTAAGGACTGACCATGAGTTTGACTCATCAAGGCGGTTTTATCTCTGCTCAATACAATGGGCTGAACTATCCTGTAACAACGGTAGAGTATCTTGTTGTCGCTGGAGGTGGGGGTGGTGGCGGAAATCGCACAAATAACGGCAATGCAATGGGAGGCGGTGGCGCAGGAGGCCTACTTACTGCCACGGGATATGCTGTTACTTTGGGTTCGTCAATTACTGTAACCATTGGCGCAGGTGGCGCTGTGTATAGCGGTACAGGTGGATCTTCTGTTTTTGGAAACATTACTGCTTCTGGTGGTGGCGCAGGCAATGACGGTAGTGGTGTTGCTGGCGGTTCTGGTGGCGGAGCAGGAGCAGGCGGAGGTTCAAGTACTGGAGCGTCTGGTATTGCGGGCCAAGGAAACTCTGGTGGAGGCCAAAACAACAATGGTGGTGGTGGCGGTGGTGGCGCTGGATCGGTTGGAATAACCGCAACCTCTAATGGCAACGGCGGTAGTGGTGGTGCTGGGGTTTCTTCAAGCATCACTGGTTCGGCTGTTGGTTATGCCGGGGGTGGAGGCGGTGGTGGTCAAGGAACAGCTTCATTTTTTGGTGGTCTTGGCGGTGCTGGTGGTGGCAATGGCGGAAATTCAGCCTATAACGTTTCTACATTTGCTGGTAATGGTTTGGCAAATACTGGCGGTGGTGGTGGTGGTTGCGGTGGATCAAATGGAACATCGTATACAGGATTTGGCGCATCAGGCGGTTCAGGGATTGTAGTCATCAGATACCCTGCTTATCTATCCCAAGCCACATCAACAACAGGCTCACCCACAACGTATATTTCAGGCCCATACAGAGTGTATGTGTTCAACGCATCAGGAACGATTACGTTTTAAATTATGCCTAATGGAATCTTTTCTCTTAAACAGCAGTTACAAGGCTTAATTCAAAAGGCTTGGACAGGCTCTATTGCGACTAACTATGTTGAATATTTAGTAGTTGCAGGGGGTGGAGCTGGTGCTTTTGTTGGAGGTGGTGGCGCTGGTGGTTTATTACAAGGAATTATTGCAATAAATTCAGGATCATCTATTACAGTTACGGTAGGAGCAGGAGGAACAGGAGTAACTGGTTATGGAACAGGCGTACAAGGCGGGAATTCAGTTTTTGGTTCAATTTCTTCTATAGGCGGTGGTGCTGGAGGTCAACAATCTTATAACAGCACTACAGTTAATAATGGTGGTTCAGGTGGAGGTGGCCCAGGATATGGCGCTGTAGCAACTAATAATGCTTATTATGTTGGTGGGAATGGTGTTTTTGGTCAAGGGAATGCTGGTGGTCAAGGATTTGATAATACTTCCATATTTAATGGTGGTGGTGGAGGTGGCGCAGGAACTGTTGGCTTAAATGGTGGCGTTAATATTTGTGGAAATGGCGGTGCAGGTATTGCATCATCAATCAATGGAACTGTAACTGCTTATGCAGGTGGTGGTGGCGCAGGAACATCATACGGAAATACAGGTTTTGGTACTGGTGGTGTAGGTGGAGGTGGTACAGCTACAAGTTCTGGTGGCGGTAATGGCACAGCAAATACTGGAGGCGGTGGAGGCGGTAGTACTTATGGTGGATCATTTACAACATCAGGTAACGGTGGCTCTGGCATCGTCATTATTCGCTACCCAAACACATTCAAAGACGCAGTATCAGTAACCAATGGTACTAAGACAAGTATCACAGGATTTACTGTGTATACGTTTACATCTTCTGGCTCAATAACATTCTAGGACTAACATGAGTGATCGTATTGGTGGCCTAATCACAGGAACATTAAACCCTTTGACATCTTTGCCTACTGCAACTGTAGAGTATTTGGTTGTGGCTGGTGGGGGCGGAGGAGGTAATGGTGCTGGAGGCGGTGGAGGCGCAGGTGGTTTACTGACTGCTACAGGATACGCTGTTACCGCTGGATCAAGTATTACTGTAACTGTTGGTTCGGGTGGTACTGGCGGAACATACTCAGCAAACACAGGAACATCAGGAGGAAACTCTGTATTTGGTTCAATAACTGCTACAGGTGGTGGATATGGCGCTGGAGGCAGTGGCGCAGCAGCATCAGGTGGTTCTGGCGGTGGTGGTTCTTATACAAGTAATGGTGTGTCAGGAACAAGTGGTCAAGGATATGCTGGTGGTAATGGCTATCTTTCATCAGCATATGGTGGAGGTGGTGGAGGAGGTTCAGGTTCTAGTGGAACAAATGCAACTACTGTTACGAGTGGAAATGGAGGTACAGGAACTGTTTCGAGCATAACAGGTACACCTGTCCAATATGCGGGCGGTGGAGGCGGTGCAGGAACAATTGAAGGTTCAATTGCTGGTTTAGGTGTTGCAGGAGGCGGCAATGGGGCTGCTCCTGGTGGAACATCTAATGGAGGAAATGCAACATTAAATACTGGAGGAGGCGGTGGAGGTGCTCATTCTGGTACAAGCGGTGCATATCCCGCAGGGAATGGCGGTTCAGGCATAGTCATTATCCGTTACCCAGCCAACACAGCACCTCCAGCATCAGTTACAGGTGGCCCACAAGTCCTCTACAATTCGGGATATCAGATTTACGTTTTCACAAGCAGTGGAACAATCACATTTTAAGGAGTTTTAAATGTCTCATTTTGCCCATATCACAAACGGAATTGTCGATCAAGTCATTGTTATTGATGCTGAAACACTAGCACTCGGTCACTGGGGCAACCCTTCTGAATGGGTACAGACTAGTTACAACACTCACGGTGGTGTTCATGCTTTAGGTGGTACACCATTGAGAGCCAACTACGCTGGTATTGGTTACATTTATGATTCACAAAATGATGTGTTCCACGCCCCAAGACCCAAAGATTCTAAAGGCGTTTCATGTGATTCATTCACCATTGGAGCACCCACATGGCTATGGGTTAACCCAGTAGCAATGCCTAGCGATGCAGGTACAGGAACTCCTCCTAAATTGTACGATTGGGATGAGGCCACAAAGACATGGGAAGTTGTAACTCCGAAAGAATAATATGAGCCAATTCAGTGGAGTCTGGACGCTATCTCAAGTAAGCCAAGCTGTCAAAGCACAGAATTGGAGTGGTATAGCACCGCCTGTTGTTGAGTACCTTGTGGTTGCTGGTGGTGGAGGTGGGGGTAATGGCGGAGGCGGAGGCGGTGGAGGATTGCTTGCAGGATTGACTGGCGTTCCACAAGGATCATCAATTACAGTTACAGTTGGAAGCGGTGGAAACGGATCAACAACAGCCGCCGCAGGTTCATCTGGCGGTAATTCAGTATTTGGAAACTTTACTGCAAGTGGTGGTGGTGGTGGTTCTGGATACCAAACCGCTGGTGCTTCTGGGGGTTCTGGTGGTGGTGGTGGTCGTTCTGACACAACTGGCGGCGTAGGTGGTTCTGGTATTTCTGGACAAGGAAACGCAGGAGGCGCTGGCATAGGCTCATCAAACAATGCTTCTGGTGGCGGTGGTGGCGCAGGAACTATAGGTTTGACTCCCGTTACTTCTGGATATGGCGGCAATGGAGGTGCTGGTATTGCGTCTTCCATTAGTGGGTCTGTTACTACTTACGCTGGTGGTGGTGGCGCATTTGGCGCAACAGGAGGCGCGGCAACTGGTGGTGTTGGGGGTGGTGGTACAGGCGCAAATGGAACAACCAATACTGGAGGTGGCGGTGCGGGAGGTGGTTCTGGTACTGGATACAATGGTGGTTCAGGTATTGTCATAATCCGTTATCCATCAAGCTATAAACTTGCCGCATCCACTACTGGAAGTCCAAGCCAAACAACTGCTAATGGGTACATTGTTTATACGTTTACAAGTTCAGGGAGTATCACATTTTGAAAATAGCAGTTTACGCTATCAGTAAGAATGAGGAACAGTTTGTCAAAAGGTTTTGTGATTCTGCTAAAGATGCTGATTTAATCATTATTGGTGACACAGGATCTACTGACAATACTGTTGCTTTGGCTAAAGAATGTGGGGCTGTTGTTCCCCGTATTTACATCACGCCTTGGAGGTTTGATAAGGCTAGAGAAACAGTTTTAGCCCTGATCCCTCCTGACATCGACATTTGCATTAGTTTGGACTTAGATGAAGTACTTGAAAACGGGTGGCGTGAGGAAATTGAGCGTGTTTGGGATAAAGATACTACTCGGTTGCGCTATAAGTTTGATTGGGGTTGTGGGATTTCTTTTTACTATGAAAAGATTCATGCACGCCACGGTTATTTCTGGAAGCACCCTGTTCACGAATATCCTGTCCCTGATGGCAGAATTCAAGAAGTCTACGCACATACTGACAAACTACTGGTAAGCCACCACCCAGACCCAACCAAGTCCCGTGGTCAATACATGCCCATGCTAGAACTAGCGGTCAAGGAAGACCCCAGATGCCCTAGAAACGCTTTTTACCACGCTCGTGAGCTAACCTTCTACTGTAGATGGGAAGAAGCTATAGGGGCTTTAAATCGGTATTTAGAGATGCCTGAAGCCACTTGGGAAAACGAACGGTGCTATGCCATGCGCTTATTAGGCAAAAGCTATGAAGAAACAGGAAGCGATAGTGATTCACTAAAATGGTACAGACTGGCATGTGCTGAAGCGCCATCTACTCGTGAACCTTGGGTTGATTTGTCCATGTTCTGTTACAGACGGTCGATGTGGCAAGAAAGCCTATTTTGTGCCACCCAAGCATTAAGTATTGTGGATAGAGCACTTGTATATACATGTGATCCTTCTGTTTGGACAGAAAAACCTTATGACTTGGCATCTGTGGCAGCATGGAGGCTAGGACATAAAGAAATGGCTATCGAATACTGTCAGAAAGCAATACAATTTAACCCAAGCGATGTCCGACTAATACAGAACTTGGAAAGTATGCAGAAAGAAATGGCATGAGCGATTATATTGCTTTAAGATCACCTTTATCGAACATGGGATTTACTCCTGATGTGCCTAGCAATGCTTTAGGCCCTTCTGAGTACAACTCAGGAAAAAACGTGGAATCCGATGTTCGAGGGGTTAAAAAGATCGCAGGTGAGCAATATATTCTTTCAACCATTCCAGGGCATGTTATTTATGTTGATGGTGGGTTTACTACTCCTACTGCTTTTGCCTTCATTGTGGCTACTAGAGAAGGCATCTGGTATCGTGTTGATGCAGGTGGAATTACCAATATCACCCCTGGAGTAGGTGCAAACCCTAACGTAACTTTATCTGGTTACACAGATGACACCAGAATCACCACATCATGGGTTGGTCAAGTATTCTTTATCAACGATACCCTAAGACCACCAATGTACTATTCGGCTGCAACTCAGACCGAAATTTACATTTATGACGCTGCCCCACAATATTATGTGTGGAACTATGAAAACACTCTTTCTCCTGCCGTTACATCTGTAACTGCTGCTTTTGTAAGGAACTATTGCTCACCCAACGTAGGTAATATTTTGATTGCAGGAAACCTGACAAAGACGTACTCTACGGGTCAGACCCTTAATTTTGCCACTACGGTAAGATGGTCACAGTCTTTTGCCAACACCGGAGTTCCTGCAACATGGTTACCCACTGTTACAAACGTAGCAAATGAAGTTGAAATTCCTGTCAGGGGTCCAATCATTGACGGGTTTTTCCTTGGCGGTAATTTTTATGTGTGTTCTTATTGGGATACCGTTGCTTTTACACCTATTAATTACCAGAATTCCACAGCTCCTATTTTCGGCATTCGTTTGTTTAGTCAAGGGCGTGGACTGATCAACACCAATTGCTGGTGTAACAACGATACAGTTGTTTACGGTATTGATTCAAGAGACATTTGGGTTTTCGATGGTTCTGAATTTGTTTCTATTGGCAACCAAAAAGTAAAAAATTACTTTTACGGAAACATTAATAAAACGTATTACGACCGTATATTTATGGTCAACAACACTCAAAAGTACCAAATTGAAATTTACTATCCTGATCTAACGTCAACAGGATTTTGCAACAAGATGCTTTCATACCGTTACGATTTAAACGTATGGAACGCACCAAAAGACGTTCAGACCGCTTGCAATGGCGCAGAGTCACCTGTCTATTCCTCAGGCTTTAATTTTGCCTCTAGGACCGTTGTATACGCTCAAGGAGGGGTTAGTTCATCTCAATTGATACAGACTGGGCAAACCAATGGCTTTTGTGGAAATCCAATAGATTCTTTGTTTGAAAGAACAAATATTGCTTTGGAAGACAGTAATGGACCAATACCTTATTCTTCTAAAGTTTACTTGCACAGACTTTATCCTGAAGTATCTGGAACTGGGGTGATTAATGCCACGGTAGGAGGGGCTAACTCTACTGCTCAAACTCCTGTTTATGGTCAGACAGGAACAATGGCAATCAACACTGATACGCCTTGGATAACCACTCAACAGAACAATCCAAGAATGTCTTCTGTAAAAATAGAGACAAATGACTCTACAGACACATGGAATGTAACGGCTCTTAACTGGCAAGCAACATTAGCAGAGGATTCTTTCTAATGCCTTTTTCGCTTAATTCAGATGCAACCATACAAGAAGTTACCGATGCAGTAAATTATTTGCTGAGTAACTTTGGGTCTAATGTTGTCGTTGATACGGTGACAGGAGTTGTTGCAGGTCCAACAGGTGCATTTGCTTATTACTACAAATACATTGCTGTTAAATACGCTGATTCTTATGACGGTTCAGTAGGATTTAGCGATAGCCCAACCAATAAGGGTTACTACGGAATTAGAAACACCAATTCAAATATTGAATCTACAAACCCTGAAGACTACATTTGGACTAAAGTAACTGGTGGTTTTGGTACAACAAACTTTTTGTGGTACATCACTTATGGCGGTAGACAGATTGCTTTTCAAATTTCTCCTACTGCTCCTTCTGTTTATTACGTTCAAGATCCAGGTACAGCAATTGACTTAGACGCTATTACAGCGACTACGACCTTGCAAACGGCAATCACGTCTATTTACCAATGGACAAGTAGTTCTACGCCTCCTACAAGACCTACAACC
>Ga0316228_1002554_pt1 | contig 15857 bp, 12 predicted proteins | sample TBH18021metaG_FD_206005 | JGI IMG/M metagenome (GOLD analysis project Ga0316228, IMG submission 206005) | Freshwater microbial communities from Trout Bog Lake, Wisconsin, USA - TBH18021 | ecosystem: Environmental > Aquatic > Freshwater > Lake > Hypolimnion/Profundal zone | place: USA: Wisconsin... | reverse complement strand
CGTCGTTCTTGTGATTTATGCGGTAGGACAACAAACCGACTATTATTTTGACCCCACAGCAATCAGTCAAGGCAAGGCACCTGAAGATACCCGTATCCGAGCAGGGGGCATGGTCGTGCGGGGTAGTGTCGAGCGAGATAACACAGACCCGCTCAATGTCAAATTTAAAATTACCGATTTTAAATCCACAGTACCGGTATCTTATAAAGGCATCTTACCAGATTTATTTGCCGAAGGTTCGGGCGTGGTAGCTACGGGTTCGCTTGAAGGCAATACTTTTGTAGCAAGCGAAGTATTAGCAAAGCATGATGAGAATTATATGCCGCCAGAAGTGGCAAAATCACTAAAAACGCAGCATCAAGCTAATGGCACGGATGTCAACCAAACCCAGTTTATGCCAGCTACCCCTGTCAAACAATAAAGTCACTTAGCTAAAAAGCCATAGAGCTAAGAAAGTGGGCAATGACCCACTTTTTTAATATCTAAATAATGTTAAAAATTTTATACCACACAAAATCTTTAACCATAAAATTTTTAAGCATAAAAAAAGGAAACCGCTCGGGTTTCCTTTTTGTTCAGTTTAAAAAACTGATTATTTTGCAGCAGATGCAGAAGCGTCAGCAACAGTTGCAGCAGCAGAAGCGGCAGCATCAGCAACTTGGTTAGCAGCGTCAGCAGCAGCTGAAGCTGGTGCAGCAGCAGATGCGGTTTCTACTACAACAGTAGAAGCGTTAACAGTTGCAGCAGATGCAGTTACTGCTGGTGCAGAAGCTTCAACAGTAGTAGTAGTGGTAGTTGATGAAGCAACTGTAGTTGAAGCAGTGGTAGAGGCAGCAGCTGGTGCAGCTTCTTCTTTTTTGCTACATGCAGTCATAGCTAAAGATGCAGCAACTAAACTTGATACAGCGATTAATTTAACGTTCATTACGTGTTCTCCTAAAGAAAATAACCCCGTATTCACTCGACGATACTCTAAATAAAGAGTTTATTTAGAATTAAAGACACACGGGACATGAAACTGGCAATATTGTAGCGGAAACTTAGTCAAGATAGAATAACTTTCGCATAAAAAAATATAATAAATCTGATAAAAGGTTGTAACAAAATAACACCGCAATCACAAACACAACTTTTTACACTTATTAATATCGTACGAAAAAGATATCTTTTTTAGCTTTTCGCAGAAAATGACGTATTATACGCATAAAAATCTGGCAAGGATATCTTTATTTTTGTAAATTTACAAAATTTTTTCTATTTATAGTAGCTTATTGAAAAATACTTAAAAAATAATTTTTTGTAGCTATAAATGGTTATTTTTGATCAGGTTTGGCAGATTCTAGATAGGTAATAATAAGTTACATTAGTGGTATATTGTTAGGGTTTATTGTCAAAAATCTGTATAAAACTACGATTTCACACAGTAATTTTTAGGCAAAATGCTACAATGCCAAAATAAGCAAACTATATAAGTATATTATAAAAGCAAGAGAGTATTTAAGGAGGTATTGATATGAAGTGGGAAGATCGTGGCGGTAGTTCGAATGTATTGGTCAGCGGCGGTAAAGCCGTGGGCGGCGGTATCGGTAGTATTATCATTGGGTTAATTTTGTGGCTAGTGTTTGGTATGAACCCTATGACTGCCATGCAAACAGGTTCTGCAATTACCGGTGGAAATAGTAGTGGTCAACAAACCCTTGACCAGCAAACGGCCGACCGCGACCAAAAATTCGCCTCAGTGGTGTTAAAAGACACGGAAGAAGTTTGGGGTCAAATTTTTAGTGAAAACAATATGCAATACCAACAGCCTAAGTTGGTGTTATTTAATGGTATGGTGCGTTCGGGTTGTGGTAACGCTTCTTCAGCGACAGGGCCTTTCTATTGTCCTGCTGACCAACGCGTCTATCTTGATACCAGTTTTTTCCAAGAAATGCGCCAAAAATTGGGTATTACAGGTGACCAAAATGGCTCAGGTGATGTACAAAACCAAGGTAAAGCAGGTGACTTTGCACAGGCTTATGTGATTGCTCACGAAGTGGGTCACCATGTACAAAATCAGTTAGGTATTAGTCAAAAAGTGGATGAAGCCAGTCGCCGTGCCACTGAAGCACAAGCCAACAATTTATCAGTGCGTCAAGAACTACAAGCGGACTGTTTTGCCGGTGTTTGGGCAAACCGTAACCAACAACGTGTTCAATTCTTAGAGCAAGGCGATATTGAAGAAGCGATTAATGCGGCGGAGCAAATCGGTGATGACCGTTTGGCCCAAGCCAGTGGTCGAGCAGCGGTGCCTGATAGTTTCACCCATGGTACCAGTCAACAACGTATGACGTGGTTTTCACGCGGTCTAAAATCGGGTGATATCAACCAATGCGATACTTTTAGTGGTGCAATTTAAGTAGCGGTGCGATTTAAGCCCAAAGCACGCCAATAAAAAAGATGCCAACAAAAAGCTCAACACCAGGTTGAGCTTTTTTATTTTTATGAGGCAGCTAATTAATACGATTAAGCGGTAACATGATTAAGATTTATCTTTACGCGTCATTTGCTCAAAGAATTCATCATTGGTTTTTGAGTCTTTAAGTTTTTCTAGCAAAAACTCAGTGGCTTGTAGTTCATCCATGGGGTGTAGCAGTTTGCGTAGAATCCATACTTTGCGTAGCATCGCTTCATCCATCAACCGTTCTTCACGGCGAGTGCCCGATTTTTTGATATTGATGGCAGGGAATACCCGTTTTTCGGCAATGTCACGCTCAAGGGTAATTTCTTGGTTACCTGTCCCCTTAAACTCCTCATAAATCACCTTATCCATGGTACTGCCTGTGTCAATCAAAGCGGTTGAAATAATGGTCAAGCTACCGCCTTCTTCGACATTACGCGCGGCACCAAAAAAGCGTTTCGGACGTTCTAGCGCATTGGCATCCACCCCACCCGTCAACACCTTACCCGATGAGGGCAATACAGTATTGTAAGCGCGGGCAAGGCGTGTGATGGAGTCAAGTAAAATCACCACGTCTTGTTTGTGCTCAACCAAGCGTTTGGCTTTTTCAATCACCATTTCGGCAACTTGTACGTGACGGGCTGGCGGCTCATCAAAGGTCGATGCGACCACTTCACCACGTACCGTGCGCTGCATCTCGGTCACTTCTTCAGGACGCTCGTCAATGAGCAGCACTATCAAATAACATTCTGGGTTATTTTTGGTGATGGATTGCGCGATAGATTGTAGCAGTACGGTTTTACCCGCTTTTGGTGGGGCGACAATAATTGAGCGTTGACCTTTACCAATCGGGGCAATCAAGTCAATGATACGGCCCGTTAAGTCTTCTGTGGTACCATTACCAAGTTCTAGGCGAAGCTGCTGGGTGGGGAAAAGTGGGGTTAAATTTTCAAAAATCAGTTTATGGCGAGAGCGGTCTGGGGTGTCGAAGTTGATTTCGTTGACTTTTAATAGGGCAAAATAACGCTCAGAATCCTTGGGTGGGCGAATCGTACCAGCGATGGAGTCACCCGTCTTGAGATTGAAACGACGAATTTGGCTCGGACTCACATAGATATCATCGGGGCCTGCTAGATAAGAGCCTTCCGACGATCGTAAAAAGCCAAAGCCATCGGGCAAAATCTCAAGCACGCCATCCCCATAGATAGCTTCACCGTTTCGGGCATGGGTTTTTAAAATAGCAAAAATGATATCTTGTTTGCGACTACGGGCCATGTTTTCTAGACCCATTTGCTCGCTAATCAACAACAATTCAGCAATCGATTTTTTTTTGAGTTCAGTCAAATTCATAGGTAAATCATCAATAACTAATTTTGAACCACCTCAAAACGTGAGTCGAGTAAAGGCGCTGCATCGTTTTAAGACAGTAGGGGGTGAAGAGAATATAAAGAGAAAAACTAGAAACGTTTGAAATGATTAACTAAGCGTTGCACACAGACAATACCAATTACTAGACTAAATAATAGTAGATGCCTGCTAACGTGACGTTAAGCATATCGATAAGATAGTTATTTTGTGAAATACACTATACGACTTGACATATTCATTTGTCAATGTATCGACATAAAAAACCGCGATTTTTTTACTCACAAGTATCAAAATCGCGGCGAATCTCATTGGTAACTATCAAAAAAGACACCGTTACCAATATAAAAATTCAATTTAACCTACGCTAGTAATTCTTACCCTAGCGATTATAAGTGTTTGTTGATAAGGGCAGTCAATTGGGCTTTTGGTTGCATACCCATAGTGGCATCCACTTTTTCACCGTTTTTGAACATAAATAAGGTAGGGATACTACGGATACCATATTGTGCGGCTAGGTTTGGATTTTGGTCAACGTCGATTTTAACGATTCGCGCTTTACCCTCATATTCTGAAGAAAGCTCGTCTAATACAGGGGCAATGGCTTTACATGGACCACACCAAGTTGCCCAAAAATCGACCAATACTGGGGTGTCTGATTGTAGTACTGCTTTTTCGAACGTACCTTCATCGGCATGAATAACTGAAGACATAGTAACTCCTACGTGTTTACGTGTTGATGTTGTTAACTGTTAGGTTTTAGATTACGGTTAAGTAATGACCCAAACGCTTGTTTTTGCCTAGTGCTTGTTTTTGCCTAATAAAAAAATCTTAATATTGGATACAATCAAACAGTGATAGAAGCAATGATAGGATAGTGAAATCTATTAAACAGACACCCAACGGCAAATTACTTTATTGTGATTATCATGATAGGGTCATCTTAGCATAACACAACCCCAAAACAGGGTATGGCTATGGTTAATTGTTTTGATAGTTATGATAAGAAACATTAATGGTATCTAACTAATCGTATCTAAATGATTGTAACGATAGAATTTTTTAGAAAATATTAATGTCAATTTTTTTCACTGATGGACAGGCATGGAGGGAGGCAAAAATGGCAGTTGCAATAAAATGGCTTTTACTCAGGGGTGAAAATGCGTAAAATGGTGTTTAATCGAATTATTGACTTTAACCAACACTAAGTGAAATATGCCTGACTTACTTGCTAACAACGAACTTATGGCCGCCATTGATATTGGCTCAAATAGCTTTCATCTTGCCATCGCGCGGTTAGACCATGGGGAAGTACGAAAATTAGCATCAATGTCAGAAAAAGTGCAGCTTGCCGCTGGACTTGATGAAAACAACTATTTGTCGCTTGAGGCACAAAAACGCGGGCTGGATTGTTTGACCCGTTTTGTTGGACGACTAGACGCTGTTTCACCACAGCGGTTAAGGATTGTGGCTACCAATGCCCTGCGCCAAGCCAAGAATGCCGATGAATTTATTCGACAAGCCAATTTAATTTTACCCAAACCCTTAGAAGTCATTGCGGGGCGAGAAGAAGCGCGTCTAATTTATTTGGGAGTTTCTCATACCAATGCCAGTACCGACAAACGCTTGGTGATTGATATTGGGGGTGGTTCGACGGAGTTTATTATTGGTAAAGGCTTTGACCCGATTTTGACCGAAAGCCTACAGATGGGCTGTGTTGCCTTTACCAAATCCTATTTTACTGACGGCGCTATCACCGAAAAAGCGTTTGAAAAAGCGATTGCTGCGGCGAGAAAAGAAGTGCTTGGCATTAGCCGCTTGTATCAAAAAACGGGTTGGGACAGTGTCACGGGCTCAAGCGGCACGATTAAAGCCGTCAATCAAATTTTGGTGCAACTTGGACTTGCCGATGAAAATGCTCGTGTGACCTACAGCGGTGTCAAAGAAATCCAAAAATTACTGATTAAAGCAAAGCATATCGACAATATTGATTTTGCCGATATTAAAGACACCCGTAAAGCAGTGTTGCCTGCAGGTGTCGCAGTGCTGCTCGCAGCGATGAATGTTTTGGGCATTGATACCATCTCTTATTCAGATGGTGCGCTGCGTGAAGGTGTCATGTACGACATGCTTGGGCGTTTTGCCAGTGAAGATGTACGCGATCGCAGTGTACAAGCCTTGATGACGCGCTATTCGGTCGATAGAAAACAAGCAAAACGTGTGGTACGTACCGCACAGCAGCTGTTTGATCAAGTGAGGAATCGCTTGGGGCTTGATGAAGAGGACGCGGATTTACTTCGCCGTGGTGCCTATCTATATGAAATTGGTCTTGCCATCAGCCATAGTAGCTATCACAGGCACAGTGCCTATTTGCTAGAAAATTCGGATATTGACGGGTTTTCACAAGTCGATAAAACACGCTTGTCACAGCTCGTGATGCACCATCGCCGTAAATTAAAACCTGATAGTTTTGATGAAGTCAAAATGGTCGGCGGTGACAGTCTGGTGTATTTAACTTTGATTTTACGTCTAGCGGTACTGGTGCATCACAGCCGTAGCAAACATGATACGCTACCGATTCACCTAGCGGCTAAAGATAACCATACTTGGGAAGTTTTGGTAAATTTAGCCGATGATAACGCAAGTCTTGTGCTATCAGATTTGCAAGATGAAATTGATATTTGGCACAAGTGGGGCATGAGCTTATCCATTACCACTTATGAGCCAGCTATTGGATAAGCAAATGGCTAAGTAAATAGCTAAACAACATGTTAAATAAAGTCAGGTCTGTCATACGATATTGAGATGACAACAGTTGTAATAAAACAAGGGAATAACGACAATGAGTGTTTGGGAAAAAGTACAGCTTGCACGTCATGCAAAACGACCATTATTTTTGGATTATGCCAACCAGCTATTCACGGAATTTGATGTGCTGCAAGGGGATCGCGCGTATGCCGATGACAAAGCGATTTTGGGGGGTATGGCGATGTTTAATGACCAGCCTGTCATGCTGATTGGTCAACATCGCGGTCGCAGCACCCGTGAGCGTATTGAATATAATTTTGGTATGGCGAACCCAGAAGGCTATCGCAAAGTGGTTAGACTGGTGCAAATGGCAGAACGGTTTAAATTGCCGGTGTTTACTTTTATTGATACCCAAGGCGCATATCCTGGCGTGGGTGCAGAAGAGCGTGGTCAAGCCCAAGCGATTGCCCAAAGTATTGCGGTATTTTCATCATTAAATGTGCCTGTGATTGCCACGGTAATCGGTGAAGGCGGGTCAGGCGGTGCACTGGCGATTGGCGTCGCTGACCGTATCAATATGCTAGAAAACAGCATTTATTCCGTGATTTCGCCTGAAGGTTGTGCATCGATTCTATGGAAAACGGCTGAAAAAGCGCCCCAAGCCAGTGAGGCGTTGAAACTCAGTGCAGCAAATTTAAAAGCCCTTGGCTTAATTGATGAAGTCATTGGGGAAGGCGAGGGCGCGCATATTAACAGCGATGTCGCTATGACCAACCTTAAAGCCACGCTTGAGCAACAGCTAGCGGTGCTGGTAAAGCTTGATGAGCAAACACGTCTGCAACAACGCTATGAAAAACTGATGAGCTTTAATTCTACGGTGTCATTACCAAAAGCCTCTGCTTAATTGTCAGTGATTTAACCTATTTTAATGACCCATGGGCGTTTATTGAGGCGCCCATTATTTTATCGCATTTGTTTTATCCCACTGTTTTTCTCTTGCCGCATGAGCTTGAGCACTATGTCGTCTATTCCTATGTCATCTGTCCCTATGTCACCTGTCATTGAAGCGACTAAACAAAGTTATCAAACCCATATCAACACGCACCCCAAGGCTGCCACTAAAATTTATATTGCGTGCAGTGGCGGGCGAGACTCGATGGCATTACTGTTCGCCTGTCAGCAGCTACAACTACCGATTCATGTCATTCATATCAATCATAAATTGCAAAAAGTCAGTGATGACTGGCAAACACTGGTAGAAGCCTATTGCCACAAGCACCACATCGACTATGACAGCGTGTGTATCGATTGGCAATCGCAGCAAGTTTATGCAGCAGATAGCAAAATCAGCCAAGAACAACAAATCAATGAACAACAAGCCAGAACCGCTCGCTATCGTGCCATCATACAGATTGCAGGCGAAAATGCCATTGTTGCCTTGGCGCATCACGCCAACGATCAGGTGGAAACCTTGTTGATGAACCTATGCCAAGGGACAGGATTGGCGGGGCTGACAGGCATGACGGCGTTTGGGGTGCAACACGAATTTGGCAAACCCATTTGGTTATGGCGTCCGTTGCTTGGAGTAACGCGTGATGAGATTAGCGACTTTATAGCAGCGCAACGTATCCCTCATGTCGATGATCCTACCAATTTTGGCGTAGCTAATCAGCGTGCTTTTTTACGTAATCAGATTTTGCCACTCCTGGGTGAGCGCTTTCATAAGCTAGTGCAAAATATCACCCGCACCCAGCAAAACTTAATCGAAGCGCATGACATAGCCGATGACCAATATCAACAAGATTTGGCACTATGTCAGTGGTCAAATGGCTGGACAAGTCATCAGCAATGTTTGCATATCCCCAGTCTAAAATCATTGAGCCAAGCAAGACGCTTTAACCTATTGCATCATTGGGTCAAAGGCTCACAAAAATTTGCCGCATCTCGGCAATTGATTGTACAAATTGAGCAGTTACTACAATCAGCGCAAACAGACCAGCAAGCCATTTTGCAGTGGCAGGGGATTGAAATTAGAAAATACCGCGATACGTTATATCGCCTTGATGTCGATTACGTGAAGGCGATTCATGGCAAATCAGAAAATAGGGTATTAGCCAATTTGACTGCTGATGTGGGATTATCTGAGGAATTATCTGTGGGGCTGTCTCTAGAATTGGCGCTTGCTAGCAGAGCCGTATTCCCAAATGAGTCTTTTCAATTATTGTCACAATCGTTTCACCAATCGTTTAAAAAATTGTGCCAACGATTTGATATTCCTAGCTGGGAGCGACAATTTGCCAAAGTGGTCATTATGGATGACAACAAAGAAAAGGCATTCATTGCATCTCAAACACCGCCACGGTTTGCTTTATTATTGCCAAATATCAGTGTTTGGCTAGCAGATGCCAGTGAGCTCAATTTGGCTACCCAAGCGCCTTGTCCGTGGCAATTGGTGTGGACAGACAGCCTGATGAGTGAATCTCATTGATGTAAGACTGTCATAGACTAAGACTATCTAACCAGCAATAAATCCTTGAATTTGCGCCATGTACACCAATTTACGCTGTAAATTTGTCATCAAAATTTGCAGTAGGTATGGTAGACTTATTTGCGAATAATAGCGAGGGCGAACCCTTTAACTACTTTCGTCTAACTGTTTTCGTCACCCCACAAAAAATGATTACAAAGGACATCTATGGCAACCACAACTTCTCTGAATATCGCTTTTATTGGTGGCGGTAATATGGCATCGGCGCTCATCGCAGGGCTATTAGCAAAAGGTCAGCCAAGCAGCCTACTGCATGTGGTTGAAACCGATGCCGAGAAGTTAGCGGATTTTCAAGCCCAAGGGTTAAATACTTACAATGCGAGCAATATCGACGATACCAAGCACGCCATCGAAAAAGCTGATGTGGTCGTGCTCGCCGTCAAACCGCAGGTCATTAAAGATGTGCTACTACCAGTCAAAGACAGCTGGGGCGAGCAAGTGGTTATTTCAATTGCCGCAGGGATTGGTACCGATAGTTTAGCCGAATGGTTGGGGACGCAAGTCAAGCTAGTGCGGGCGATGCCAAATACCCCTGCGATGATTCAAATGGGTGCCACAGGCTTGTATGCGACAGCAGCGGTGAGCGAGGCGGAGCGGCAACTTGCGCAGCAAGTGATGTCTGCAGCAGGACTGGTGTTATGGGTAGATGACGAAGACCTACTGCACGCCGTGACCGCTATCTCAGGGTCAGCGCCTGCGTATTTCTTTTATATGTTAGAAAATATGATTGCCACGGGTGAAAAATTGGGGCTGACCCAAACCCAAGCAACGGCTTTGGCAATGCAAACGGCACTGGGCTCAGCGCAAATGGCATTGACCAGTCATGATACGCCAGCTGAGCTGCGTCGCAAAGTGACCTCGCCCAATGGGACTACCCAAGCGGCAATTGAAGTAATGGATGCCAAACAAATGCATCAAATTATTGCCGATGCCATGCTAGCATGTGAACAGCGCTCGCGTGAGCTCAGCCAAGCGTTTGGCAAATAACTCGATTTGGCTCCAACATTGGCTCCAACAGCAAATTTTAATTGACTATCTTAACGGCTCATCGTTAACAAGTGTGTAAGCAGCAAATAAGGATAAACACAGGGCATGACTAATCTTTTGGCAGGTTTGTTTGATATCGTCGTCGCGGCGGCGATGATACTGGTTTTCTTTCGATTTATGCTTCAGTTTGCTGGCATTACGGCAAAAGATGCGTTTGCCAAACCCATTTATCGTCTGACACGCATTGTCGATGTGTTTGGACGTATTTTCCCCACCCTAGGCGATGGCAGAATCAATACCGCAAGTTTGGTGTTGCTATTTTTGCTGCGGATGATTTTTATTTGGGGCGTGCTTGGCATGATGCGCATTGATAGTCAAAATATCGGGCTGTTTTATATGCCAGAGGTGAATTTAGCCATGGTCGATTATCTATCGCGGCATTTTTCACCTGTCATGATGTTTTTTGTGGCGGCGGTGACCTTGCTGATTGATTTTTTAAGAATGTGCCAGTACATCATTATTGGCTCGTTTATCGGGGGCTGGGTGATGCTTTTTACCCAAAAAATGCCAGCAATTTTTGGCCTGCTCACTTTGCTTAGTGAGCCAATTATTCAGCCATTTCGCAAAGTATTACCTGCCACAGGCATGCTTGATTTAGCACCTATGCTGGGTTTTTTCTTGATTATTTTGCTAGAAACCTTGGTGCAAACCGTAGGTGTTTATCTATTAACCCTCTAGTCTTTGGCAAACGACGATTAAATGAGTAAGCTTTAAAGCAGTGGGCTAAACAGGCGAATCGCGTTGTCCAAGAATTTTGCCCCAAAGCTACGCTGCTGCCACCCATCGCGCTGTAATGGCTCACTTTGTCGCAGATATTCATGCTGGCAAGTGAGCATTTGCTGGGTCATGGTACGATTATAAATCGCCATACTCACCTCCATATTCAGATAAAAACTGCGCATATCCATATTGACGGTACCAAACAAGCAATAATCGTCATCCACGCACAAAATCTTGGCATGTAGCAAGCCGGCATTGAACAGATAAATCTGCACCCCGGCTGACAACAGCGGCTCAAAATAAGCCTGTGAGGCAAACCGTACCAACAGCGAATCTACTTTTTTGGGTACATTTAAAATCACCTTGACCCCACGCTTGGCAGCGGTAGTGATTGCAAGCAGCAGCGCATCATCTGGCACAAAATAAGGCGTGGTAATAACCACTTGTTTTTTGGCGGCAAAAATCGCACACACCAAGGTTTCGTATATGACATGCCCGGTTAATTCTGGCGCCGATGGAATCAGCTGCAAACTGACTTGACTCACCGATGGGTAGGCTTGTAGGTTGTTTTGCAGCGGCAAAATATTCAGCAGGGGCGGCTGAGCGACACGCGTGTTAGCGTTTTGACCTAACCCGCGAGCGTTTCTCACGTGTTGTAATTTGCGATGATGCAGCTTTGGGGTGCCAATATACAGCGACTTGGTAAAGCGATTAACGATTTTTTCAAGGCTTGAAAAATTGGCGTTGGTTTCTGCGCTGATATCCGTGGTCGTGACAAGTGCCATGGCTTTCACCGAATTGACGGTGTCATGGCTTTCCACCCGTATCATGACATCAATCCATTTGCCCACATGCTCGTTTTGTTTGAAAAAATCGGGGTCGATTAAATTAAAACTTCCCGTATAGCCATAGCAATTGTCAAAAATAGCCAGCTTACGATGGTTGCGGATATCAATACGTTTGACAATGGTTTTGAACAAACCCACCGGCAGCGACTCATGCACAAAGACATCAGCATCTTTGAGTTTGTTTACCCACTGACTGCGAAAAAACGCATGACTGCCAACACTATCAGCGAGCAAATGTACGGATACGCCGCGCTGGGTAGCCTCCATCAAGGCTTCTAATAACTCAATCACCCGGCCTTGTGGCGACACAATATAAAATTCCAGCAAAATCATCGTGTTTGCCGCACGGATATCGGCTAATAAACTGGCAAAAATATGGTCAGCGTCTGTCATCAACGTCAGCGTATGATGGTCATACACGCCAAGCCCAGTTTTTAATAGGGCGATATTACTCAGTTGCCGTGCTTCGGTATCTAAATTTTTGGAAATTTCATTAAAATCAATCTGCTGGGCGTTAGCAAAGTCACGCAGTAATTTTTGCGCCATCAAACTGCGCTTACGGTACTGGTGCCCAATATTGATTTCACCAAATAACATATAACCAATGATGCCAACAACAGGCAGGGCAAATAACACCGCAATCCAAGCAATTGCCACGCTTTGGTGGCGCTGCTGTTGAATAACCCGCACAACTAGCCAAAGCGTGATGAGAAAATGGGCGATAACACCTAGCTGCAATAGCAACGTCTTGACAATCGACCACTCCAATAATAACCCCATAGTAGCTTGCCTAACCTAGCATTGAGGTGTAATGAAAGCGCTTGGGAACTCGTTGACCATGAGGGTGGACAATATCAGCGACTTTGAGCACCTGTTGTGTCCAAATATCTGCGCATTGTACCGCTGTCACAAGCTTATCACCCAGTGCCAAGCGACCTGCGATATAACTTGCTAGACTACAGCCTGAGCCATGATATTCACCCGCCAGTCTTGGCAAAATCGCTTGGTATGCCAGTCGGCAGGTTTGGCTGTCATTAACGTATAGATACTGCTCGATACCAGAGGCTTGGTTATCGTGAGACGTCTTGACTAGCACTGCTTTGGCGCCTTGCTGGCACAAATCTTTGGCGGCGGCGTGTAGATTGTCGATGCCTGTCAAATCACGCAGTTCAATGCTGTTGGGGGTCATTAGGGTCGCAAAAGGGGTCAACTGGGCAAAGGCAGTGACCAAGGTGTCTTTGTCGCCTAACGCACCGCCACTGTTGGCCACCAGTACGGGGTCAAGCACATACGGCGTACCTGTTGCAATACTGCCATCGGTGAAAAGCTGCGCGAGCATTGCAATATTGTCAGTGGTGCCAAGCATCCCTGACTTGATGGCTTTGACAGGCAAATCATTGAGCACTGCCAGTGCTTGCGCCCTTACCAGCTCACTTGCGCATGCCTCAAACCCAAAAACTTGCTGTGAACTTTGAACGGTCACTGCGGTACAAGCAATCGCTGCATGACTCCCTGCTTGTCCAATCGACTCAATATCCGCTTGTAAGCCTGCGCCACCTGATGGATCTAACCCCGAAAAACACAATACAGTGGGGCGCAGTGTCATGCTGGGTGCTAAAATAGGGGCAAGGGTAGCAGGGGTTGACATAAGATTCTCACAGGCTGGTTATCAATCCTCATAAAGGATTGGTTAAATGATTGTTTCAATCATTACTTTCAAACAGATTATCACATAACGACTTGGTTATAGGTAGGCATGTTGCCACTGCCAAGGTGCTGCAATTATTCTCACATAATTTGTTTAAAAAGTCTTGCAAATTTGGATTGGTTTGTTATAATGCCCACCCACAATACTTGAGGTTAATGGCGACATTGACTAAAATTATTGTGCGGTGTTATAGATAAGTAAGAGCAATTCGGTGACGTGGGTGAGTGGCTGAAACCACAGCCCTGCTAAGGCTGCATACGGGAAACTGTATCGAGGGTTCGAATCCCTCCGTCACCGCCATTTATTGAAGCAAAATTAGTTTTAAAATTATTTAAAATAAAGTTTGACAAAATAAATATTCTAACTTATAATAGCGCCCACTTCAAACGAAGACATTAGTTAAGCGCTTGTAGCTCAGTTGGATAGAGCATCAGGCTACGAACTTGAGGGTCGGGGGTTCGACTCCCTCCAAGCGCACCACTAATTACTTTGTTAAAATTAATCGCCACTCTTTGAGTTTAGGCGATTTTTTTTATGTTTTATTTTTTTATACCTCATATTACTCGGCGGGTTATTTTGCCGTTAGTCCTCCCTTCTTTCGCAAAGTTGCCTGTTGCCTAAGGCATTTTCATCCCATTTATGTTGATCTGAGTTATGTTTATCCCGGTTATGTTTATCTGAGCCATGCGCTGATGGGTCTGTAGTTAGTGTTTGAGTCATAGCCTTTTGGTTGTATTTAGGCTACAATTTCGCTTAATTACTACTATCATTCGCCCGCCATACCTATGCCCAAGACCAAAACTCTAATGTTAAAAACACCTGAGACCAACAGCCAGCCGCAATCCATGCAATCAGCGCCATTGCCAGAACAACAACCGGTGATGGCAAAAGCGGCTACTCGGCTGATTGCTATGCTGTATGATGGTATGTTGATTTTGGCGATGCTATTTTTTGTGCAGATGCTACTGATTGTATTGGGGACCAAACTGCTAGGTTTGGCAGGGACGGATATGAAGCAAGCGGCGACATTACCGCTATGGTATCGTAATGTTGTGCAAATCCCCGCCTTTGTGATTATCTTGGTCGGGTTTTATGGGGTATTTTGGCGTAAGGCAGGGCAGACGCTTGGCATGCAGACTTGGCGGCTCAAAACCATGAACCGTGATGGCTCATTGCTAAGTTGGCGGCAATCGATGATGCGGATATTAGCCGCGTGTTTATTGCCGGTGGTCTGCGGGATGATAGGCTATCTTATCCACCAGTCGGTGGGTGCGCTGTATTTTAGTATGTTTATTGGGCTATTGTTTAATTATTGGTTCGCATGGGTCAATAAGCAAGGCTTGGCGCTACATGATTTGCTGTCAAACACTGTGACCATGAAAATGCCAAAAATTAACCATGAAGGCTTGTTTGCTGGGTTTAGAAAGAAATAATTACTTGTCTCTCGCCCACAACCAATCCGCCAAATCGACCAAATAGTTATCATCGCCAAATTCAGCAATCACCGCATTTTTAGCGGTATCAAATAAGCTTTGCGCGTAGGTTTTGGCAGCTGCCACGCCCAGTAGTTTGACGTAAGTGGATTTATCCAATTTTTCATCACTCCCTGCAGGTTTGCCAAGCTGCTTGGTATCGGCAGTCACATCCAAAATATCATCTTGTACTTGGAAAGCCAAGCCAATCTGCTCGGCAAAGCTATTGAGTGCTTGCCGCTCGCTGTCAGTTGCGTTGGCACAGATGGCACCCATCAAGACTGACGCTTCAATGAGCGCGCCTGTTTTGTCACGGTGAATGGCTTCAAGCTCAGTTTGGCTAAGCTGTTGGTGCTCGCCATTTAAATCCAGCATTTGCCCCATGACCATCCGCCGTGCCCGTGGCGCAAACGTGGCAGAAAGCGGCGTAGCAAACTCACTGTTTTCACCAAAATACGCATGGGTCAAGGCTTCAAATGCCAAGGTCTGTAGCACGTCACCGGCAAGCATCGCAGCGGCTTCACCATAGGCGATATGGGTGGTAGGGCGACCTCGGCGCAGCGCATCATCATCCATACAAGGCAAGTCATCATGCACCAGCGAATAGCCGTGTAGACACTCCACCGCCATCATGGCACGGCGCACGTCATTAGATAATTGATGGGATGGGTGGGCAAGACTGCTGTCGGTTTTTACGGTGGCAAAAGTTGCTGCAATTAGTAAAGGACGTACCCGTTTGCCGCCATTGGTCATCGCGTATAGGCTTGCTTCATACAGCGGCGAGGGTAACTTGCAGGCTTGGAGGTAGGCTGTGATATCCGATTCTAGTTGGTCAATAACTTGGCGCGAAAAAGCAGTAAATTCCATAATCAATTCTTTTGTATGTGTTAAAATTTTGAGCAATAAAAAAGCTGCCCCCATTAAGGTTGAGCAGCCTTTTTGCAAAATGGCGCAACAAGTT
>Ga0316228_1002553_pt1 | contig 15858 bp, 10 predicted proteins | sample TBH18021metaG_FD_206005 | JGI IMG/M metagenome (GOLD analysis project Ga0316228, IMG submission 206005) | Freshwater microbial communities from Trout Bog Lake, Wisconsin, USA - TBH18021 | ecosystem: Environmental > Aquatic > Freshwater > Lake > Hypolimnion/Profundal zone | place: USA: Wisconsin... | reverse complement strand
CAAGGGGATTTCGATCAGCGGCTCGGGGCACAGTTCATTCAGCCACGGCACGTTGCGAGTGATGGAGCCGGAGAGCCAATGTTCCGCCATGCTTGAGGTCATCAGCACGTAGGGGAAGCTCTCCACTGTGCCGATGGGTTGCTTGCCCTTTACCCGCGGGTACTTGAGCACCGGGCTGCTCTTCCGGTTGGGATGCAACGCGTTCTCGGTCGGGCTCTCCACGGGTTCGTAGAACTCGGGAAGAGGCCCATCCTTCGGTGTGTAGGAAGCGTCGCGCGGCAACTCTTTGTCTTTTTCCTTGGGGTCCCAGTCGCTATAGCTGGCGGCAATCAGGCGTCCCAAACCCTCGCCGTTCATGCGGAAGGCGCGCTGACCATTGGGAGTATCGGGTCCATCGGTGGGTACTGCCACATCGGGGGTGTCAAAGCCCGCCCACTTTTTCTGCTCCGCATCCCACCACACCAACTTGTGTGCGGGATCGAAAGGCTGGCCCTTTTCATCGCACGAAGCCCGGTTGTAGAGCACGTGCATGTTGCCCGGCCAACACCAGGCAAAGCCAGGGTAAATGCCCATGCCGCCCGGATCAGTCTTGTTGTCGCGCCGCTTGGAAAGGTTCTTCCCTCCCTTATAGCAGCCCGCGTAGATCCAGCATCCGGAGCTTGTCGAACCGTCGGCCTGGAGGTCGGCGATTCCGTTGACCGGCAGGCCGGTCTTCAGGTCAAAGCCGTTGATCTCCTTCAGCACGGCCTCAGCCATCCCGTCTTTGGGATAGTTCCATACCGCCGTCTTGAGAATCTGGTCTTTGGGATCGGTGGAATCCTTGTAGAGATCGCGAACCTTGCGAAAGACTGCGTCCACAATCTCAAGGTCGCCCCTTGATTCGCCTGGCCCATCGAGAGCCTTGTAGCGCCACTGCACCATGCGTCCGGAGTTAGTGAGGCTGCCCTCTTTCTCCATGAAATAGCAGGCCGGCAGGAGGATCACCTCGGTCTTTATCGATTTTGGATCGGTTCCCGGCCGCTTCCAGAAGGCAGCAGTCTCGGTTTCCCAGAGCTCATGCACCACTAGCATCTCAAGCCCGGCCAGTCCGTCGAATGTCATCGACAGGTTGGCATTGGAGACCATCGGGTTCTGCCCGATGACGTACATCATCTTGATGTCGCCCTTGGCAGCAGACTCAAAGAATCCGTATACCGTGTGATTCGCCTTCAGACTACGTTTCGGCAGCCAGCCATAACCAAAGTCGTTTGCTGGCGTGGCCTGATCGCCAAACCACGATTTCAGGTTATTCACCAGGAACTTCGCACGGAAAGTACCGTTGTTCTTGGTCCAATCCTTTAGCGTTGGTTCGTTGTGAGCGGGATAGTTGAGATATCCCGGCATGTAACCGCTGAGCACCGCCATATCGCTTGAGCCCTGCACGTTCGGCTCTCCTCGGAGAGCGTTCACTCCGCCGCCCGGCTTGCCGATGTTGCCGAGCAATAGCTGAAGAATGCCGTAGCAGCGAATGTTTTGCACGCCAACGGTGTGTTGCGTCATGCCCAGCGCGTACAAGATCGTCCCGGGCTTGTTCTTCACCATGGTGTCGGCGATCTTCTTGATCATTTCACTCGATACACCCGAGATCTGCGTCGCCATCTCCATGGTGTACCGGCTGTAATGTTTCTTCAGCTGTGCAAACACGCAATGCGGATCGTCCAGGCTCTTGGCTTTTTTCGGCTTCTTGTCCGCACCGGTCTGATAAGTCCAACTGGCCATCTCGTAGTGGCGCGTCGCCTCATCAAAGCCGGAGAAGACGCCATCCTCGAAGCCGAAATCCTGGCTGGCCAGCATCAGCGCATTGGTATGCAGTTTGACGTAGGCGTCATCGTAGAGCTTGTTTTGCAGGATGTAATTGATCATCGCTCCCAGGAACGCAATGTCAGCGCCGGGACGGATGCACGCGTAGATGTCAGCGATCGAAGATGTGCGGTTGTAACGGGGATCCACGTGGATGATGATGGCGCCTTTTTCCTGCGCCTTGCGGATCCATTTCATGCTCATAACGTGATTTTCGGCGGCGTTGCTGCCCTCAATCAGGAAAACCTTTGAGTGCTGCATGTCCAGCCAATTGTTCGTCATGGCGCCACGGCCGAATGTTGCCCCCAAACTGGGGACAGTGGGGCTGTGTCAAAGTCTGGCCTGGTGTTCCACGTTTACGGTGCCGAGCAGGCGGCTCGCTTTTGTGATCAGATAGCACTCTTCGTTCGTGTTCTGGGCCGCGCCCAGAAAGGCGATGGCGTCGGTGCGGTTGGCGACGAGTTGCTTGTCGCCGTCCATTTCAGTTGCCTTCCACGTTTTCTCGCGAGTGTCCTTCATTTTGTGGGCAATGCGGTTGTATGCGTCGTCCCAGCTGATTTCTTTCCATTCGCTGCTGCCCGGAGCACGGTACATCGGCTTCTTCAGGCGCTGCGGCGAATTGGGAACCTCGGCCATGGCCGCGCCCTTGCTGCACAGTGAACCCTGATTAATGATGTGGTCCGGGTCGCCTTCCAAATTGATCAGTTTGCCATCCTTGACGTGGCAAATCATGCCACAACCACAGGAGCAAAAATTGCAGGCGGAAGTGAACTCGGCGCTGTCGCTGAGCTTCATTCCACGCGTCGCGGCATGCACTTCCTGGACGTTGATTCCCAAGTCCGTCAGTGCCAGTCCCGCACCCATCCCGGCAGTGACCTTGAGCCACTGTCGTCGATTCATGCTCATTTGAAGTACCCCCATCCGGCAAGCCTTCGGCGTACCGCAGAAACAATTCTTGCGAACATATTATTGGTGATGGGAGCACAACGTGCAGCGGCACACCTCACTGGCAATTGTGACGTATGTACATTGTGGGCATTCTCAGAATCGAAGCGATTTGCAATGTCGGGAATGGCTGAAATAAAGAGGGTCATCCTGACCGAAGGGAAGGGCCCCCACATCGTTCAAATCTCGAGCGCCGCTCCAAGCGTTTCAGTGGAACGGCCCTAGCTCACGGTTTCCGCGCTGTACCGTGCAATCAATCCGGTTTCGACTGCATACCGGTAGACCTGGACAAAGAACCAGCATGCCAGCAGAATCGCAAGTACCGCCAGTCCAAATCCGATCGCAAGCGTGTGGGCCGGAACCGCGTGGCCCGCAATAACGCTCCGCATTCCTTCAAATACGTATGAGGGCGGCAAAGCCCGCGAAATTATGCGCATCCAGTTCGGTAGTGTTGATAGCGGATAAAAGACGCCGACGAAGGGTGACAACACTGCCGGGATGGGCCATACAAACCACTCTGCCGCCGGTCCCAGGCGCAACACAATCGCTGTTCCCATTATTCCCAAGGCGATCCCGGAAAGAAAAAGTACGAACAGGAATGGCGCCAGCATCGCACCGTAGGCAAAGAAAGATAATCCAAACGCGAGCGTTGCCACTGTCACCATCACGGCAAGACCGAGCGAACTGGTGCAGATGCTTGTTGCTACCAGTCCGGCCAGGTATTCCGGTACAGAAATTGGACTGGCAAAAACATTGAGGAAATTGCGCGACCAGACGTCCTCGAAAAATGCCATCGTGATGCCCTGCATCACGCGGGTGAGGAAGTCCCACAGCAGCACTGCGCCGAGCAGCGTCGGTACGAAGTGGAATCCCGACCCGCTGATCACCGTCAGATACTTGGTGATGAAGCCCCAAAGTACGATGTCAATCGCGACCCAGACAAACATCGGCAGGATGCGCGAAGGGCTGCCGCGCACCAGGTAGTACTGGCGCAGAACAATGGCGGCGATACGGGAAAAGCGCATTTCAGTTCGGCTCCAGCGTAAGCGGTTCGCGAGCAACGGTGATGAAGAGTTCTTCCAGACTTTTCTTTCCGTACTCGTTCGGAAGAGTGTTGGGATTACCCTCTAACAGTATCTTGCCGCGTGACAGGAAGAGGACGCGGTCGCAGACCTCCTGCACTTCGTACATATTGTGCGAAGTCCAGAGCACGCCGCCAGTTCCGCTAGCAACGAACTCGCGAATGCTGGTTCGGATCTCACGCGCAGTCGCCGGATCGAGCGAGGCAGTTGGTTCATCGAGCAGCAGCAACTGCGGACGGTTCAGCATAGCCTTTGCAAGACACACACGTGTTTGTTCGCCCGAAGAAAGCACACCGCATTTTGTTTGACGAAACCGGACGAGATCGAATTGGCGTAGCAGGTCTTCGAGTCTGTGCGCCAGATTCGCAACTGCATAGATCATGCCAAAGACGCGCAGGTTCTGTTCCACCGTGAGGTTCCCCGGCAAGGGCGCGTAGACAGCCGCGAAGTTAGTATTCGACAGCGCACGGCTGCGTTGTCTTGAAATGTCCACACCCTCAATGGCAATGGCTCCTGAGGTGGGCGCGAGAACGCCAAGAATCATATTGATGGTGGTCGTTTTGCCTGCGCCATTCGGCCCCAGCAGTCCGACGATTTCGTTCGGTTCCACTCGGAAAGAAATATTGTCTACGGCAGCCATCTGACCGTAGCTCTTGCACAGATTCGAAATCGAAAGCACATTTGTGGCGGGTGCAGGCATCGAGAAACCTATTGTAGCCGGGCTGTCCCGGACTGTGCTAAGGCAGGTGGGGTGGCTGTGATCTTCAAGAGGTTGTCCATTCGATTGAAACCGAGGAAGCTGATTGTGACGAGCAATCCAGCTTTCGAGGCCAACCGAATGGACATCCACAAGAATGCACGACTTACTTTGCGTAGTCGAGAGGCTTTAGTTGATATCGTTGCTGCCGGAACGTGTTTTGCCCACGCGGCAGTACTGTTCCGAGTAACTCCTAAGACCGTTGCCAAGTGGGTTCGCCGTCATCAGCAGGAAGGACCCCTTGGGCTGTTGGATCGATCCTCGCGCCCCCGGTGCAGTCCCCGCGCCACTTCGTCTTTTCTCAGAGATCACGTCATTGCACTGCGTCGCGAGCATCGCCCTGCTTATCACATCGCCCATGCCACCGGCCTCAGCCCTGCCACGGTGAGCCGCATCCTGCAACGGGTACGGTTGAATCGTTGGCGGGATCTCCATCCAGCTCCACCCGTGCAACGATACGAACACCCTCATCCGGGTGATCTGCTTCATCTGGATATCAAGAGCATGACCCGTTACGAGCAGGTGTTGATGCGTGCCGACGGACGGCGCCGCGGTCTCAGGCGCCATTCCCGCATCGGCTCTCAGGCTCTGCACATCGCCATCGACGATCACTCGCGCCTGGCTTACTCAAGGCTGCTGCCCGATCAAAAGGCAGAAACCACGATCAAGTTTCTCCACGATGCCATCGCCTTTTACCAGCTCCACGGCATCCCCATTCGCAGTCTGCTGACCGATAACGGCTCCTGCTATCGCTCCCGCCAGTTTCGACAGGCCTGCGCGAAACTCGATATTCCGCACCGCTTCACTCGTCCCTACACCCCACGAACCAATGGCAAGGCCGAACGCTTCATCCAGACCGCTTTGCGGGAATGGGCCTATGCCCGTCACTGGGAGAACTCCGACCAACGCAATGACTACCTGCAGCCCTGGATGCAGTACTACAACTTCAACCGGCCCCATGGTAGCCTCAACTACAAGCCGCCCATCAGCCGAACCGATCCGACTGGTACAACGTCTTGATAATCTACAGGTGGCCCACATCCGCCTTCTTTTGGCGAATGTGGGATTGAAACCCATTTAACCCTTTTATATTCAGATTTTTATCGGGATATATAGGGGTGGGGTATACAGACCAACAGGTGGTCCGCGAGTTTCGAGTTCCGACTCAGTGAAAGTCGTGGGAGCGGACTTCTGCTTTGCTGATTTGCAGCGGGCGGATTACCTTGGCTTTTACGGAGATTACGTTCTCCTGGTTTTGCAGTTCGCCTTCAATCAGTAAAAACTTTTCGTAAATGACTGCCTGCTTGAACTGCTCATAAACAGCGGGTGTAATGATGGCATTGGCAATTCCCGTTTCATCCTCCATGCTCAGAAACACGAATCCTTTAGCTGTGCCGGGACGCTGGCGGGCGATGACACATCCAGCGATGCGGGTTTGTTGTCCGTGGTGAAGAGTGGCGAGTTCACAGGCGGCGCGTATGCCCATCTGTCTGAGTTCGGCGCGGTGGAAAGCCATAGGATGCTTGCCTACAGTGACTCCGGTGCCGGAGAAATCCGCGACTAGGCGCTCCTCTATCGTCATCTGTAGCAGAGGCGAGGTGATGGATTCCTGCTCAGGAAGTTCGTTTAGCAGCGGTCCTGCGGGGCGGCCTGCATACTCCACCTGCCAGAGCGCATCGCGGCGATGCGCAACCTCGCCCAGTGAGTTGAGCGCGCCGATCTTTGCAAGCAATGCAAGATCGCTCTTGCGTAGCTCGGGCACGCATAGCGCGAAATCTTGTATCGAGGTGAATGCCCGCCGTGCTCTTGCGGCGATCAGGGCCGTGGCCGTTTCGCGGCGCAATCCGCGTGCATAACAGAGGCCGAGGCGCAGGACAAAAGGGGCGCGCGTGGAATTGCCGGGATGCGGGCAGTCTGCTATCCCACTTCCGCCGAGAGATGGCAGAAATGGGGCACCCGTCAGTGTGCTGGTGCGATCATCGTCAGGATGGGTTCCGGCGGGTTCCAGTGTGCAGTGCCAATCGGAGTGCTGCACGTCCACGGGCTTTACACGCAAGCCGTGGCGTTGCGCATCTTTCACGATGGTTGCAGGCGAGTAAAATCCCATGGGCTGATTGTTGAGCAACGCGGCGGTGAAGGCCGCAAGGTAGTTGCACTTGATGAACGCACTGGCGTAGGCGATGAGCGCGAAGCTGGCTGCGTGCGACTCGGGAAATCCATAGAGCGCAAAGGATGAGATGGACTGAATGATCTCATCCTGCACCTTGGCAGGAATGTGATTTGCGGTCATGCCGCGACGCAGTTTGCTATCCAGATCTTTCATGCGCGCCATGGAGCGGCGCATGCCCACCGCGCGTCGCAGTTCCTCGGCTTCGCCTCCGGTGAAGTTGGCAACGATCATTGCCATGCGTATGAGTTGCTCCTGAAAGAGGGGAATGCCGAGCGTGCGTTTCAGCACCGGCTCCAGCAGCGGATGATAGTAAGTCACCCGTTCCTTGCCGCCACGCCGCTTCATGTAAGGGTTCATCATGTTGCCCACGATAGGGCCGGGACGGATGATGGCCACCTGCACGACAAGATCGTAAAAGCAGATTGGATTGTTACGCGGCAATGCAGCCATCTGGGCGCGGCTCTCTACCTGGAACATGCCGACGGTGTCCGCGATTTGCAGCGCGCGATAAGTCGGAGGATCGTTTTGAGGAAGCTGCGCGAGATCGAGTGGCTCGCTGTAATGCCGAGGCACAAGGTCGAGGCAATCCTTGAGTACGGCCATCATGCCGAGTCCAAGCAGATCGACCTTGATGATTTTCATGTCGGCGCAATCTTCCTTATCCCATTGAATGACGGTGCGTCCGGGCATGGAAGCCGGTTCGATGGGAACGACCGCATTGAGTTGTCCGCCACAGATCACCATGCCACCGGAGTGCTGCCCGAGATGGCGCGGGAGGTCCTGCATTCGCTGGCATAGCTCGACATACTTGGCGATGCGGCGATGCTGAATGTCAAAGCCTGCGTCATGAAAGTTACGGCCAAGGGAATCATCTTTGTCCTTCCACTCCCAGGCGCTGACGAGTTTGGTGAGACGGTTGAGTGTCTCGGTATCGAAGCCAAGTGCCTTGCCGGCTTCGCGTGCGGCGGAGCGTCCGCGATAGGATATGACGTTTGCTGTCATGGCCGCGCCGAGTTCGCCGTAGCGTTGATAGACGTATTGAATCGCACGCTCGCGCTGGTCTCCACTGGGCAGGTCGAGATCGATGTCAGGCCATTCGCCACGCTCCTCGGATAGAAAGCGCTCGAAGAGCAAATCCATGCCAACCGGATCGATGGCGGTGAGGCCAAGCGCGTAGCAGACCACACTGTTTGCCGCCGAGCCACGACCTTGCACGAGAATGCCTTCGCGTCCGCAGAATTGCACGATGTCCCACACGATAAGAAAATATCCGGCAAGTCCGAGCTTGGCGATGAGCGCGAGTTCACGCTGCGCCTGCTTCTGCGCGCGGACGAAAAGTTTGTCATCGCGCTTGGGGAGGTAGCGATGACGAATACCTTCTTCCGTACGCTTTTCAAGAAACGACTGCATCGAATCGCCATCGGGAACAGGGTAGTCAGGAAAACGGTAACCGAGATCGCTCATCGTGTAAGTGAGCCGCGCAGAAAGCTCCAACGTGTTGTCAATGGCCTCGGGAAGATCGCGGAATAGTTGACGCATCTCGCGGGCGGAGCGCAGGTAACGCTCCGCGTTAGGTGCGAGCAGGCGTCCAGCGGTCTCAAGCGTACAGTGGTGGCGAATGGTGGTGAGCACGTCGAGCACTTCACGCTCGTAGGCAGTGGCGTAGTTGACGCCGTTGGTTGCAAGCAATGGCAGGTTCAATGCGCGTGCGATCCGCACTGCAGCTTGATTGCGATGCTCCTGCTCGCGATCAAAGTGGCGCTGCAGTTCTACATATACATTGCGTGGGCCAAAGACGTGCACCAGTCGCTGAACCTCGCGCAGGGCCGCATCATATCCACCGCACGCCAGGGCTGCGGCCAGTGGCCCTTCATCGCCTCCGGTAAGGCAGACGATGCCCTCGGAATACTCCGCGACATCGGCCAGTAAAGCTGCTCCTTCGGCTTTATGCGGCTCACGCAATTTGTAACGGGTGATCAGGCGGCAGAGGTTCTGGTAGCCAGTCTGTGTCTCGGCCAGCAGCGCAAAGCGCACCGGCTCCGCGGGCACACCGTGTGGCAGCCAGGCAGGCGGACGCACACGCTCTCCGGCATCACGCACTGCGATCTCTGCTCCAATGTGCGCGCGGGTTCCAGCCCGGTCGGCGGCAATGTGAAAACGAGGCGCACCATACAGACCATTGCGATCGAGCAATGCCATCGCGGGCAAATCCAACTGCGCACAACGGGCCATCAATAACTCGGGCAGCGATGCGCCTTCCAAAAAGCTAAACGCCGAACGAGCATGAAATTCTACGTACATCGTCACCACTCAGTCGTAGGTTCCAATCACGTACCAGCAACTTGCAGCGGGATCGTGCGCGAGTCGCAGGCAGCGCCGCGGTTCCTGGTTAAGGGCATTTTCCTTTGGGACGTTTTCAGCGTAGGTGTGTCCCGAGGGTGCCCCGTATTTGCCGTAGTCAGCAAATGTGGGTTCGCGGGTGTGCCGGACATCCCAACCCTGCGATTGCTCTTGTTCTTCTCTCAAAACCACATCCCACTCTTCGCGGCACCACGCAGGATGTGTCCACCAGGCTCCGCTGGTGCGCCATGGCCCGGAGGTCGCTTGCAGCGTAAGGCGCTGTCCCTCGTAATAAATTGCAGAGGGAGTATTGCCGTGGAGTTCGACGGTGATGGCGTGGGGTGGACGTACTATGCGGAGGGCTGAGGAGGGAAGCCCCACATCTGCTGACTGCGGCAGATGTGGGACACCACGAACTGCACCGTGGTTTGCACCTTGCGCGAGTTCGAAATTTGTAACGCGAAACGCTTCGGGTGTGTGACTGTCGAGCAGTTCCGGTGCACCTACGCGTCCTTCGCCCACCAGTTTGCGCAAGCGAGCGAGCAATATCTCAAGCCTGCCCGCCTCAGGAGCCTGCGCTGCAAACAATCCCTGCTGCGCGTTTTGCGGACGCGCCGGACGGGCTTCGATGCGTAGCGCGACAACTGCGGCTTGTGGTGGATGCAACTCCAGATCAAGTTGTATGAGTTTGAGCAGCGTAAGGCGGTCGCGCTCAGGGAGTGCCGGGCGAACGGTGCGGCGAAGTTCCATGGGCACTGCGTCGTCGGCTTCCAGAGCGCTGCGTTCGAAAATCAGGCAGGTCTCAACCGATGCGATGGCCAAAGCGCGCAGCGTAGCGCGTTGCAAAACTAGCTCCAGCATCTGGCTCAGCAGAAAAAGCAGCGGCTCCAGCAACTCCACCGGATGCTCCAACTCCATGCTTTCGCAGAGCACCGCATCAGCCGGTTCTTCGGTAGGGACGAGCAGGTGTTCGTACTCTCCACGCGCTTCGGCCTGCAGACGGAAGCCACTCTGCCCTACGCGCGCGACCAGAGAGCGGGCGGGCAAGGCAGCCAATTGCCCAAGGGTGTGTATGCCCCAGGTTGCAAATGTCTCCGCCTGGGCGGTCTCCAACACGGTAATCGGCAGCGGAGCCAACGTCTCCGCCTCGCATCCGGGGGCGATTGCGGTTACGCCCGGAATGCCTCGGGCCGCCAGTACTGCCGCGTAAGCATTGTGTGCAGCCGCCACGCTGGCCTCATATCCAATTGCATTTACCGACTGCCGCAGGGTTGTGGCGATCTGCAGTGCATTGCCCAGCAAGCGCTCAGAGCCGGAAACATCGAGCACGAGAGTGGCACCGCAGGTTTCTTCCTGGGGAGAGGCAATGACCTCAATCCGCGGCGAGAACTGCTGTGCGCAACCAATCAACTCTGTAAACGATGCATCCTCCTGCCGACGATCGCGACGCAGCAGCGTGGCCGGAAAAGACTCTGCCTGCACGCGGCTCATTCCAGGTTCCATGCCCAGAAGACGTGCATGCTGGTTTATGGCAAAGACGCGTTCAAGCGGTGGATCACCATTCAGGATCGCCAAAGCAAGTTGGCACGGTTTTCCAGATTGAGCGCCGGGAAGCCCATGCGCGAGAGCCTGCGCGGCAAAATCGTGTAGATGCATACAGAGATACAGCGGGGATTGCATGACTCATCTTGACCAGGTGGTGGTGCTGTTCCAGATTGCTTCGGCGGAAGCCGCAGGTTTTTTGCGAGTGGGGTCAACGGCGCGACTGCGCTCGACGCTGACGCGGTAACGCAACCCGGCGAGCAGCGGTGGACTGTTTTCTGCCGCTCGCTGCCAATTGATTGCCCCCTGCCGGCAGTGCAGAGAGACAGCGGCGCAACTATTCGCACAAGGCACGCAGGTCATCAGGAGGAAGAGCGTGCGGGATTTCTCAACCTGCAGGCGGAATCGATACCAGGTAGCCAGCGGCACGCGGCGCGCCTGCTCGGGAGGCGTGTCTCCCATGTCGAGAACAATGGCGCGAAAGCCTCCGGTGCTCAGCAGGAGATCGGTTGCGCGCAGGGCATGGTCGAGACGCGTCCACAGGGTTTCCCTGCGCGGACTGCCGGGGCGTTGCAGCGGTTGTTTCTGATCGAAGAGTACGGGAGTGAAGCGTACCGGTTGCACGCGCTCGCGGCGTAGCGACTCCGAACAGCGCGGAGTAAAATCCACGCGCTCCGGATGGGGCGTCTGGAACAATTCGCTGACAGCGCGGTCGAGACCAACGGTTTCGTTTCGCGGATGGCACCATCCCCCACCGCGGCCCAGCTTTTTGTCTGCCGGAGACTGGACCGGTGCCGCAGAAGGGAAGAGAGCAGCGGCTTTGCCCTCGCTTCCCGGATGGGTGCAAGGCGCTCCTGTCCGAACCCATAACAGGCGTCGCAAATCAACACCCAGTGCTGAGGCCGAGAGAGGGTTCAGAGCGTCGGAGACATCCACGTACGCACAGCTTTCGCCCTGCCGCGTCACCTCGGCCAAAGCGGACAGCGCCAAGGTCGTACGTCCTGAAGAATGAGCCCCTGACAGCTCAGAAATTGCGCCCAGAGGCAGTCCGCCGCCAAGCACTGTATCCACCTCGGGAAGGCCACAGGAAAGCAGTTCCGGGGCGACAGGAGGGCGAAAGGATAGGGCTGCGGGAATGCGTCCAGCTAACACCGATTCGATCTGTGTCCGAAGTTCCGTTGCGCTTGTCATTTTCGCCTTTTGTTCGCCTAAATAAGGTATCGAATCAGGAGGCGCTTGTCAATAAAAGTTGAGAGAGGGAAAGCAACACTGAGCTTTTTGACGGATACTACCTGACACACTGCCTCACCCATCCTATTACGGCAGCAGAACTGCCTTGGAGGACAAAATGAGCAAGAGCATCATCCTGTGCGCTGACGGAACCTGGAACACGCCGCATGGAGTTGGAGCGGTGGTGAATGACACCAATGTCCGCAAAATCTATTGCGCGCTGGCAGATATTCCGAGCCAGTTGCGTTACTACGATAGCGGTGTGGGAACAAATGGAACGCCGATCGACCACCTGAGCGGCGGAGCTATGGGAGAAGGACTGTTTCAGAAGGTACAAGATGGATACGAATTTCTCTCGTATGTTTATGACCCAGGCGACAACATTTATCTGTTCGGGTTTAGCCGCGGAGCCTTTACGGCACGCAGCCTGGGAGGAATGATCGCCGGATTTGGGGTCCCCACAAAGAACATGGACAACATGACGGTACGGCGCATCTTTGATGCGTATCGCGAAACCGATCATGATGAGCGCGCCAAGCTCAAAGCAGATCTGCACAATCAATATGCACTGACGGACGCAACCATCACGATGGTCGGAGTATGGGACACAGTTGGATCGCTGGGCATTCCGGGTCTGCTGTTCAGCATCTTCGATCAGCAGCGGTATGGCTTTCTGGATACAGCGCTCCATCCTAACGTGAAGAATGCGTTTCATGCAGTCTCGATTGACGAACGCCGGGCTCAATTCATGCCTACCTTGTGGACGAATCCGGACGGGACGCCGCGTCCCAATGACAGCCAGATGCAGCAGGTTTGGTTTTCCGGCGTACATTGCGACGTGGGCGGCAGCTATGAGGAGTCGCAACTCTCAGACATCGCATTGAGCTGGATGATGCACAAAGCGAAAGAATGCGGGCTGCTGTTCGATGCGGTCGCAGAGGCGCAGTATCTGCATCCGGACATTTCAAACGCAGCGGGCCATGCGCATGATGAGTGGAAGCTGATTCCGTGGGGAATTCCGAAACACCGGACCTTGCCGCCGAACTCAACGATCTCAAACAGCGTTCAGCTGAGATTACGGAATGTCGCGGATTACAAGCCAGCGAATCTTAACCTGGATGGTTCGGAGCTGAAGGGCTACCAGATCGCGGATGTGCTGCCTTATCCGGAAAACAAAGCGGTTGGCGAGAAGAACGCAGACAAAGCAACCGCTGCATAGGAGAAAACTTAAGATCTTCGTCGAGCTATCCGGCGTTACGCCTTTCGATTCTGCCGCTGCTGGCGGCGGCTTGGTCAAGCACCTGGCGGATCAGGCGCAGCATTGCGTCGGGGGTGAAAGGCTTTTGAAGGAAGGTGATGTCTTCCGGCAGTGAGCCGCTGTGGATGAGGGCGCTGTCGGTATAGCCGGACATATAAATCACCTTCATGTTTGGATAGCGTTCAGCCAACTCTTCGGCTACTTTGTTTCCACGCATCTCGGGCATGATGACATCGGTGAGGAGCAGGTGGACGGGACTTCTATGCTTTGCCATTTGCTGCAGCGCGTCGGGGCCGCTACTCGCGCTCAGCACTCTGTAGCCCTTGTCGCGCAATACGTGGGTGAACAGCTCGCGAAGGTCCGACTGATCCTCCACCAGCAACACGGTTTCGGTGCCGCAAACGGTGAGTTGTGGCCGAGACTCTGCCAGCGCCGCCGCGGCTGGCAGCGCGGTTGTCGCAGGGAGATAGATCTTGAAAGTCGTTCCATGGCCGAGTTCGCTGTAGACCCAGATATAGCCTTGGCTCTGGGTGACGATTCCATAGACAGTTGCCAAACCAAGGCCCGTGCCTTTGCCGACTTCCTTGGTAGTGAAGAAAGGCTCGAAGATATGCTCGCGAGTCTCCTTACTCATGCCCTGGCCAGTATCAGTAACGGCAAGCCGGACGTAATCCCCGGGCTTCACATTGTTGTGGCGCGCATCAACTTCATCGAAGTAGACGTTTGATGTTTCGATGATGAGCTTTCCGCCTTCCGGCATTGCATCCCTGGCATTCACGGCGAGATTCATGATGACCTGCTCAAACTGGCTGGGGTCGGCCTTTACGTGCTTCAGGCGCTCGCCATGCACAATGCGCACGTCAATATCTTCACCTAGCAGTCGCGGAATCATCTTCCCAAGACCATCTGTGATCTCGTTCAAGTCGATGACCTTCGGGATCATGATCTGGCGACGGCTGAATGTGAGCAACTGCCGGGTCAGGGCACTACCTTTTTCGGCGGCGCTGATGATCTGTTTTCCGGCGCTGCGGACGTCTTCATCACTGGCTCCGCTGGTGTGGACGAGATATGCGTATCCGATAATCACGCCGAGAAGGTTATTGAAGTCGTGCGCCACACCGCCAGCTAGAAGCCCAACCGCTTCCATCTTCTGGGATTGTTGCAAACGCTGCTCCAGGCGGTCCCGCTCAGTAATGTCGCGGACGATGGTGGAAGCTCCCACGACTGTGCTATGGCTGTCGCGAATGGGCGAGACGGTCAGCGCGACTTTTATCAACTTTCCGTCTTTCCGCATACGCACGGTGTCGTAATTAGTGCTGATTCCCTCGCGCGCGCGCTGCACATTGGCAGTCACCTCGTCTTCGGAATCTGGCGGCAGCAGCATCTTTGCGGATTTCCCAAGGACTTCGTCCGCCGTGTAGCCATACATCGCTTGCGCGCCGGGGTTCCAGGTTTGGATGATACCGTCCAGATCTTCGCCGATAATGGCATCTTGCGACGACTCGACAATGGCGGCCATTTGGCGCAACGTGTGCTCCGACGCCACGCGATCGGTGATGTCGCGCAGGCGGACGGTCATGATCTTCTTTCCACCTGCTTCGAACTTGGAGATGGAGGCTTCAGCGGGAAACTGGTTACCGTCCTTGCGAAGGCCATAAATGCCTCCGCGCCGGCTCATGGGGCGCAGCACGTCGGGAGAGTTGGCAAATGCTTCCAGATGGGTTGAATGCATCTTCCGGAAGCTCTCAGGTAGAAGCAGGTTGACCGATTTGCCGAGCACGTCGGCCGCGGAATAACCGAAGATTTTTTCTGCGCCAGAATTGAAAAGCGTGATGTTCTGCTTTTCATCGATGGTCATAATTGCGTCTTCGGATATCTGTACCACTCCGCCAAAAAGCAGATGCGATGTCTGCAGTTGCGATACCGTGCGCTGCAACGAGGCCGACAGCGCGAATACCAAAGCCGAGGTAAGCAGGAAGCCCAGATAGGCCGCGACATTCAGGGGCTCGCCAGAGGATGCTCGATAGTGGAAAACTACGAAAATCGCAAGCACCGCACTCAGAACACCTGAGAGCGCCCCCGGTTTCCACCCCCCAAACCAAGTGGATAGCGCAATCGCCGCCACGAAGAAATAGTAAGGCCGGTCGATTGCCGAAAATACCGCGGAAAGGCCCGTCGCTATCAAGGTAGCCAGCAGTGCCACACCGAAGCAGACGAATATGTTGTCCCTGCCAAAACCTTTCGGGATGCCGCCGCCGTGGGAGTCGGGTTGGTAGCTATGCCCGGAGCCGTGCTGTTCAGTTGCTTGCATGCCTGAATTGAACCTTTCCCCGATGGGTAGGCGGACTTACCACCTTCGTGCCTGGGTAGGCAGGCTGAGGTGTACTGGTCAACGTATCATAGAATATTGTGACGCACGTCACAATATTCGCGCAAGGAGGTCTGCGGACGATCTTTTCTTGACCGGAGATAGGTTATGTCTGAATAACCGCCATATAAGGTTCCATCACCGCGATGCGTTGAAATTCGCAGAGTGCAATTTTTGGGGCGCAACAGCTGGCAGATGGGGTCTTTAGTTTCGGCTCGCGTGGCGTGGAGTCTTTTTCGTGGCTCTCTTGGCGGCTTTCTCCCTGGCAGCCCGCTTGCGCTTTCTTAATTCCTTTGGCGAATACATGGTTCCCCTGCACTTCTCCGC
>Ga0316228_1002550_pt1 | contig 15869 bp, 15 predicted proteins | sample TBH18021metaG_FD_206005 | JGI IMG/M metagenome (GOLD analysis project Ga0316228, IMG submission 206005) | Freshwater microbial communities from Trout Bog Lake, Wisconsin, USA - TBH18021 | ecosystem: Environmental > Aquatic > Freshwater > Lake > Hypolimnion/Profundal zone | place: USA: Wisconsin... | reverse complement strand
TTACTAAAGAGTTCTACATAAAAGCGGGCCATCCTTTTGATTCATTACGCCGCTTGGTGTTATATTCACCAAACTCGCAGTAAAAAAACACAGCGCCTGCTGTGTTTTTTGAGAAATTCTATTCAGCATAGTATGTGAGCAATCTGGATATCTCCCCTGTTGCTTTCCATGCGTCCTGGCTACTTGCGCGCTCATAGCTTGCTCGCACCGTCCAGTTGGCCTGCTGATCATACTGATAGGTATATTTTTCGATTTTTTCTATTTCGCCATCAGGGGTAAATCGACTATACATCGTCATGTTGCCTTCGGCGTCAAAAATAATATCCATCATAACCGACCCGTCCGCCCGATAAACGGTCCGTTTCGTATTTTCACCTTCCACTGTGTCGCAAACTTTGTTTTGATATGCGGAGCCGTCCGGGAGATAACAGACGGTGCTTACTGTATTGTCTTCGGCTGTCACTGTTCGCTGGCGTATCCCATACCCGCCCAGGTCGCCGTGGTAATGCCATTGCTGCTCACTGTTGCCGTCACTGGTAACCCGGCTTCTTTCAGTGGTCAGCAGCCGTCCATCCGGTCCATATGTGCTGATAATCGTTTCATTATTTTCGCTGTCAAGCGAGATTTTTTTCGTAACAATGATTTGACCGCCGGCGCTATGCTGTTCCTGGATCAGGTTGCCTGAAGAATCATAGCGATATGTTTTAATCAGGAATACCGATCCGTCTTCGCGCAAATAGCGGTTCTCAGTCAGTTTTCCATTGCTGTCATACGTATACCCGATCTCGTTTACAAAAGTCCCATCCTTGGCGTAGCGGCCGCTGGCCACCATCCTGCCCTGGCTGTCATAGCGATATCCCTGGTCGCTAAACGACTCCGGCCCTTTATAGGTAATAACCCGGCGCGCTTTTCCGTCTTTGTCATAGCTGATTGTCCGGAGCGGGATCGTTACCCGAGCCCCATTCTCCCCCAACAACACTTGTTGTTCAGCCAGCGTCTTTATTTCGCCCTTCAATCCATATTCACCGGCATTCATCCAGTGATTCGCCATTGCGGGAACAGAAGGGGCCGTCAACACCAATGCTGTCAATATCCCTATCATCAATTTGATCCATTTCATAACACAACCCTCATTTTCACAACCCTTAGAGATATATTTCTCTGCCTGGACATAGACTCCTGCTAAGACCAAACATGGACATGTTTGCCAAACCCGTGTTACAATCCTACATAAGTAGCTAAAATTAACCTGCAGGTGATTTTTAATGCGAAAACTGACGATAATCCTGGCGATGGTTTTTTTGCTGTCCAACACGGCCTTCGCCCGTCCCGAAATTCATATCAATATTCCGGAGTATCTCCTGACGCTGCTTGATAACGGACAAACTATCCGACAATACCATGTGGCTGTGGGGACACCGTACGAGCCAACGCCAACCGGGAAATTCATCGTCTCCTACAAAGAACAATATCCTACCTGGTATCCCGGCTCGGAGTTTGTCGATAAAACGCCTGTTCCGCCGGGCCCGGATAATCCACTGGGCACGCGCTGGATCGAGTTTTCGCCCGGCTATGGCATCCATGGAACGAACAAGGCCTGGAGCATTGATTCCCCCGTATCAGACGGCTGTGTGCGAATGTTTAACGTGGACGCGGAAGAATTGTATGAACTGGTCGAAATCGGAACCCCGGTCATTATTACCTATCAGACCATGAACCTGTTCGAAAAACCTGACGGCTTGTACCTGCGGGTGTATGACGACATTTATAATAAGGCTGTCACCAAGAAAGAGGAATTCTTCTTGCTTATTACGCCGTATCAAACGCGCTACTCCAATATAACCGAACCCAAATGGCCCATCTTGGTTGACTACCCGAACATTTACGAGCTGAAGATTGCTTCCAAGCAACTTAAAAAAACTCCCTGATCTATAGATCAGGGAGTTTCGTTTATCCTGTTATGATTACTTTTGTCCCGGGCTTTACAATTTGAAACAATTCTTCAAGGTCTTTATCCAACATGGCAATGCAGCCTTCGGTCCAGTTGACTCCCTCCCTGGTCAAATCCTCCCGGCCGCCGTGGATGCCAATCCAGCCGCCGAGCGTCGTACTCTGCGGCGGCAGGGCTTGTGTGTTATTGGCACTGACAATAGCACTGTATTGATCATAGCTAATGAGCGCTTGATTCAGGGCCCGCTCTGCATGTCCAATATCCGGGTAGCTAAGGCCGAACCATTTCCGGCCCAAGACAGGATTCTCGCCCAGACGTTCTTTGTCGGTAATATAAAATACACCCTCCGGGGTACGGTTATCACCCTGCCGTACTTTATCGCCGTCAGGATTAACCCCAAACACGGCAAGATACTCTTTAACCGCTTTTCCTTCCCGATAAACACAGAGGGTATGGGCTGACTTTTTAATGAGCAACACCAGCCCCTCCTGAGCCTCAGCCAACGCACCACCAGGAGCGGCCGCCACTACCTTACAGGGACCTGCCATCATAAAAATCGCCAAAACTCCAACCCAAATATAGCGTCTCAGCATATTCTCTCCTCTTAACTTATGGACTATTTTTTCTAGAAAGGAACTATTATCCTTGATCTTATTATAAAAAGACAACCTTATTTGGTCAAGCAGTGTTTTTTATTCAAGCATTATTCTTTTTTCAACACTAAGCCCATTATAAAAAGATCCCTATATCTGTTTAACAGACATAGGGATCTTTCATTCATGCACTTCGGAGTTAAAATGATATTCACAGGGCTTGTTACAGCTTCCAGTGATAAGGCTGGCTGTACCGGATATAACGGCGAAATCGGTTCACTTTCCTTTTACTTATTCAAAGTTAAGACCTGACCAAATCACTGATATTTCCCTCATCAGTCAACAAACTGATATACTTTCACCTTTCCTGCGATGGACTGGGTGGTGAGTGAGCCGGTGAAGGAATTCACATCTTTCACTGTCCTGCTGTTTGAGCCGACGGAAACCGTAAGTTTTCCATCCTGCACCACAACCGTCAGCGGAATGGTTTTCGTCACCGCATATGCCCGTGTGGTAAGGAGGGAGAAATGGCGATTCAACAGTTTGACTTCGATCATGTCGCCACTATAGGAGAAAGTTAACCAGTCCTTGCCGCTATCGGTATTCACATAAACGATTAATTGCGCACCAGAGCCATACAGGTTCTTCAGATTGTAAAACTCCAGCCTGCCTGGGCCTGCTTCTTCGAAAAAGGATGCGTCAATAGGATTGACATACTTGTCTGCCACCAAATCAAACTCCTGTACAAGCTGCACCGTCGGCGCCGCAGCAGCCACCGCCATAGACCCAAGGATTAGAAAACTCATTAAACACACCAGCCAAATACGCATCTTCATCATTAAACCCTCCAATAATTTCCGTAATCTACTATTTAATTTCTCTATGAAAACAGCTTACTTCTGGATATAGCCGCCGATAACAGTAAGCGCCACACCGATACCGGCGAAAAGTGCCACTCCGGCATTACCCATCTGTCCCTGAGTAAAGCCGCCGGCAAACACCGCCTGGCCACTTAAATCAAGGGCAGCAGTCAGTCCGGCCGCCAATCCTCCGACAATACCAACTACCATCACCACCGCGCCTACTCTTGCAACTGAGGACTTTTTTTCCAGATACTCTTCTTCAACAATATCGGTCCACAATAAATCCCATTTCTTTATGCGCGGATATAAGATCAGCAGCAGTGGAATTCCTAACACCACGGATGGCACCGAGTTATTCAGACTGATAATGGTCGCCAATGCGGCAAAAGGGGCCAGCTTTAATATCTCCAAGCCCCAGGCGATAATGAGGGCACACGACATCGAACTCAATATGGCAATCACAACATAATTAATCATCTTTTTTGTATTGTTAAGCAGTAACGGATCTTCATCCTTGTCATCGATCAACCCCAGCTTACTCCATAATTTATAAGGAACATAGGCGGCGAAAAAATTACCGATAAAACCAAATACACTACCGACGGTCATCGTGCCAAACAAATCGCCGATCAAGTTGCCGATCGCCGAACCCCAGGCCCCGGCTGGGCCAAACAACAACCCCAGCACAACTGGAAACGCACTTGCCGGGCGAATTTCAGTAATGCCAGGGATGAGTACCAACGCCTTGAACGGAATCAGCAACGCGGCGTAAATGGCTGCACTTAACGCCACCAGAACTACCATTTTTGTATATTTCCACATGCCGAATACTTCTTTCATCGTATCTCTCCTCACAAAATGCTAACCTCTATCCGTCGAAATCAAAACCAAGGGGGGTTTGGCGCTCACCAACCAGCCACTATTTTAAAATACATGCTGCCTAGCAGCAGCAAAAATAGGACAGCTAATAAAAGGAAATCCACTGACCTGAAGGCGATCTGCAAATAACTGCTGCGCTGGCTACTATAACCAAATCCTTTTGATTCCAGCGCCATTGCAAACACATTGGTTCCCCGAATAACCGAAATAAAAACCGGTATCAACAGCGGAATATACTTTTTTATTCTGGTCAGAAGATTGCCGGAGTCTAAATCCAGGCCCCTGGATCGTTGGGCCTGACTAATGATATAGGTGGTGCCAACAATCATCGGAACCAGCCGGATAGCGGTTGAAAAGGCAAAAGCAACCCGATACGGGATTTTTAGTTTTTGCAGCCCCAGCGATAGTTCTTCTATCTTGGTAGAGCTAAGAAATATCATTCCGGCAATAACCATCACATCCAGTTTGATGCCTGTCGCTACACCAAACAGCAAGCCTTCCTGGGTGATCGGACCAATAAGCTTAATCACCCCTTGCCCCATAAAAGACCAAAGGACCACAGAGACAAGACTGAGCATGAGCAGAATTATTTTTATGCGGTTCAAATTAGAAAGAACTTCACCTGATAAACCATAGACAATAACCACCAAGGCAACACCCAACAAGATCGGAATCGTATTGAACATCAGTGCAGTAGCAAAGGTGGCGAGCATAACAAACAGCTTGGTGCGGGGGTCTAAACGATGCATATAGGTATTTTTATTTAAATATAAAAACATTTCCATCTGCTATTCACCCGCCTTTATGGCGCAAAACAGCATCTCATCCACCGACAGCAACGTTTTACCCATCCTATTGGCAAAACTGACGATAGCAGGTGTCTTTAAATAGGATTTGTCCAACCCCGCTTCATCGCGGAAAACGTCTCTTGTCCTACCGTACATTGCCAGCCTGCCATCCTGGATCACCGCCACTTTATGCGCATATTCAGCAACCACCCACATGGTATGAGTACTCATGATAATCGTGCGACCCTTATCATTCAATCGTTGAATCAGCTGCATCATTTCGAGCTGTTCCTTATAATCCAAACCAGTTGTCGGCTCATCCAAAATAATGATTTGGGGCTGAGCGGAAAGCACTGAGGCAACAGCAATTCGCTGCCGCTCGCCTTTGGTTAGGGAGAAAGGGTCTTCGAGCTCATAGCCTTGCATATCCACCGCTTGTAAGGCCTCTTTAACCAAGCGGTCAATTTCCGTTTTGGCAAAACCGCGCATCCTCGGGCTAAAAGCAACCTCATCATACACTGTATCGGAGAATATCTGGTGATCGGGATTCTGAAAGACATAGCCGACTTCCTTGCCGATATCAAAAACGGTGCTGCGGCTGGTATCTTTGCCATTAACCATCACTGTTCCGCTACTTGGCAGCAATAATCCGTTACAGTGTTTTACCAGCGTTGTTTTACCACAACCATTAGGACCAATTACCGCAACAAACTCACCTGCTCTAATTTCAAGATCGATGCCTTTCAGCGCCAGATTGCCTGCCGCATACTGGTGTTCAAGACCTTTGATTGATAAAATACATTTGCCATACTTGCCCTCTCTGGCTGTCTCTTGTTCAAGTAATGCCGTATATTTACCCTCGTCAATCCCGAACCCGCCTGCGGTAAAAGCAGCCATACCCTCTTCCAGAGTGAGAGGCAGAACCTCTGTAGGCAGGCCTAATTTGCTAAAACACAGCGGTACCTGCAAAGGCATAATGCCTAAGGAATGAAAGAGGTCGACCTCCCGCAATATATCGGCAGGTCTGCCGTCGGCCACAATGCTGCCTTTTTCCATGACGATAATGCGGTCAGCCGACAAGGCTTCCTCGGTCTCATGTTCAATTATCAGCACAGTGAGCTCTTTATCGTTATGCAGCTGCCTGGCAATTTTAAAGATTTCAAATTTCCCTACTGGATCAAGATCGGTTGTCGGTTCATCCATGCAAAGAATCCGGGGCTGAATGGCCAGTACCGATCCGATGGCCAACCGCTGCTTTTCCCCTCCAGACAAAGTTGCCGGCTGCCTTTCTTCCAGCCCTTTGAGGCTAACGGTCTGAACGATATTAGCAATAATCCCATCCATTGCCTGTCTGTTTATATTAAAGTTTTCCGGTCCAAATATAATTTCCAGCTTGGTGTTGGTGGAGAAAAGCTGGGATTCAAAATCCTGAAATACCAAACCAACATCTTTAGCCATCGATCCGACTTTTTCTTGCGCCGGATTACGGCCCAGAATGTCGACCTGACCGCTATATTTACCTTTGACAAAATTGGGAATCAGGCCATTCAGGCAACTAGCCAACGTGGACTTCCCGGCGCCGCTGGGTCCCATAATAACCACAAACTGCCCGGCTCCGACCTCAAGATTAATATCATTCAAGGCCTTATTTCCCTTTTGGGTTTTGTACTGAAAAGATAAATTCCGAATGGAAATGGCTTTAGACAACTTCTGCGGCAAGGGGTCTGGTTGTTGTATCGTCAACTGATAATCCTCCTTGCATGTAGTCGCCGTTAAGCTTACTACTATTTCGTTCCACATTCGTCCTCATTTCTCTAAATCCCTTGCGGGCAATCCCCCTTTTTGTAAGGATAACGCAATTCCGGCACTATCCAGTCAGGGCCACCTCCACCAACCGCTCATTATAAATAACCAAAAACCCGCGTAGTACGCGGATCTTTGGTTACTATGAACACATCTCAGAAGCCAGAGCAAGTCACCCAACAGCAAAGCCAATACAACCTGATCCATTCTTATAATATGGATAGGCGCAAAAATAAAAAACGCCCTGACTAAATGTCAGAGCGTCAATTTCATATACCTCTTGGTGATTACACTAGTGCAGCCTGGTCTAGTCAGAAGCGCTGGTTGTCACAAGGTTGTGGCGTTTGTAGCGGTCGTGGAGAATGATCGAGACTCCGGCCGCCATGACCAGGCCGCCCAGAAAGACGAACCCGATGGTGTAGGAGCCTGTGGAGTTGTAAAGCAAGCCGACGACAAAACCGGCCACCACTCCGCCGAACGCGCCGAGGCCGCTGACCATCCCGGCCACCGGGCCGACGCCGGCGGGTTTGACGCTGGACTGCACGATCGACCAGATATTTGGCAGAAAGCTGCTGGCGCAATAGCCGAAGGAGATGGTGATGATCGCCATCTTCCAGACAGGGTCGACGACATGGGGCAGGGCCATCAAAAGCGCTCCAGGAATGAACAGGCCGAGGGCGGTGATCAGAACCCGTTTGCCGGTCCGGTCGCTGAGGGCCGACAGCGGCCACCCCAGTATAAGGCAGGCAAAGAAAGGCAGCGCGCTGAAGACGGCCTGGTCCGTTCCGGTGAAGTTGAGGGATTTGACAACCATCGGAATCCACAGGGATGTCCCCCAGAACAGAGTTGACTGGGCAAAATAAGTGAAGAGCAGGAAAAAGACCGGCGGCCCGCCAAGGTCGTCAAGCGACAGCTTGCTGGCCGCCGCCTGGGCGGCGCCGGTGGCTTTCGAGCTTGGATCCCATTTGAGGAATTTGACGAACAGCGGAACCATCACCACCAGACCTACCCCGCCAGTCCAGAAGAATAGCGCCTGCCAGCCCACACTGTTAAAGATGGGCGTCAAAATGAGGTAGCCGAGGGCCAGCCCGAAAGACTGCCCATAAAAATGAATCAGCGAATTGGCCCGGCTGAGCTCCCTGTCGGAAAACCAGGCCCGGGCAAACCTGGACTGCTGCGGATAATAAACCCCTTCAGCAATCCCGATAACAAAGCGGCAAACAAGCAGCATGGCGACCGAGGTGACCCAGCCGGTCAGTACAGTCATGGCCGACCAGAGAATCATTGTCGCGATGACGGTAGACTTGGGATTGACCCGCCGGGTGAGAATGCCACCGAAGAAGGCGCAAATCCCGTAGCCGATGGCGAAGATGGTCAGCACCCAGGTCGAGGTCACTCCGAAGGCGGGGCCGGCGAAGCCGAGATCTTTGGACATAGCCACCAGCGCCACCGACAGATTGATCCTGTCGAGAAAGGCGATAAACAGGCCCATCATCAGCGTACCGGCGATTGTAAACCATTTGGATTCTACCACTATAAGTCCTCCTCTTTGATTGATGCAATAAAATAAGTGCTACACGATTGCACTGTGTAATCTACTTCGTCCGATAATAACAGTTACCTAACGTCACATTCAGCAAAACGCCGCGCTGGGCGGCGCGCTGGGCGATCTCGGCCTTGGCCCGGTCGGTCTCGCTGGGGTCGATGGTCCTGAGCAGGCCGTCAACCACCAGTTCCAGCTTGTTGAAGGGTATACCGATGCCCAGCTCACTGTCCCGCCATTTTGCGGAAAAGCGGGTGTTGGAGCAAAGCAGAGATAGGTTGAGGTCATTGGTCGCGAAGGGTCGCGCCGTCAGTTCCAGGCAGATACCCTGGTTACCGGACAATCTGATATTGGGACAGAGCCCGAAGTGGTAGGTATAGCCCTGGACAATGCGCATGGCCTGGCCGGGATTCGCGATAAGCAGTACGACATCAGGAAGGTCTTCCCACTCATCCAGGGGCTGGGTCTGGAGGCCAAAAACCTGATGCTCCAATACGGTTGCGGCGGTAAAAACGTTTCTGGCGATGGCCAGGCTGTCATACATCCCCAGTCCATAGTAGCGCTTTCCGGACCGGGCCAGGCTGTCTGGGGGTTCCAGCCCCAAGGCTCTAATCGCCCCCGGGCACAGGGATTTCCCCACATCGGTCTTGAAGCTGTTGCCCCTCGTAGTCAGCTTGATCATCGTGCAATAAGAAATCCTGCTGCGCACCTCAGGCACCGCCGACTGGCGATAATCCTCCGCTGAGTGCAGGAATTTGATGCCAACCGGTCTATTGTCCATGCCGGTAGCGCAGTACAAGTAGTCGGCCAAAGCTTTCGGGTTCATCATACCGTCTCACCTCAAAAATCCCGCTCTTAGCTCCCAACCGCCCCGTCAGACCCAGGGCCGCCGCAGCCATCTTTCTTATTGTAGCTTTAGCTATTCAAATAATCAATGCTATATGAAATATTTTTCTATGCTTCTTATGCCATCCTCAGTCCCATAGCGGTCATGATAAAACCCCCTAGAAGTCTCTACTTCTAGGGGGTTATTGGTCACAAGATCAGCAAATAATGTTCCTTGATACCGCGGCAACATCGGCTGTACCAGTAAGAATCATGGCGGCCCGTAATTCATCGGCAAACTTTTTGAGTACCAGTTCCACGCCCTGGGCCTGACCGCCGACGGCGCCAATGGCCAGAGGCCTGCCCACCAGCACGGCATCAGCTCCGAGGGCCAGCATCTTCAGCACGTCTCCCCCGCTGCGAATACCGCCATCAATGAGAATGGTCAGTTTCCCCTTTACCGCTTCAGCGATAAACGGAAGTACCTCGGCTGTACCCGGCACATGGTCCAGGGCACGGCCGCCGTGATTGGACACAACAATGGCATCAACTCCGGCAGCTACACATGCTGCGGCGTCATCGGGCGTCATAATGCCTTTGACGATGAACGGAATCGTTGTTTTTTCTTTAATTTTCGCCAGTTCAGCCTGGGTCTTCGGTCCGACAGGCTGTCCAACGTTGGCCATATCAAAGAAGCCCGCGGCATCGATATCCATGCCAAAAGCCGGAGCCCCAGCGTCAGCAGCGCGTTTCGCCATTTCGATAACCCTGCCGGTCTCGCGCGGTTTAATGACAGGAATGCCGCTGCCAGCCACTGCTTTTACCGCCGCAAGACCGCACTCAAATTGTTCCGGATATGAGCCATCACCAGTCATAGCTATAGTGCCTGCCTGGCAGCAGCCGGTTACAACCGCCGTGCTGTACTCTTGTTCCGTTAAAGCGCAGTTCATATTCGTAGCAATCCCGGCAATCGGGGCGCATATAATCGGCAAGGCAAGATCGACTCCCAGGACACGGCAGGATAGCTTTGGCTGGCTGACATTGTGGACGACTCGCAAATTGAACCGATATTCGGCCAGGGCTGCGACATTGTTGCGGAAGGCGTCCCCTGTACCACGCCCTCCCATTCCCGGCACATTGCCGGCGCAGACCACCCCGTTGCACAGGGGACAAACCCGGCAAGATCCTGCAAACCTTTCGCGGGCGGTAAGTTTTACTGTGTTTAAATCCATGATGTACTCTCCTTGCTAAGCATTTGGTGCGTGATAGCCTAAAAATCGAATCATTAGCCTTTATGTGTATGATTCTCCATCGTCATCATAAGGAACCCGCAAAAAGCAGCATTATCAACTTGCAGGGAAGCATGGACTTGTTGTTTCATCAGCATGATTTGTCCTCGAAAGGCTTGATAAAATTCAAAGGTTGGGTTGGAATTGTATTTGGGTCCTATTAATTCAAAGTACTCTATGATCCCTTTCGCGGTGGTCGGTTTGATGAAAACTTCCACACTGGGCCGGTAATAGATTGGATAGACTGTTACGAGCGGCCATTTCGCCAACTTGTACTCATGAAGCAGTCCTGTCATCAACCCAAAGCCAAACGCCTGATCTCCATGTAAAAATTCCTTCAGGCCATGGGCTACATGCTCTTTTTCACTGTCGTTCAAGCTTTTCACTATATCTCTAAACTTTGGTTTTTCAAAAATAGAAACCAACGACGACTGGGCGACGATCTTTCCCATGGATTCTACAATACTGCCGGCATTTTCAAACTGCTCAATCGAGAAGCTGTCTTGGGCCATCTTTTTCATTTTTTCTATTTTGTGCTTTTTCGCCAATTCGAGCATCTGAGGATTAGAAAAACCACCAGGAAAGCGCATGATAAATCTTTCTTCGGCTTCTTTGAGTTTTGCCTTGTTCACGACCTCATCTCCCCTTTCTAAAAGCCTCTCGGATTATCCATATCACTAGGACAGTTCTTTTGAAACAGTTAAACGGCGAATGTGAATAGATAGGCGTGAAAGTTAGCCCTGCTCAACGCCGCGTTGAAGCTGTTAACTTCGGCTTGCGCCTCGGTTTTATCGTAAAAGACACGAGCACTTGTTGTGCTGTGAAGATAGGGTACCGAGCGCACCAGAACATAGATACTATTTTCAAGTTTACTTTCATCTACTTCCAGAAGCAAGTAAAGAGCTCTATAGTTTACCCCATCCCGGTCAGAACTAATGATTGATCTATCTGATAACGGCGCCGAGTGGACGTCTACAAAACGTATAGCAGCTTTTGCCGCCAAGTCTTCATCCGAATAAAGTTCAGCATGATCGATCACCGAGTTTATCGCGCCAAGCACCAGATAATAGTTCAAATCATATAACCTCCTTGAGAAATCAAGCTATATTTAAAGTGAGATGAAATCTCTATGTGATGACTCATCCCAGTGCGGAAAAAAGGAGCAGCAATAGAGGCATACTATATTTTACCAGGTGTTGAAAAGGCCCTGTTCCCAGGTGACAAGGGGGCGAGGTTACTGACACTCTCAGATTTAGAGTATGTCAACAACTCCGTCCCCTTGTCACCTTATCTTGTTGCTTTAACCCTGAATTTATAGCTTTTTAACAAATTCAGATTTTAATTTCATAGCACCAAAACCATCAATGTTGCAATCAATATTATGGTCCCCATCAACTAACCGTATGTTTTTTACTTTTGTACCTATTTTTACGGCTGAGGAACTTCCTTTTACTTTAAGATCTTTGATTACTGTTACAGAATCACCATCGCGTAAGACATTTCCGTTTGCATCTTTGATCATCTTTTTATCTGCACTATTTTCGGTTTCTAATCCTAAAGCCCATTCATGAGAACATTCCGGGCAAATCAAAAGACTTCCATCTTCATAAGTGTATTGCGAATTACATTTTGGGCAATTGGGCAAATGAGACATAATTTTATTTTTCTCCATTCGTTATTATTAATTACAACATGCTATCATAGTTTTCTTATATTGACAAACCTGCTACACCGTTCAAGCGCCCCAAGAATATATATTCTATATAATTATAAGTAGTTATGATTGAATAAACAAGAAAAGCCTCGACCCTATATTGTCCAAAATGCCGATAAAAAAATAACCTGTTGAATTGTGGGCAGGGATTCTTTATAATGGATAAGTTGTGTCTGTAGAGAATCAGCAAAATAAATTTTGTGTCAGCCGAAAATGCAGCATGCCCCATGGACTGTTCGAACGGTTGCCAGATAAGGTGGAAAAGTATGAGTACAAATCTTGAAGTCGGCATCGTCGGACTTCCTAACGTCGGCAAAAGCACCCTGTTTAACGCTATTACCAAAGCCGGAGCCGAGGCGGAAAACTATCCTTTCTGTACCATTGAACCCAATATCGGGGTAGTAGAAGTACCCGATGACCGGCTCCCCCAGCTTGCCGAAATGTACAATTCGAAAAAGATTCTCCCCAGCGCCATGCGGTTCGTGGATATTGCCGGTCTGGTTAAAGGTGCGGCCCAAGGGGAGGGACTTGGCAACAAATTTCTGGCCCATATTAGACAAGTAGACGCTGTAATTCAGGTAATTCGCTGCTTCGCCGACGAAAACATTACCCATGTGGAGGGAAATCTGGACCCGCTCCGAGATATTGAGATCATTAATACCGAATTATGCTTAGCCGATTTAGATACCTTAGACAAACGCCAGGAACGGGTCCAGAAGCAACTCAGGACCGGCGATAAAAAGATCCAAGCCGAGTTACTTGTGCTGGATAGAATCCGGGCGCTATTAGAACAGGCTCTACCTGCAAGGCGAGTCATTCTGACTGATGATGAAGAGGTTCTTATCCGGGATTTGAACTTGCTGACTTTAAAGCCAATTTTGTATGTGGCCAATGTAGGCGAAGACGAAGTTGCAGCAGACGAAGCTAACCCTTATGTAAAAATCCTACAGGAATATGCCATCAGCGAAGGGGCCGAAACTGTAAGCATATCAGCAAAGCTGGAATCTGAAATCGCCGAGCTGGATGACCAAGAAGCGAAAGATTTTTTACTTGAACTTGGCCTTAGCGAATCTGGTCTTGATAGGCTGATTAAATCCAGCTATAAACTGCTTGGGTTAATCACTTTCCTGACGGCCGGTCCGCAGGAAACGCGATCCTGGACGATCACAAAAGGTACGAAAGCTCCTCAGGCCGCCAGCAAAATTCACTCCGACATTGAGCGTGGTTTTATCAGGGCGGAAATCGTGTCATTCACTGATCTAGTGGCCTCCAGCAGTTATAATGCTGCCAGGGAAAAAGGCCTGGTGCGCGTTGAAGGAAAAGAATACATCATGCAAGACGGAGATCTCACCAACTTCCGCTTTAACGTATAATAAACCAGCATTCTCCTTGCTCCTGACAGTAAGCATTATAAAAGGGCTGTGTTTTCACACAGTCCTTTTTCGCTTTACCAGCGTTTATGTCATGAGGCTTATTTCTGCCAACTCCAGATATTACTATCGTTACTGGTTAAAATAAGGTTTGAAACAGTCGACAAGTCAATTCCTTTAAAAATATGCTTCGTTCCGTTTGGCTCAACAAATTTCAGATCCCAATATTTTGCCCGTTGACTGTCGTTTGCGGAAAAGGTAATTAGTCGGCTATCGCCATCATAAATCACATGGCCTTTAAGGATGTCAAATTCCCATGAGTTGGTGCTACTTGGAGATAAGTAAAATTCACCAATATGTTTTCCAGTATTATTGAACAGTTTAAAGTCTAAATTATGGGCACTAACCAAATTAATAAAAGCAAAGCTAAAAATGATCACCAAACATAGAACGCGCCATTTCTTTTTCATATAATATCTCCTCCTTCAAACAATGCGCAACCGGGAAAGTAATTTACTAATTCCTCCCGGTCGACATACTCTTGATTCTCCTCGCTAAAAGCCACCCCACCGGATCTATAGCGTGCTTCAAGAGCTATGGCATCTTTTATAGAGTATGCGATTCGCTTTATACCTGTGAATTTATCCATTTGTTCCCACTATCGCCCTGCCCCTTGTAACAACTAACCTAAATGGTAAGGCAGAAGAAATCGCAAAAAACCGTTTCAGGCGGAACAAATTACAGCCAATTATGGGAACCATGTTAAACTATAAAATTCAGTATCGCTAAAAATTAAAGCTCACGCTTGCCAAGCGGCAAAAGTGAGCTTCAATAAATATTTTTAGCTAAAGAAAATAGGCTCTTACCGGTTCTTCCGATAAGAGCCTATCAATTATTATGGTGCGGTCGAGTGGATTTGAACCACCACGAGATTGCTCCCACTAGCTCCTGAGGCTAGCGCGTCTGCCGTTCCGCCACGACCGCATTTATTATATATTTATGTGGAGCGGGTGATGGGAATCGAACCCACGTGACCAGCTTGGAAGGCTGGAGCTCTACCATTGAGCTACACCCGCGCTGAGAAGGTTTTATGGCGAGCCCTGCAGGATTCGAACCTGCGACCCTTTGATTCGAAGTCAAATACTCTATCCAGCTGAGCTACGGACCCGAAATATTGGTGGAGGGGGCTGGATTCGAACCAGCGAAGGCGTAGCCGGCAGATTTACAGTCTGCTCCCTTTAACCACTCGGGAACCCCTCCAGGATGGTGCCTCAAGGCAAATCGAACTGCCGACACGAGGATTTTCAGTTCTCTGCTCTCCCAGCTGAGCTAATCGCCCAGATGGTGACCCGTAGGGGATTCGAACCCCTGTTAACGCCGTGAAAGGGCGCTGTCTTAACCGCTTGACCAACGGGCCGATATATGGTGACCCACGTTGGGCTCGAACCAACGACACCCTGATTAAAAGTCAGGTGCTCTACCGACTGAGCTAGTGAGTCATTTGGCAGGGGCGGCTGGACTCGAACCAACGCATGCGGGAGTCAAAGTCCCGTGCCTTACCGGCTTGGCGACGCCCCTAGGTTATTAATTGATTGGGGTGACTGGAGGGGATTGAACCCTCGAGTAACGGATCCACAATCCGCCGTGTTAACCACTTCACCACAGCCACCATGAAGCTGAGATAGAAATGCCAAGCGAGTTTCCTCGTTTGGCATTTCAGTATTTATGGTCGGAGCGGCAGGATTCGAACCTGCGACCCCCTGGTCCCAAGCCAGGTACTCTACCAAACTGAGCCACGCCCCGAAATGATTGGTTGCGGGGGCAGGATTTGAACCTGCGACCTTCGGGTTATGAGCCCGACGAGCTGCCAGCTGCTCCACCCCGCGATATTTGGCTCCTCGAGTAGGACTCGAACCTACAACCCCCCGGTTAACAGCCGAGTGCTCTACCATTGAGCTATCAAGGAATAATATAAAGATAAAGTACCTTGCAGGTACTTTACCTAACCGGCGCCTACCTATCCTCCCAGGCCGTTTCCAGCCAAGTACTTTCGGCGTATAGAGGCTTAACTACTGTGTTCGGTATGGGAACAGGTGGAACCCTCTAGCAATCGACACCAGATGAAAGGTGAATATCTCTTGCGAGTATACTCCCTCAAAACTGCACAGTGGGTAAGTGAAGTGAACGAAGCACAGGATTAGGTCTTAATTTAAGTCAAGCCCTCGGCCGATTAGTACCAGTCAGCTGAGAC
>Ga0316228_1002549_pt1 | contig 15876 bp, 17 predicted proteins | sample TBH18021metaG_FD_206005 | JGI IMG/M metagenome (GOLD analysis project Ga0316228, IMG submission 206005) | Freshwater microbial communities from Trout Bog Lake, Wisconsin, USA - TBH18021 | ecosystem: Environmental > Aquatic > Freshwater > Lake > Hypolimnion/Profundal zone | place: USA: Wisconsin... | reverse complement strand
CCCCATCGGTTGCACCCTAGAACTTCACGTTCGGCGGCCGGTCGGCATTCGGCGTCGCCGTGAAGGTCTCCATCGGCTTGGCGTCCGGATACAGGATCGCCGCGATCCACCGCCCTGGAATGGTGCGCACCTCGGTGTTGTAGGCCTGGACGGCCGTGATGTAGTCGCGCCGCGCCACCGCGATGCGGTTCTCGGTGCCCTCCAGCTGGGATTGCAGGGCGAGGAAGTTCTGGTTCGACTTGAGGTCGGGGTACTTCTCCACCGTCACCAGCAGCCGACCGAGCGCCCCCGAGAGCTGGTTCTGGGCATCCTGATATTCCTTGAACTTCTGCGGGTCGCTCACCGTCGAGGCATCGACCTTAACGCTCGACGCCTTGGCGCGCGCCTCGGTGACGCCGATCAGCACGTCCTTCTCCTGCTGGGCGTAGCCCTTCACGGTCTCGACGAGGTTGGGGATCAGGTCGGCCCGGCGCTGGTACTGGTTCTGCACCTCGCTCCATGAGGATTTGGCCTGCTCCTGCAGCGTCGGCACCCGGTTCACCGCCCCGCAGCCGGAGAGACCCGCGGCCACCAGGATCACCGAGAGCACGCCGAGGAGGCGCACCGCGGGCGATGTGCGGCGCACCGCGCCAGCCGTCAGCGTCGTTCCCATATCGTCCCCCATCTGCCGGCCGAGACTCGGCCGCTTGATCACGAACACGAGAGATAAGGGCCACAACCGCCAAGGTAAGGCCCCGTGTCCGCGGCCTTGAAGGTTTGTGGCGCCGCCCGGTATGGGCGTCGGCAACGGACCGGGCCGGAACACGTTCGGATCAACGAGCGGACCCATCGGCGCGGCGTCGCGGAGACCGGAAATGGATGCAGCACTCGCCGATCACGTCCGGGCCGCCAGCGCCGCCGCACGCCGTCACGCCCTGGCGTACCGGGCACCGTCCGGCAAGGACGCGCTGCCCTGGTCGATCATCGAGACGTTCGACGCCCGGGTCCGGGGCCACCTCGCCCGCGATCCGCGGATCGAGGATGAGCGCGACCGCGTCCTGATCGCCGCCGTGAAGCTCGCCGAGACGCCGGCCGAGGAGGGGGACGCGAGCATCGCCGAGGCGCGCGCCCATCTGGTCGACGCGATCGACTACCTGGAGCAGGCGGTGCTGCGGTTCGGCCTCGTCAACCGGGAGGGGGCCAAGGCCGGTCTCGGCACCTACGGCCAGCCGGTCGGATCCCGCGACTGACGGCGCGCCCGAGCCGAGCCGCCGGATGTCCGCCGACCTGCCCGCGGCCGCGACCCTGAGCCGCCTCGACCTGAAGACGCTCCGGCTATTCGCGGCCATCTGCGCGGAGGGGACCCTGAACGGCGCGGCGCGGCGGGCGGCGATCGCCCCGTCGGCTGTGAGCAAGCGGCTCGCCGAGCTGGAACACGCCCTCGGCTGCACCCTGCTCACCCGCGAGCCCCGCGGCATGCGCCTCACGCCGGCGGGCGAGACCCTGTTGCACCACACCCGCCGCATGCTGGCGAGCGCCGAGCAGATCGCCCTGGAACTCGCCGAGCACGCCCGGGGCGTGCGCGGCTTCGTGCGGGTCCTCGCCAACCTCTCGGCCATCGTGGAGTTCCTGCCCGAGGACCTGCAGGCCTTCCTGGCGGCGCAGCATGGGATCCGGGTCGACCTCGAGGAGCGCCCGAGCGGCGGCGTCGTCGCCGGCGTCGAGGAGGGCTTCGCCGATCTCGGCCTCTGCGCGGGCAACACCGACACCCGCAGCCTCACCGCCTACCCGTACCGGAGCGACCGCCTCGTCCTGGTGATGCCGGCCGGCCATCCCCTGAGCGGCCGCGGCGCCGTCGCGCTGGCCGACACCCTCGACTACGACCATGTCGGGCTGCATGCGGAGAGTTCGATCTACGCCGCCCTGCGCGACGAGGCCCGGCGCCTCGGCCGGCCGCTGCGGCTGCGCATGCACGTGCCGAGCTTCGACGCGATCTGCCGCATGGCGCAGGTCGGGCTGGGCCTCGGGACCGTGCCGGAGCACGTCTACGCCCTGCTGGGCCCGCCGATGCAGCTTGCCGCGGTGCCGCTCACCGATCCCTGGGCCGTGCGCACGCTCCGCCTCGTCGTCCGCCCGGGCGCGCTGTCCCCGGCGGCGGCGCTCCTGCTGGAGCATCTCCGGGCCGCCGCGCGCTGAGCGTGCGTTCTCAGGCGGCGAACGCACGCTGGTACATCGCGTTTGGACTTCGCGTCGGGAAGAGCCCTATCTCGGGGCAACAAACGATGGAGGAAAGCCGTGTCCGGTCCGCTCAGCGGTATCCGCGTTCTCGAGCTCGGTCAGCTGATCGCCGCGCCCTTCGCGACGCGGCTGATGGCCGAATTCGGCGCCGAGGTCATCAAGGTCGAGCCCCCGGGCGAGGGCGACCCGCTCCGGAAGTGGCGCAAGATGCACGAGGGCACCTCGCTCTGGTGGTACCTGCAATCGCGCAACAAGAAGTCGATCGCCGTCAATCTGAAGTCGCCGGAGGGCCTCGAGATCGTCAAGCAGCTCGCCCGGAGCGCAGACGTCGTGGTCGAGAACTTCCGTCCCGGCGGCCTGGAGAAGCTCGGCCTCGGCTGGGACGTGCTCTCCGCGCTCAACCCGAACCTCGTGATGGTCCGGATCTCCGGCTACGGCCAGACCGGCCCCTACCGCGACCGGCCCGGCTTCGGCGCCATCGGCGAGTCGATGGGCGGCATCCGCTTCACCACCGGCAGCCCGGAGGCCCCACCGGCCCGGGTCGGCGTCAGCATCGGCGACACCCTGGCCTCGCTCCACGGCGTGATCGGCGCGCTGATGGCGCTGCTGCGGGTCAAGACCGGGCAGGGTGCCGGTCAGGTGATCGACGTCTCGCTCGTCGAGAGCGTGTTCAACGTCATGGAGAGCCTCGTCCCCGAATACGACCTGCTGGGCGAGGTCCGGACCCGCACCGGCGGCGCCCTGCCGGGCATCACGCCGTCGAACACCTATCCGACGCGCGACGGCGGCTACGTGGTCATCGCCGGCAACAGCGACCCGATCTTCCGCCGCCTGATGACGTCGATCGGTCGTCCGGACCTCGCGGACGACCCGGCGCTGCGCACCAATGAGGGCCGCTCGAAGCAATCCGCCCTGCTGGACGGGCTCATCGCCGGCTGGTCCAAGACCAAGAGTGTCGAGGAGGCGCTCGCCGTGCTCGACGCCGCCGACGTGCCCGCGGGCCGGATCTACTCGGTGGCCGATATCGTGGCCGATCCGCACTATCAGGCGCGCGACATGATCCTGCAGGCGGAACTGCCCGGCGGGACCCCGGTGAAGATGCCCGGCATCGTGCCGAAGCTCTCCGAGACGCCCGGCGAAGTCCGCTGGCAGGGACCAGCGCTCGGCGCCCACACGGATTCCGTGCTCGCCGAACTCGGTCTCGACGCGGCGCGCATCGCCGCCCTGCGCGAAAAGGGAGCCGTGGCATGAGCGGCGACACGCTGATCGTCCAGGAGGTCGCGACCCGGGACGGCTTCCAGATCGAGCCAGTCTTCGTGCCGACGGCGGAGAAGATCCGCCTGATCGATGCCTTGTCGGAGACCGGGCTCAGCCGGATCGAGGTCTCGTCCTTCGTCTCGCCGAAGGCGGTGCCGGCGCTGGCCGACGCGGCCGAGGTCTTTGCCGGGATCCGGCGCCGGCCCGGGACCGTCTACGTCGCCCTGGTGCCGAACCCGAAGGGCGCCGAGCGGGCGCTCGCCGCGCGGGTCGACGAGATTAACCTCGTCGCCTCCGTGAGCGAGACCCACAACCGCGCCAATATGGGCATGAGCCCGGCCGACTCGATCGCCGGCTTCGTGCGGATCATGGATTCGGTGCGCGGCGCCCCCGTCAGCACCAACGCCACGGTGGCCACCGCCTTCGGCTGCCCGTTCGAGGGCGACCAGCCGGCCGACACGGTCGTCGCGCAGGTCGAGCGCTACCTGTCGCTGGGCGTCGACGGCGTGACGCTCGCCGACACGACCGGCATGGCCAATCCCCGGCAGGTGAGCCGCCTCGTCGCGCGGATCCTGCCGCTTGTCGGCCCCGGGCGCCTGACGCTCCACTTCCACAACACTCGCGGGCTCGGCCTCGCCAACGTGTTGGCCGCCTATGATGCCGGCGCCCGCCGCTTCGACGCGGCGCTCGGCGGCCTCGGCGGCTGCCCGTTCGCGCCCGGCGCCACGGGCAACATCTGCACCGAGGATCTCGTCAGTATGGCCCACGAGATGGGTATGCCGACGGGGCTCGACCTTCCGGCACTGATCGGCCTGTCGCGGGACCTGCCGCGGCTCGTCGGCCACGACGTGCCCGGCCAAGTCGCCAAGGCCGGCCGGCCCTGTGACCTACACCCGGCGCCCGCGAGAGCGGCCTGAAGCGGAGACGGAATGGGGCAGGCTCACGGTGACCCGACCTACGGGTACACGACAGTGAGGCGCCGTCGTCTCGAACAGATGCACCGTCCTCCCTCTCCCGTACGGGAGAGGGTTGGGGTGAGGGATCAGCCGCTTCGGGATCGCGCGCGCCATCGCGGCGCAAGGCGAGCCTGATCCGGACAACGCTCACCCCGAACCCTGTCCCTCTCCCGCACAGGAGAGGGGACCCGCGCTTGGTCCGGCGATGCCGGCATCGCCGTCCAGCGTCGCGGATCCGCCGATGCGAGATTGCCGAGCGCTTCAAGCCGCCCGTCCGAAGGCGGCGCCGCTCATCCGAGTCCCTAACACCAAACGGAGGAAACCATGACCGCAGCCCTGTCGGGTTCACCGGCGGCCGCCGAGGCCGGCGCGGTGACGGAGGACGGAATCGTTCGCAAGGTCGCGTGGCGGCTCATGCCGCTGATCATGATCTGCTACATGTTCGCGTTCTTCGATCGCATCAACATCAGCTTCGCCAAGTTCCAGCTCCAGAGCGACCTCGGCTTCAGCAACGTCGCCTACGGGCTCGGGGCGAGCATGTTCGTGGTCGGCTACGTGATCTTCGAGGTGCCCTCGAACCTGTTCCTCTACCGGGTCGGGGCACGGCGCTGGATCGCCAGGATCATGATCTCCTGGGGCATCGCCACCGCGCTGATGATCTTCATCCGCAGCGAGTGGCACTTCTACGCCCTGCGCTTCCTGATCGGCGCCATGGAAGCGGGCTTCGCGCCGGGCATCCTCTATTACCTGACCATCTGGTTCCCCGCCTCGCATCGCGGCCGGATCACCTCCTTCATGTTCGTGGCCTCGGCCTTCTCGGGCATCTTCGGCGCGCCGGTGGCGGGCCTGATCCTCGGCGGCCTCAACGGCCTCGGCGGCCTCGCCGGCTGGCAATGGCTGTTCCTGGCCGGCGGCCTGCCCTGCCTCGTGCTCGGCGTGCTCGTGCTGACGCGCCTCGACGACCGCATCTCAGATGCGCGCTGGCTGTCTGAGCCCGAGAAGGCGCTCCTGTCGGGCCGCATCGCCCACCACAACCGCGAGATCGGCGACCACTCGCTGCTCGGGGCGATCAGGCAGCCCGGCTTCCTGATGGTCGGGCTGATCTACTTCCTGCTCCAGATCGGCTCCTACGGCCTGAACTTCTGGGGGCCGGACCTGATCAAGACAGCGAGCGGCGGCCAAGCGGCCTCGGTGGGCTTCCTCACGGCGATTCCCTACATCTGCGGAGCGATCAGCATGGTGGTGATCGGGCGCCTCTCCGACGCGTCGGGCGAGCGGCCGAAATTCGTCGCCGGTCTCGCCATCGCGGCCGCGCTCGGCTTCTTCGGCGCCGGGTTGTTCGACAAGCATATCGTGCCACTGATGGTCGCGCTCGCGCTGCTGGGCGCCGGCATCGTCGCCTCGATCCCGACCTTCTGGACGCTGCCGGCCAAGCTCGTCACCGGTGTCGGCGCGGCGGGCGGGATCGCGCTGATCAACACGCTGGGCCAGTTCGGCGGCATCGTCAGCCCGGTCATGGTCGGCTGGGTGAAGGACCTCACCGGCTCGACCACGCCCGCCCTCTACGGCATCGGCGTCCTGTGCCTCGTGGCCGCCGGGCTCGCGCTCTTTGCCATGCCGGCGAGCCTTCGCCGGAGCGACCGCGCGGCCTGACCGGGCCCGCCCAGGGCGTCCCGGGTCGACTGACCTACGGGGCGCCCGGAGCTGGGGCGGATCGAGTCGCGGATCACTCAGGTTGGCCTCGACATACGCCTTGGCGCGCTGAACCACGACGTTGCCGTGGATCGATTGGGGCACCTCCCGGGCCATCCGCTCGGCGAGCCCGGCGACGATCAGATCGATGCCGATTTCCGTCATGCGCGCGGCCGCGTTCGCCCAGAGCCGGTCGCGAACGGTCATCAGCTCGGTGAAGAAAGTTGTCGCCAAGCTCGCGGAGGCGAGATCCGCGCCGACGGTCAGGGCCGTCTAGAGGCGGGCCGGCCCGAGCACACGCTCCAGGCGTTCGCGCGGCACATCCAGCATCCAGCGGCTGTCCGTCTCCGTCATCTCCACCAGCGGCTGCCGGTCGACCGCGACGAGGTCGCCCGACTGGGTCACCGCCTCGCGGCCGTTCTGCTGGATGACCGAGCGGCCGGCGCGCTTCAGGACCACGAACAGCGAATCGGGGCCGTCGTGCCTCCGGGCGGTCCGGTGCGTCGCCGCGGTCCGCATGGCGACGTGCGCCGCATGCGTCACGACAAGGGGGCCGATCACCGCCTGTTCCAGCTTGGCGGCGAACGGGCCGTCATGGAGCTACCGAAGCTCCACCGCCATCAGATGATCGGAGATGACCTCCCGCCAGCGTCGGAAGCTGTCCGTCGACGGCAGGCCGGCGGTCGAGAACAGGGTCTGCATGGTTCGATCCCCGCGCCACCGAGGTGAGGAGGAAGACGGGAGGCCGGCCGCGGAACGTCGACGGGCCCCGCGGATTGTGCGGGACCTTCACCCACACCGGACGACCGTACCGGTCAGCCGTTCCAGACGTGAAGCTCCGGAGTCGACAGCGCCCGAAGGCGGATTTTGGCGCCGATCTCCGCGGCCGAAAACAGTGAACACATCAGTAACCAAACCGGAGATGGCGCCGGTTGCGCGGCGGAGCAAGAAACCTCGCGCCGCCAGACAAACCGCGTCCCGCTCATATTGTATATTATCTGCATCCTCAAGAAATGGAGCGAAATCAACTTGAGGTAGAAATGTCCCGCCGGCTGAACCGTCGCTCGGCTTTCCTCTCCACGAGACCAGTGCGCGCCGGTCTTTCGAAGAGGAGGCCCGCATGGTGGGACGCCCTCCAACAGTGATGTCTCAGATGGACCAACTTACCGACCACCGTTCAACCTTCATGCTGGAGAAGGTCGGCGCGATCGTCGCAGCCTACGTCTCGCGCAACGCGATCGAGGTCACGGCGCTGCCCGCACTGATCGACCAAGTGCACTCGGCCATCGCGGTCCTCCGCTGCGCGCCGTCGGGTCTCGGCCGAGCCGGGCTGAGCGACGCGCAGGTCGAGGCCTCGATCCAGGAAACGGGCCTGATCAGCTTCATCGATGGCCGGTCCTACCAAACGCTGAAGCGCCATCTCACCGCGCACGGCCTCACCCCCGAGCGCTACCGGGCCAAGTACGGCCTGCCGGCCGATTACCCGATGGTCGCCCCGGGCTACGCCGCGCGGCGCTCGGAGATCGCCAGGGCGATCCAGCTCGGCCACAAGGCGGCCTGAGCGATGAGGCCCGACACCTCCGCGGGCTCGGCCCAGACGCGCAAACCGCCTCCGGGCGCCGCGTGCGCAACCGACGCCCTGAGCCGCATTGCCGGAATCCTCGACGTGCCGGTCGCGAGCTTCTTCCCGGACGCCGACCGGCCCGACGCGGCCATCACCCAGGCGGCCGACCTGGTCACCGCCTTCGTGGCGATCGAAAGTTCGGCGGCGCGCCGAACCTGCCTGGCCTTCGTGCAGGCGATGGCAAATTCCTGAGGCGCCTGGGGGGGCCTCAGGAAGCCGGAGACCGAGTTGCTTTGTCCGGGGGGACGGAGCGCGGTCTCCGGCCCGAACACGCGGAGCCCGCGTCAGAAGACCTGGCGCAGGAGGAAGAACAACACGGCCGCGAGGGCGATCGCCGCCGGCAGGGTCAGGATCCAGGCGAGCGCCATGTTGCGCACGGTGGCCATCTGCAGGCCCGATCCATTGGCCGCCATCGTGCCGGCGACGCCCGATGACAGGATATGGGTGGTCGAGACCGGCAGGCCGTAGAGTTCGGCCAGCCCGATCGTACCGGCGGCGACGATCTCGGCCGAGGCGCCCTGCGCGTAGGTCAGGTGAGTCTTGCCGATCTTCTCGCCCACGGTGACGACGATGCGCTTCCATCCGACCATGGTGCCGAGACCCAGCGCCAGGGCGACGCAGACCTTCACCCAGCCCGGGATGTAGCGCGTGCCGTCGTTGAGCAGGCCCGTGTAGCGCTTCAGGTCCGCCTTCTCGGCCTCCGAGAAATCGGCTCCGGCGCTCGGCAGCAGGCGCACCGCGTCGGCGGCGAGATACATGTCGCTGCGGAGGTTCTGGGTCTGGGCGGCCGGCACCGTGCGGATCGCGCCGTAATTCTTCACGCTGGCGGCGATGTCGTCCGAGAGCGCCGCCAGCGCCGCGTAGACGGGCGGCGCGTTCAGGACCTTGGTCTTGAGCGCCTCGGTCACCGTCCGGCGCGCGGCGGCGGCGTCCGGCACCGCTGCGCCCGGGGCTCGGGCGGAGAACACCCCGCTCGCCGCCGTCGAGGCCTGCACGAAGGCGGGCGTCGTGTCGTCCGCCATGGTGCGGTTGAGGGCGTAGGCCGTGGGGGCGGCGCCGATCAGGATCAGCATGATCAGGCCCATGCCCTTCTGCCCGTCATTGCCGCCGTGGAAGAACGAGACCAGCGTGCAGGTGAGGATCAGCAGGCCGCGGATCCAGAGGGGCGGCGGCGCCTCGCCCTTAGGCGCCTCGTAGAGGTCCTTGCGGCGCACGGCGAATTTCAGGGCGAGCAGCAGCAGCGCCGCCAGCACGAAGCCGCAGACCGGCGAGAACAGCAGCGCCTTGAAGACGTTGAGCGCCTGGTTCCAGTCGACGCCCGCGGTGCCGTCGCCGCCGTTCATCAGCTGGTTGGCGAGGCCGACGCCGAGCACCGAGCCGATCAGCGCGTGGGACGACGAGTTCGGCAGCCCGAAGGCCCAGGTCCCGAGGTTCCACAGGATCGCCGCCAACAGGAGCGCGAAGATCATCGCGTAGCCCGCATGCGAGCCGACGTTGAGGATCAGCTCGACCGGCAGCAGAGTCACGATCGCGTAGGCCACGGCGCCCGAGGACAGCATCACGCCGAGGAAGTTGAAGACGCTCGACCAGATCACCGCGACGAGCGGCGGCAGCGAGTGGGTGTAGATCACCGTCGCGACCGCGTTGGCGGTGTCGTGGAAGCCGTTCACGAATTCGAAGGCGAGGGCGATCAGCAGGGCGAGGCCGAGCAGCGCGAAGGCGCCGTAGGCCAGGGGCGCCTCGCCGACCGCGTTCATGTCCGCGACGAGGCTCACCACCGCGTAGCCGAGACCCGCCACCAGGACGAGGAGGAACGCGACCACCCCGCCGAGATGCGTCCCGTGGTCGAGGCGGGGGCCGCCCGCCGGCCGATCTCCCACCGCCCCCGACGGCATCACGGCGGAATCGGACATGTACCCTCGCGGAATTTTTCGTGGTGGTGAGCCGGGATTAAAATGGAGCGGTGACGGTTGGGTGACGGGCGAAGGCAGGGCCGCGACGGACCCTGACGCCCCGCGTCGGCGACCGGGCCCGAGAGCGCCGGGCGGCGCTGTCACACGCCTGACGCGGTCTGGCCGCTAGCGGACCGGACCGCTCGCCCGATCGCACAAGGGATCCGCATGATTGACTCCACGGTGCCGGCCCTGTCCCTCGGCGCGCTCCTGGCCCTCGTCCAGATCGGCAGCATCGCCGTGGCAGGCGGGCGCCTCGGGCGGACTCACGGGCCGTCGCGGTTTCCGGACGGCGCGCCCGTCTCCCTGGTCCGTCCGCTGCGCGGCGTCGAGGCCTACAGCGAGGAGATGCTCGTTCGCAGCTTCCGCCTCGACTACCCCTCCTACGAGCTGATCTTCTGCGTGGCCGACCCGGCGGACCCGATCGTCCCGATGGTGGAGCGCCTGATCGAGGCCCACCCGCACGTGCCCGCCCGCCTGATCCTCGGCGACGAGCGCGTCAGCGCGAACCCGAAGCTCAACAACTGCCTGCGTGGCTGGCGTGCCGCCGCCCATGACTGGGTGGTGCTCGCCGATTCCAACGTGGCCATGCCGCCGGACTACCTCCAGCGGCTCCAGGCCGCGTGGCAGGACGACACCGGCCTCGTCTGCTCCACCCCGGCCGGCGCCCGCCCGGGCAGCTTCATGGCGGAGGTGGAGTGCGCCTTCCTCAATACCCTGCAGGCGCGCTGGCAATACGCCGCCGAGGCCTTCGGGCTGGGCTTCGCGCAGGGCAAGAGCATGCTCTGGCACAAGCCCTTCCTGGAGGCGCAGGGCGGGCTCCAGGCGCTCGCGGCCGAGATCGCCGAGGACGCGGCCGCCACCAAGCTCGTCCGCGCCGCCGGCCGGCGCGTCCACCTCGTGGCGAGCCCGTTCGAGCAGCCGCTCGGCCCGCGCGGCTTCCGGGAGGTCTGGGCGCGGCAGCTGCGCTGGGCGCGGCTGCGCCGCGTGACCTTCCCGCTGTTCTTCGCCCCCGAGATCGGCAGCGGCGTCCTGCTGCCGGCGCTCCTCGTCGCCCTCTGGGCCGGCAGCCTCGCGGGCCTCGCGGGCGCTGCCGGACTCGCCGCCCTGTGCTATGCCGCCGAGCTCCGGCTCGCTCTCCGCGCGGGCTGGCACCGTTCGCCCCGCATGCTGGCGGCCTTCCTGGCGCGCGACGTCCTGATCCCGGCGATCTGGGTCGGCGCCTGGATGCGGAGCGCCATCGTGTGGCGGGGCAACGCCATGGACGTGCGCCCGCGGCGGGCCGCCGACGCGCGCTCCTACGCGCCGACGGCCTGACCGCCCGACGATCGGAGGCCCTGACGTGTCGCGCCGCTACGCCCTCTACTGGCTGCCCGCCCCGGGCTCCCGCCTCGAGGCCTTCGGCCGGGCGATCCTCGGCACCGACAACGTGACCGGGACGCCGGTGCCGCATCCGGAGGGGCTCGGCGATCTCGCACCCGTCACGGCGGGCGCGCGGGTCTACGGGTTCCATGCCACCCTCAAGGCGCCGCTGCGCCTCGCCCCGGGCACCGGGGAGCCCGACCTCGTCGCCGCCGCCCGCGACCTCGCGGCCGCGCACCCGCCGGTGGCGGCGGGCCCGCTCCGGGTCGCCACCCTCGGGCCGTTCCTCGCCCTGGTGCCGGAGGCCCCGCCGCCGGAGCTGGGGCTCCTCGCCGCCGAGTGCGTCGCCGCCCTCGACCCGTTCCGGGCGCCGCTCACCGAGGCCGAGCGCGCCAAGCGCCGGCCGGAGCGCCTCGACCCGCGCGGCCGCGCGCTGCTCGCGCGCTGGGGCTACCCCTACGTGTTCGAGGCCTTCCGCTTCCACATGACCCTGACCGACGCCCTGCCGGAGGCGGATCGCGACCTCTGGCACCGGCGCCTGTCCGAGGCCTACGCCGCCGCGGGACCGGAGCCCCTGCGGATCGACGCCGTCAGCCTCCTCACCCAGGACGGGCCGGGGCCGTTCCGGCTCCTGGCGCGCCTGCCCTTCGGAGATGCCCGTGGTTGACCGCCCCCTCGGCCTCGAACCCGCGCTCGATCCGAGCGCCCGGGTCGTCGACAGCCGCCTCGGCCGCTACACCGAGGTCGGCGCCCGCACCCGCCTGACCGAGACAATCCTCGACGACTATTCCTACATCGGTCAGGACGGCGAGGTGATCTACACCGCGATCGGCAAGTTCTGCTCGATCGCCGCCAGCGTCCGGATCAACCCCGGCAACCACCCGATGGAGCGCGCGGCGCAGGCGCATTTCACCTATCGGGCGCGCGCCTACTGGCCTGAGGAGGCGGACGAGCCGGCCTTCTTCGACCGGCGCCGGGCGAGCCCGGTGGCGATCGGCCACGATGTCTGGATCGGCCACGGCGTGGTCGTCCTGCCCGGGCGCACCGTCGGCACCGGCGCGGTGGTGGGAGCGGGCGCCATCGTCACCCGCGACGTCGAACCCTACACGATCGTCGTCGGCAATCCCGCCAGGCCGGTCCGGCGCCGCTTTCCCGAGGCGATCGCCGCGCGCCTGACGCGCCTCGCTTGGCGGGACTGGGACCACGAGCGGCTGCGTCGGGCGCTGCCGGATTTCCGCGGCCTGCCCATCGAAGCATTCCTGGAGCGATACGAAGATTAAGTCGGCTATCGAAAAACGGAAATGTTGCGCCGGCAAATATAATTGGCCGTAATACGTCATCCAATCGTCGTGAAACCGGCGTTTACGTCCGTCCATTCCGCGGCGGATGGTTGCATGCTGGTTATCGAGGATCTCACGCGCCGGTACGGCGAACGGCGCGCCGTCGACGGCGTGTCGCTCCGGATCGAGCCCGGCAGCTTCGTCGGGGTGATCGGCAGGTCGGGCGCCGGCAAGTCGACCTTGCTGCGCCTCATCAACCGGCTGGCGGATCCGAGTTCGGGGCGCATCCTCCACGAGGGCCGTGAGGTCACGACCCTGCGGGGACGCCCGCTGCGCGAGTGGCGCACCCGCTGCGCCATGATCTTCCAGCAGTTCAACCTCGTCGGCCGGCTCGACGTCATGACCAACGTGCTGATGGGCCGGCTCAGCCACGTGCCGAGCTACCGCTCCCTGCTCCGGCAATGGTCCGCCGAGGACCGGGCCATGGCCCTCGCCGCCCTGGAAAGCTTCGACATGGGCGAGTTCGCCGGCCAGCGGGCCGACGGCCTGTCGGGCGGGCAGCAGCAGCGCGTCGCCATCGCCCGCGCCCTCGTGCAGGAGCCCGAGATCCTGCTCGCCGACGAGCCGGTCGCCTCGCTCGACCCGCGCAACACCCGCCTCGTGATGGACGCGCTCGCCGAGGTGAACCGGCGCTACGGCATCACGGTGCTGTGCAACCTGCACTCCCTCGACCTCGCCCGCGCCTACTGCGACCGCCTCGTCGGCCTCGCGGCCGGACGGGTCGTGTTCGAGGGCGGCCCCTTCGACCTGACCGAGGACGTGGCGCGCCGGCTCTACGGCCTGGAGGCCGGCGAGGTGCTGGACGATTCCGCGCAGCGCGAGGCGGAGCAGCGGGCCGCGATGCCGGGCCGGCCCGGTCTCATGCCGGCGCGGCCGGTCCGCGAGGCCGCCCTCGGCGCCTGATCCGGGCCCCGGGCCGCAACACCACCACACGGGAAACGCCCGACCGGCCTGCGGCCGGCCGAACTCCCGCCCTACGCCGACATGAAGGACGACACGATGATCACCCGACGCACCCTCGCCAGCGCCGCCGCGGCCCTCGCCCTCCTCGGCCTGCCGGCCGCCGCCCAGGACTGGAAGGCCCAGTATCCGGAACTGACGCTCGGCGTGATCCCGGCCGAGAACGCCTCGGGCACCGCCGACCGCTGGGCGCCGCTCACCGCCTACCTGACCAAAACGCTCGGTGTGCCGGTGAAGCTGCGGGTCGCGAGCGACTACGCCGCCGTGATCGAGGGCCAGCGGGCCGGTAACATCCAGATCGCGTGGTACGGGCCGGCCTCGTTCGCGCGGTCCGTGATGACCGGCGTGAAGATCGAGCCGATCGTCAACCAGAAGCACGAGACCGGCGCCTCGGGCTATTATTCGGTGGTCTACGTGCTGGCCTCCAGCCCCTACAAGACCGTCGAGGATCTGAAGGGCAAGAACCTCGCGCTGGTCGATCCGAACTCGACCTCCGGCAACCAGGCGCCGCGCTTCTTCCTGAAGCGGGCCGGCTACGACGTCGAGAAGTTCTTCGGCAAGATCTTCTACGCCGGCAGCCACGAGAACGCCGTCCTGGCGCTCACTCAGGGCACGGCCGACGCCGCCGCCAACCTGTGGAATTCCGAGACCGACACGATGGTCACCCGCATGGCCGCCAAGGGCATGCTCAAGAAGCCCGACGGCACGCCGATGCAGCAATCGGACTTCCGGGTCGTGTTCAAGTCCGACTTCCTGCCGGAAGGGCCCTTCGCCATGCTGACGAGCCTGCCGGACGACCTGAAGGCCAAGATCCACGACGCCTTCGTGGCCCTGCCGAAGGCCGACAAGGCCGCGTTCGACCGGCTCTCCGACGGCAAGGACCAGGATCTCACGCCGGTGACCCTCAAGGATTACCAGCCGATCATCGACATGCTGCGGTTCAACGACGAGCAGCGCCGGAAGTCCTGATCCGGAGCCGCCCGCCTTGCGCGGTCTGACACCCCTGTCGCCGGAGCGGGAAGCCGCCCTCTCCGGCCTCTACGCGGCGGCGACCGGTGCCGCCCGCCGCCGTACGTTGGCGGGCTCCGCCCTTGTGGCGGCGCTCGCCGTGGTCGCCGGCCTGATCGCCGAGGTGCGGCCGCTGGTCTTCGCCGAGAATATCGGCAGGTTCACCGCCTACATCCAGCAGATCCTGCCGCCGATCAGCCTCGAGCGCCTGCTCGAGGACGTCCGCGCTTGGTACTGGGGCCTGCCCAAATGGCTCGGCCTGCTGGGCGAGACCCTGCTCATGGCCTATCTCGGGACGCTGCTCGGGGGGCTGGCGGGCTTCGTCCTCAGCTTCGTGGCCGCCGCCAACCTCGTGCGGTCGCGCCTGCTGCGCGTCGGCGCCAAGCGCCTCCTGGAGCTGTGCCGCACCGTCCCCGAGGTGGTGTTCGCGCTGATCTTCGTGATCGCCTTCGGCCTGGGCCCGATGGTGGGCGTCCTCGCCATCGCGATCCACACCACGGGCGCGCTCGGCAAGCTGTTCTCCGAGGTGGTCGAGAACATCGACATGCGACCCGTCGAGGGCCTGTCGGCCTCGGGCGCCACCTGGGTCCAGACGGTGCGCTTCGCGGTGCTGCCGCAGGTGCTGTCGAACTTCGCCTCCTACGCGCTGCTGCGCTTCGAGATCAACGTGCGCGGCGCCGGGGTGATGGGTTTCGTCGGTGCCGGCGGCATCGGCCAGGAATTCCTCGTGGCGATCCGCAACTTCTACTACGCGGACGTGAGCGCGATCCTCGTGCTGATCATTCTGACCGTGTTCTGCATCGACCTCGCCACCGAGCGGGTCCGCCACCGCCTGATCGGCGCGGAGCAGGCCCGATGAGCGCGCGCCCCGAGGCCCTGCGGGCGGCGGCCCGGGCCGACCTCGCCCGCCTGCGCGCGCGCTACCCCGCGCAGTTCCGCACCGACTGGCCGGGGCGGGCGCGGCTCGCCGCCCTGCTCGTCGTCCTGGTCGGGCTCGCGGCTCTCGGTTACTGGCGCCTCGACTTCTCTGTGGCGCGGATCCTCCACGGGGTCGGGCGGCTCGGCTCCTTCGCGGTGCTGATGCTGCCGCCATCGCCGGAGGGCCAGTTCTGGACCTTCCTGCACGCGCTCGGCGAGACTCTGGGCATCGCCTTCCTGGGCACGCTGACGGCGGCCATCTTCGCCTTCCCGGTGGCGTTCCTGGCGGCCCGGAACGTCGTGCCGAACCCGTTCGCGCGGTTCGCCGTCCGCCGCGGCCTCGACGTGATGCGCTCGGTCGACGTGCTGATCTGGGCGCTGATCTGGATCAACGTCGTCGGGCTGGGCCCGTTCGCGGGGGCGCTCGCGATCGCGTGCTCGGATTTCGGGGCCCTCGGCAAGCTGTTCTCCGAGGCGATCGAGACCTGCGACAAGCGCGCCGGCGAGGGCGTCGTCGCCTCGGGCGGCTCGGCGCTCCACCGCATCCGCTTCGGGCTGATCCCCGGGGTGCTGCCGGTCCTGGCGAGCCA
>Ga0316228_1002546_pt1 | contig 15898 bp, 15 predicted proteins | sample TBH18021metaG_FD_206005 | JGI IMG/M metagenome (GOLD analysis project Ga0316228, IMG submission 206005) | Freshwater microbial communities from Trout Bog Lake, Wisconsin, USA - TBH18021 | ecosystem: Environmental > Aquatic > Freshwater > Lake > Hypolimnion/Profundal zone | place: USA: Wisconsin... | reverse complement strand
TCGTCCTGGCCCGGCTGCCCGACGCGCCGGCCGGCACGCGGGGCATCTCCCTGTTCCTGGTGCCGAAGGTGCTGCCCGACGGCACCCGCAACGACCTGCGCTGCTCCGGAATCGAGCACAAGCTCGGAATCCATGCCTCGCCGACCTGCTCCATGGCCTTCGGCGACAATGGCGGCGCCACCGGCTGGCTGATCGGCCAGGAGAACAGGGGCCTCGCCTGCATGTTCACGATGATGAACGCGGCCCGCCTCAATGTCGGCCTGCAGGGCGTCGGCGTTGCCGAGGCCGCGACCCAGCGGGCGCTCGCCTACGCGCAGGAGCGTCGCCAGGGCAAGGTCATGGGAGCCGCCGAGGCGACGAGCCCGATCGTCGCGCATCCGGACGTGCAGCGCATGCTGCTCACCATGAAGGCGTCCACGGCGGCCGCCCGCGCCATCTGCTACCTCACCGCTGCGGCCCTCGATGCGTCGAAGCGGCCGGAGGGGCAGGCTGCCCTGGACCGCGCCTCCCTGCTGACCCCGGTGGCGAAGGCCTTCGCGACGGACCTCGCCAACGAGGTGACCTCGCTGGGCGTGCAGGTCCATGGCGGCATGGGCTTCGTGGAGGAAACCGGCGCGGCGCAGCTCATGCGAGACGCCCGCATCCTGGGCATCTACGAGGGCACCAACGGCATCCAGGCCATCGACCTCACCGCCCGCAAGCTGCCCTTGAACGGCGGGGGCACCGTGCGGTCGCAGATCGCCTGGATGCGCCGGGCCGCGGAGGGGCTGCTCAAGGCCGGCGATCCCGCCTTCGGCCACATGGCGGCGCGGCTGCGGGACGGGATCGGCAGCCTCGACCGGGCGACGAGCCACCAGCTCGCCGCGCTGACCTCGAACCGTCCCGAGGCGGCCTTGGCGGGGGCGACGCCGTATCTGCGCCTGTTCGGCTTGGCTCTCGGAGGCGCCTGCCTCGCCCGAAGCGCGCTCGCCGCGAGCGCCGCGCTGAAGGCCGGCGAGACCGACCCGGCGCATGCCGCCCGCATCGCCCTCGCGCGCTTCTACGCCGAGAATCTGCTGACCGCGGCCGGGGGCCTGGAGCAGACCGTCGTGGCGGGCGGCGCCTTCACGGACGATGCCGCGCTGGCGCTGGCGGTTTGAGGAGCGGATCATGGCCGACACTGTCGCGATCGACGACCTCCAGGGCGGCGTCCGCCTGATCACCCTGAACCGTCCCGAGAAGAAGAACGCGCTCACCGGCGCCATGTACGACGCCATGCGGGAAGGCTTGGCCGAGGCCGACGCGTCGGACGCGATCGGCGCCGTGGTCTTCGCCGGGCAGCCCGGCATGTTCAGCGCCGGCAACGACCTGGCCGACTTCATGGGTCATGCCGGGGACGGGTTCAGCGCCTCGCCGGCCCTCGCCTTCATCCGCCAGCTCGCCCGGACCCGTACCCCGATGGTGGCGGCGGTCGACGGGATCGCGGTGGGCATCGGTGCGACGCTCTGCCTGCATTGCGACCTCGTCTACGCGAGCCCGGCGGCGCGGCTGCGGATGCCCTTCGTGGAACTCGGCCTCGTGCCCGAGGCGGCGTCGAGCTACCTGCTGCCCCTGCGGGTCGGCCGGCTCAAGGCGACCGAGCTGCTGCTCCTGTCGCGGCCGCTCGAGGCCGACGAGGCGCAGGCGCTCGGCCTCGTCAACGCGGTGCTGCCGGCCGACATGCTGGTCGAGCAGGCGATCGCGCAGGCGACGCGCCTCGCCGCTCTGCCGCGCGGGGCGCTGGCGGCGTCGCGGGCGCTGATCCGGGGCGACCAGGCGCAGGTCGAGGCGGCCCTGGAGGCGGAGGCCAAGGCCTTCGACGCGCAGCTGCGCTCGTCCGAATCCCAGGACCGGCTCGCCGCCTTCCTGTCGCGGTCGAAGCCCGCGTCCTCGGCGTGAGCCCACCGGACCTCTCCCAGAAGATCTGCCTCGTGGCGGGCGCCTCGCGGGGCGTCGGCCGGGGACTGGCCCGGGCGCTGGGGGAGGCGGGGGCCACCGTGATCGTCACCGCCCGCTCCAGCGAGACCGGCCCGCGCACGGAGATGCGGTCCGAGGCGATCGAGGACACCGCCCGGCTGGTCGATTCCGCCGGCGGGCGCGGGCACCATTACCTCTGCGACCACCGCTCCGAGCGCGCCACCGACACCCTGGTGCACTGGATGCTGCGCCGCTTCGGACGGATCGACGTCGCGGCCTGCAGCGTCTGGGGCGGGAACGAGGGCTACGACGGCGAGCGCTACCCGGACGGCGCCGGCTGGGGCACGCCGTTCTGGCGTCGCTCGGCTGAGCCCTATCTCGGCCTCCTCGAAGCCGGGCCGCTGCCGGCCCTGCTGCTCGCCCGTGCAGTCGCCCCCGCCATGGTGGCGGCGCGCGCCGGCCTGCTCGCGCTCGTCTCCTTCGGGACCGAGGAGTATCTCGGCGACGTGTTCTACGATTCCGCCAAGGCCGCCACCAACCGGCTGACCCTGGCCTTCGCCCGGGAACTCGCCCCCCACGGGGTCACCGCGCTCGGACTCTCGCCGGGCTTCGTCGCCACCGAGCGGGCGCGCGATCTCGGTCAGGCGCAGCACGCCACCGAGAGCCCGCTCTATGCCGGCCGGGCGCTTGCCGCCCTGGCCGCCGACCCCGCAATCGCCGCCCGGGCCGGCACCGTGCTGCATGCCGGCGACCTCGCTCCGATCTACGGTTTCACCGACGCCGATGGAACGCAACCGGAGCGGTTTCGAGTCGGGCCGTGACGGCTTCCAGCGCCGTCTGGCGGACGTGACCCGCAGCGTCGCGGCGGATGTCCCGCCAGGATCGGCGCAGCCGATTGCTGCGGGAGCGAAAAACGGCCGTAATTCACCCGCAGGTGAGGGGGCGATCCTGTGTCCGCTCCGATCTCGGCTCGGGCCGGGGCCGCGCGAGTGAACGAGGGAAACTGGCATGTCGGATGCGAACACGGCCCCGCGCGTGCTGATGGTGTTCCCGAAGTTCTACGAGAACTCGATGTGGAACTTCAAAGAGGCGATGGAGCTGCAGGGCGCCCGCGCCCCGGCGCCGCCCCTCGGCCTGATCACGCTCGCCGCGATGCTGCCGCCGGCCTGGCAGGTGACGCTCGTCAACCGCAACTGCGAGGAACTGACGGACGCGCAGATCCAGGCGGCCGACCTCGTGATGACCGGCGGCATGCTGCCCCAGGAGCCGGACTGCCTCGTGGTCATCGACCGCTGCGTGGCGCTTGGAACCCCGGTCTGCGTCGGCGGCCCGGCCCCCACCTCGACGCCGGAGGTCTACGACAAGGCCGACTTCCTGGTGCTGGGCGAGGCCGAGGGCATCCTCGATACGTTCGTGGCCGCCTGGGAGGCGGGCGAGCGCCGCGGCCGCTTCACGGCCGAGAAGTTCAAGGCCGACGTCACCAAGAGTCCGATCCCGCGCTTCGACCTGCTGACGTTCAGCCACTACCTCTATATCGGCGTCCAGTTCTCGCGCGGCTGCCCGTTCACCTGCGAGTTCTGCGACATCATCGAACTCTACGGCCGCGCCCCGCGGACCAAGACCACGCCGCAGATGCTGGCCGAGCTCGACCGGCTCTACGGCCTCGGCTATCGCGGCCATGTCGACTTCGTCGACGACAACCTGATCGGCAACAAGAAGGCGATCAAGCTGTTCCTGCCCCACCTCATCAAGTGGCAGGAGGCGCACGGCTACCCGTTCAAGTTCTCCACCGAGGCCTCGCTCAACCTCGCGGACGACGACGAGCTGCTCGGCATGATGCGGGACGCGAATTTCTTCGCCCTGTTCACCGGGATCGAGACGCCCGACGAGGCGACGCTGATCCAGACGCAGAAGAAGCAGAACACCAAGCGCTCGATCGCCGACAGCGTGCACAAGCTCTACGAGCACGGCATGTTCGTCACGGCCGGCTTCATCGTCGGCTTCGATACCGAGAAGGACAGCATCAGCAAGGCGATGTCGCTCTGCATCAGCCAGACCGGCATCCCGATCGCCATGGTCGGCCTGCTCTTCGCGCTGCCGAACACGCAGCTCTCGCGCCGCCTGCGCAAGGAGGGCCGCCTCTACGAGAACTATGCGGCGACCACGGCCGATCAGGGCGACCAGTGCACGCAGGGGATCAACTTCGTGACCCTGCGCCCGCAGCGCGACGTGCTCGCCGATTACCGCGACGTCCTCCAGGAGATCTACGATCCGCCGAACTTCTTCGACCGGGTGCGGGTCGTTGCGCGCCAGGTGAAGCGGCCGAAATTCGCCGCGCAGAAGCTCAACTGGCGCCACGTCGCCCACGATCTCTACTCGCTGCTGCGCGTGTGCTGGCGGATGACCGTCCGGCGTCCGGAACTGGCCAAGCACTTCTGGAGCGTGTTCCTGGAGACCGCCCGCCGCAACCCGGCCGCCCTGGAGGCGGTGGTCACCAACATGGTGATCTACCTGCACGTCTACCCGTTCTCGCGCTACGTCATCCGCGAGATCAACGGCCGGATCGCCGATCTCGACGCCAGCCGCTGGGTGCAGCCGCCGGTCCTGGCGCCCGAGGTCGAGACCTGCAAGGCGCCGCCGGTCGGCAAGGTGGTGGCCAAGGCGGAGGTCAAGGCGGAGGTCAAGCACCTCGCGGCGGTGGCGTAGGCGGCCGCTGGTTCGGGAAAGCCTACCCGCACCTCAAGATGAGCGTGGTGGCGGGGATCCGGGTGCCGCCGCGCTTTGCAGCGGCGCCCGGAAACCTTAGCTCATCCCCGCGAGGCCACGTCCTCCCCCCGGTCCACGGGGCCCAAGTCCGGGACGGCCCGGCCCTGTCAGGAGGGCCGCCTTGGCCTGGATCTATCTCGTCACCGCGGGCGTGCTGGAGGTCGTCTGGGCCTTCGCGATGAAGCAGTCGGACGGCTTCACCCGCCTCTGGCCGAGCGCCATCATGGCCGTGGCGATGGCCGGCAGCGTCGGCTTCCTGGCGCTGGCGATGCGCACGCTGCCGCTGGGAACCGCCTACACGATCTGGACCGGAATCGGCGCGGTCGGCGCCTTCCTGGTGGGCATCGCCGTGCTCGGGGAGCAGGCGAGTGTCAGCCGGATCCTCGCGGCCGGCCTGATCGGCTCCGGGCTCGTCCTGATGAAGCTGTCGAGCCCGGGCTGAGCGTCAGGCGGCGCGCACGGTGTGCAGGAAGGCGTCGATCTCCCGGCGCAGCTCGGCGGCCTCGTCCGAGAGGCTCGCCGCCGAGGCGAGCATCCGCGTGGCGGCCGAGCCGGTGTCGTCGGCCGCCCGCGCCACCGCGTCGATCGTCCCGGTGACCGCGCCGGTCCCGGTCGCGGCCTCGGCGACGCTCCGGGCGATCTCCCGGGTGGCCGCGCCCTGCTGCTCGACGGCGGCCGCGATCGAGGTCGCCACGCCGTCGATCTCGCGGATGCGGGCCGCGATGCCGTCGATCGCGTCCACGGTCTGCCCGGTCGCGCCCTGGATGCGGCCGACCTGACCGGCAATCTCCTCGGTGGCCCGGGCGGTCTGGGCGGCGAGCTGCTTCACCTCGCTGGCGACCACCGCGAAGCCGCGGCCCGCCTCGCCGGCGCGCGCCGCCTCGATCGTGGCGTTGAGCGCCAGCAGGTTGGTCTGGCCCGCGATGTCGGTGATAAGGCGCACGACGTCGCCGATCCGGCCCGCGGCCGTGCTCAATTCCTGCACGAGGCCGGCCGTGTCGCCGGCCTGGATCACCGCGCTCCGGGCCAGGTCGGCCGACCCGTCCACCTGGCGGCCGATCTCCTGCACTGAGGCCCCGAGTTCCTCCGCGGCCGCCGCGACCGTGCCGACATGCTGGGCGGCCTCCTGCGCGGCGCCCGCCACGGTCGCCGAGCGCTCGGCCGTGTGGGTGGCCGTGCTGGTCATCGCCTCGGCATCGGTGCGCAGCCCGAGGGCGGCGTTCGCCACCCGCCCCAGGACACCGCCGACCGCGGCCTCGAAGGACTCGGCCATGGCGTGGACGGCCCGCCGGCGCTGTGCCTCGGCGCCCTCGCGCGCCAGCGCGGTCTCCCGCTCCAGGGCGCGGGTGTGGATCAGGTTGTCCTTGAAGACCTGCACGGCCGCCGCCATCGCGCCGATCTCGTCGCGGCGTCCCGTATGCGGGACCGGGACGGTCTCGTCGCCCTCGGCGAGGCGGCCCATCGCGCCGGTCATGCGCTCGATCGGGCGCGCGATCCCGAACAGGGCGAACAGCATCGCGGCCGCGGCGACCGCGAGGCCGACCACGGTGGCGATCATCGCGATCAGCTTGGCGCGCGTCGCCGCCTGGACGGTCTCGGCGACGTTGGCCTCGGTCTGTCCGCGGGCCGCGGCGATCGACTCGGTCAGGCTGGCCACCGCCGCATCGTTCTGTGCGCCCGTCGCGGGATCCAGCACGAGCGCGAGGGCGCCCGGCTGGTCGCCCGCGATCATCAGCTCGACCACTTGGAGCTGGACGTTCTGGTAGGCGTTCCAGGCGGTGGTGAAACGCTCGTAGATCGCGCGGGCCTGGGGGCTCGTCAGACGGTCCTGATAGGCCTGGCGCAGGCCGGACAATTCGCCGAGGGTGTCGGTCAGCGCCGTCTGGTTCTTGTCCAGGGCCGCCACGTCCGGAGAGGCCACCGCGAGGCGGTAGAGCCGCAGGCGGGCGTCCCGCACGACCGTTCCGATGGCCTCGGCCTGGTTCTGCAGCGGCAGGGCCTGCTGCGAGATCGCCTCGGCGTTCCGCTCGATCTCCGACAGGGTGACGACGCTGGCGATGCCCTGGCCGACGGCGGCGAGGGCGAGCAGGCCGATCGCGCCGGCGAGGACCGTCTTGAGGGAGAATCGCATGGGAGGTTCCGTCCTCGCGGCCGAGCCGCGCCTACAGGTCCCGACATGTTCCCGGAGAGGTCTTAATATTTTGTCGGTTCTATACCAGCATTTGTGGTCAGAGCCACTTCTTCCAACGGAAGAAGAAGTAGGGGAATACCGCGGCGACGACCATCATGATCAGTGCCATGGGGTATCCGAATGTGAGATCTAGTTCCGGTATGGACTTAAAGTTCATGCCGTAGATCGATGCGATCAGGGTCGGCGGCATGAAGACGACCGCCATGACCGAGAACAGCTTGATGATGTTGTTCTGCTCAAGGTTGACCAAACCGAGCGTCGCATCGAGCAGGAATTGAATTTTCGTGGACAGGAAGGTCGCGTGCTCCTCGAGGGATTGAAGATCCCGCAGGGTCGAACGCACATCTTCGCGCAGGTCGCGCGGGGCCTTGTTGGTCCGGTAGGTCGCCGACAGCGAAAGCAGGATCCGCTCCATGGAGACGAGGCTCTCCCGCTGCTTGGAGATGAGATCACCGTGCCGGCCGAGGGCGCGCAGCGTGTCCTGCAGGGCGGTGTTGCGGGCGGAGGGATCCTCCTGCACTTCGAAGATCTTGCCCGACAGGCGGTCGATACGCTCGCCCTGCAGCTGCAGCACGTCGGCGGCCCGGTCGATCACCGCCTCGATCAGGCCGGCCAGGATCGTCTCGCCGGAGGTGGCCGACGCGCTGCCATTGCCCATCGAGCGCCCGGCGCGCTGGGTGTACATGCGGAAGGCCTGGGGCTCCTCGTGGCGCACGGTTACCAGCCGGTTGCCGCGGAGGATGAAGGTGATGCCGGCCAGCCCCGGATCCTCGGCGTCGCTGACCTTCGAGAGCACCCGCCCGGTCATGTAGCGGGCGCCGTCCTCCACGTAGAGCAGCTCCGAGGGCTCGATGTCCTTCATCTCCTCGCGGGTCGGCACCTCGATGCCCGCGAAGGCCTCGACCTTGAGTTCCTCCTCGCGGCTCGGACGGATCAGGTCGAGCCAGACCGTGTCCTCGGGGATCGTGTCCTGGAGATCGATGACGCGGCGTTCAAGCAGCGTGGCTCCGGCGCCGACGGCGGGCTGGTGGATGAAGATCACGAACAGGTCTCGGATGCGGATCGGTCACGGGACAGCGCAGGGCCGCAGCCCGCATCCGGCACCACGGCGGCCGATGCAAGCTGTGCCGCGGATGTGGCGCTGTTTTCTGACGCTTCCGTGACATCGCGATCCGCCGCCGCAGCGGCCGGCTCCGATCCGGGCTCAGTGGCAGCCGTCGCAGGTGCTGCGGTCGATCCTGTCGGTCGGGGCGCGCTCGCGCCGCCGCTCCTCGCGGGTCGGCACTGCGAAGATGCGCCCGGACCCGAAGGGGCACGCCGGAAGCGGGCAACCCGGACTCGCCGCCCTGCAGGGCTTTGGCGCGTCGGCGGTCCCGGATCCCGCTGCGCGGCTCCGGGATGACGGGGGAAGCGGCTGCGAGGTGCCCACACAAGGCTTGCGGCCTGCCCCGAGCCGGTGACGGAACGGCCCCGTGCCCCATTCCGGGCCGCTCGGGCGGAGGCCCGCCGCCTCGTCCCTTCCGCCGGTGCCTGTCCGGGCGCGCGACCGGTCTCAACCGGGTCGGGTGCCGCTCTAGCGGCGTCGGGCGGGTTCGCGCCGGAACACGCCGACCATCTCGACATGGCCCGAATGGCGGAACTGGTCGACCGGCGTGACGGTCTCCAGCCGGTACCCGCCCGCGACCAGCGTCGCCGCGTCCCGGGCGAAGGTGCCGGCATCGCAGGCGATGCCGATCACCAGGGGGACGCGCGCGGCGGCGAGCTGACGGGCCTGGGCCTCGGCACCGGCCCGCGGCGGGTCGAACACCACCGCGTCGAAGGCATCGAGTTCGGGGGGCAGCAGGGGCCGGCGGAACAGGTCGCGGCGCTCGCTGGTGATCCTGCGCAGGCCCGAGGCCGCGCGGGCGGAACGCTCGAGGCCCGCGAGGGCGGCGGCGTCGGACTCGACGGCATGGACCGCGGCCGTCCGGGCCATCGCCAGGGTCAGCGGCCCGCACCCCGCGAACAGGTCGGCGACGCGCCGGATGCGGGGACCCAGCGCCGCCAGGGTGAGATCGCAGAGCGTCGCCTGTCCCGCCGCGGTCGCCTGCAGGAACCCGCCGGGGGACGGGTAAAGGCGGGTCGCGCCGGCGGTGACCGAGACCGGCTCGGCCTCCATGAGCCGCTCGCCGTGCAGGGACAGCCGGGCGAGGCCGAGTTCGCCGGCGATCCGCACCAGCGCGGCACCGACGCCGGCGCTCACCGGACCGTGGCCGCGCAGGTCGACGTCCAGGCCCTGGTCCGTGGCGGTGACGGCCACGTCGAGAGGCTTGCGTCCGTGGCCCAGGGGTGCGGCGAGGCGGCGCGCCACCGCGGGGGCCGGGTGCAGCGCCGGCACGGTGATCGGGCAATGGTCGATCGGCACCAGCGCATGGCTGCGCGCCGCCATCAGCCCGGCCTCGGCGCGGCCTTCGATCTCCCGCACGTGCAAGGTGAGGCGGCGACGCCCGTCCCCGTGCGCGTCGATGGCCGGGCCGGGCACCACGTCGAGGCGGGCCTGGGACAGGGCCTGGGCGACGAGGCCCTGCTTCCAGGCGCGTTCCGCCGGCCGCGCGAGGTGCTGCGTGCGGCAGCCGCCGCAGCGCATATAGTACGGGCAGAACGGCTCGACCCGGTCGGGCGCGGCCTGCGTGATCGCGATGAGTTCGGCACGCCGCGCCTCGCGGCGGATCTCCGCCCGCTCCCCGGGGAGCGTGAAGGGGACCAGGAGCCCGTCCTCCGCGACCCCGTCGCCGCGGGCGCCGAGATCCCGGATCGTGACCGTCTCGCTTGCAGCTGTCTCGCTCACGGCAACCTCGCACCGATCAGGAATTCGGCATTGCCGTCGCCGCCCGGCACCGGCGAGTCGATGAGGCCCAGGATCGCGGCGCCGAGCCCCTCCAGGGTTCCGCGGACCGCCGCGCAGACCTCGGCGTGGACCGCCGGATCGCGCACGAGGCCGCCGCGGCCGACCCGGGCCCGGCCGGCCTCGAATTGCGGCTTGATCAGCGCGACGATCTCCGCCCCCGGCCGCAGCAGGCCCGGAAGGACCGGCAGCACGAGGCGCAGGCCGATGAAGCTCACATCCACGCTCGCCAGATCGGGGGGCGGGACCAGGGCGTCCGGCCCGAGGCTGCGGATGTCGGTGCCCTCGCGGTTGGTCACGCGCGGATCTCCGGCGAGCCGGGGATGGAGCTGCCCCCTGCCCACATCGAGCGCGTGGACATGGAACGCGCCGCGGGCGAGCAGCACGTCGGTGAAGCCGCCTGTCGAGGCCCCGACGTCGAGGCCGACGCGGCCGGCTGGATCGAGGCCGAACGCGTCGAGGGCGGCGGCGAGCTTGAGGCCGCCGCGGGAGGCGTAGGGATGCTCGGGCTCCGCCTCGATCCGCGCCCCCGGGGCGATCGGGTCCGAGGGACGTGCGAGCGGCCGCCCGTCGACCCGCACGCGCCCGGCGCGGATGGCCGCCTGCGCCCGGGCCCGACTCTCGAAATGGCCGTGCGCCACGAGGAACAGGTCGGCGCGACGCGGGGAGCGATCGTCCGCGGGCGGCGCGCGGTCCGGGATGGGCCGGTCTGGAGTCATCGGGGCTTCGTACGGTCCAGGCAGATCTGCCGCGGAGGTTTCGGGCCGCCGCCCTGTCGAAGGCCGGCGCGCTCCCTAACTAGACCGGGCCGTACAGGAGAGCCACCGCATGACCCGCACCCTGCCGCTGCTCGCATTGCTCGGGACCGTCGCCGCCGGCGGCGCCCTGGCACAGGAGCCTCCGAAGGAGGCCGCCAAACCGGCAGAGACCTATACGGCGCCGATCAAGAACGCCAAGGGCGACCCGATCGGCACGCTGGCGATCCGCGACGGGGCGAACACCCTGGTCCTGCGCGTGACGATCCAGCCCGGCGGGCTGCCGCCCGGCTGGCACGGGATGCATTTCCACGCCGTCGGCGACTGCTCGGATCCGAAGTTCATGAACTCGAAGGCGCATGTGAACCACGACCAGAGCAAGCACGGCCTGCTCAACGCCGAGGGCCCCGACGAGGGCGACCTGCCGAACCTCTACGCGGCGCAGGACGGCTCGGCCAATGCCGAGGTCTCGAGCGAGACGCCGCTGAACGGCGAGGGCGGCCTGAAGGACGGCGACGGCGCCGCGCTGATCATCCACGCCAACGAGGACGACCACACCAGCCAGCCGATCGGCGGCGCCGGCGACCGGGTCGCCTGCGGGGTGATCAAGTAGTCGCGGAGGGCGAGGGCACCGCCGGCGGGATCGGCCGCGGGCGGCCGGCCTCGTCGATGGCCACGAAGGTGAAGGTCGCCTGCGTGACCCGCTCGCGGACCTGGGTGCAGAAGCGCCGCGCCCAGGCCTCGACCTCGATCTTCATCGAGGTCCGGCCGACATGCGACACCCGGGTGTAGACGCACAGCACGTCGCCGACCCGGACCGGCCGAATGAAGGTCATGGATTCGAGCGCCACGGTGACGACCCGGCCCTGCGCCCGGTCGACCCCCGCGATGCCGCCGGCCTGATCCATCTGCGAGAGCACCCAGCCGCCGAAGATGTCGCCGTTGGCGTTGGTGTCGGCCGGCATGGCGATGGTGCGCACCGTGAGGTCGCCCTTGGGCAGATCGACCTCCGCGGGCGGCGGCACGCTTTCGGCCGGTGAGAGTGCGACGTGCTGCATGCCGTCCATCCGCCCCCCGCGCCGTCAGGACAACAGGCCGGCGAGCTTGAGACCCGCCGCCAGGAGGACGGCGACCGCGCTCAGGATGCATTCGAGCGGGATGGATTGCCAGAGGTCCGGCGTCGCCGCTGCGGGCTCGGCGCGTTGCGCAATATCGTTCATCGGGCCTCCTCCCGGGCGGGCCGATCTGCCGTCGGCGGTCCCGTTCCCGGCACGATAAAGCAAGGGCCGCGGTCGCGCACCTCGAATCGGGGCGTGAAAAAGCCCGGCGGCTCGATGGAGCCGCCGGGCCGGTCAAGTCTGAGAACCGCTCAGTAGTAGAACCGGCGGCGCCAGTAGGGACGGCGGTAATAGGGCCGCGGGCCGTAATAGAACCGGCGGCCGTAATACGGGCGGCGCCAGTAGGGCCGCGGGCCGTAGAAGCGGCGGCGGTAATAGTACTGGGCCTTCTCGGTCATTGCCGGCGCGGCATCGGCCGGCAGGGCCAGGCCCGGGCCGACCGGCGCGGCGGACGCACCCTCCGGCGCCGCAGCCGCAAAGCCCAGTACCAGCAGGGCCGCGAGCAGGAATTTCCTCAGCACGGTCTCGACTCCCTTCGTGTCATTACGTCCTGGTCGACGAACCGCACGGGACGCGAGGACATCCGCCCGGTCCGAAACGCTGCAACGCGTGAGCGAGCGGAAGCGTTGCAGCATAACCGCTGCGACGTTTCGGATAGGGTTGACCAGGGGTTGAGACCGGACGGATCAGGCGATCTTGGTGGTCATGTCCTCGATGCGGGCCTCGGCGCTCTGGCGCACCAGGCTGATGCCGTGCTCGCAGTCCTCGCGGCGGACATAGCCTTCGCCCGATTCGGCGATCACCTCGCCGTTGCGGGCCCGCAGGCGCCAGCGCCATTCGCCCGTTGCGTCCCGGTAGATTTCGAACCGCATGATGCAGGCCCCCATTCATCCACCGGATGAGATGGGTGGCCGGCTGCGCAAAAAAAGGATGCGTCTCCGGCGGGTCTGCGATCGGGCCGCGCCGCGGGCGATCGCAGACCCGACCGGTGGCGCGCCACGGCTTCAGGTCCGGCGTGCTTCATTGTTTTCGATGATGCGAATGCCGTTGTTTGCTCGACATTATCGTACCAACGCAGTATTCGGCTGCGTCGCGGGCGCGGGGGCGAATCGCGCGGCCAGGCTCGGAATTCCGAGGCGTGAACGGATCGCGATGAGCGAGAACAGGGCACGGTCCAGCGCGTCGGAATGGGCGGTTCCGGAACGGCGGCTATCCGCGATCTTCGCCGCCGACATTGCCGGCTATTCGAAGGCGATGCATGCCGACGAGAGCGGCGCCATGCGGGCGCTGCAGGCCACCCGGAGGATCGTCGACCGCCTGATCGCGGCCCGGCACGGGCGGATCGCCAACACCGCCGGGGACAGCGTGCTGGCCGAGTTCGCGTCGGTGATGGACGCCGTGTGCTGCGCGGTGGCGATCCAGCGGGCGCTCGCCGAGGCCGAGGGGGAGGCCGCGCAGTTCCGTCTCCGGATCGGGATCCATATCGGCGACGTCATGGTGCACGACGGCGATCTGTTCGGCGATGGCGTGAACATCGCCGCACGCCTGCAGACCGCGGCCGAGCCCGGCGCCCTGAGGCTTTCGGAGGCCGCCTACCTGCAGGTGCGCGGCCTCGCCGAGATCCCCTTCATCGATCTCGGCCCCCAGCGGCTGAAGAACATCACCCGGCCGGTGCGCGTGTACGCCGTGCCGCCGCCGGACGAACGGCCGTCGAGGTCCCTCCGGGCAGGCCGCGTCCGCGCCGCCCTGCGGCCGACGCTCGGCGCTGTCGCGATTCTCGCCGCCGCTGGGCTAGCCCTGGTCTGGTCCCACCTGGTCGGATCCGAGCGGTCGGACGGGCCGGCCGAGCCCGCGCGCCCGCGGCTATCGCTGGTGGTCCTGCCCCTCGCGAACCAGAGTGGCGAGGCGGACCAGGATTATCTCGCCGAGCAGCTCGCCGAGGACCTCTCGGCCGATCTCGCCCGCGCACCGGGCACCTTCGTCATCGCCCACGGCACGGCCCAAGCGTATAGGGGCCGGCCGGTCGAGCCGCGTGCCGTCGGCCGCGAACTCGGCGTGCGCTACGTCGTGCAGGGAAGCCTGCGGCAGAGCGGCGAGCAGGTGCGTTTCGCCGTGCAACTCACCGACGTCGAGACCGGGGCCGCCCTCTGGGCGGATCGCTATGACGGACCGCGGGCTGCGGTCGGTGCCGCCCAGGACGTCCTCGTTGCTCAGGTCGGCCGCGCCCTCGGCGTGCGTCTTCTGGAGGCCGCCACGCAGGCCCGGTCAGGTCAGCCGGCGGACGCAGTGGACCTGATCATGCGTGGACAGGCGCTGCTCAACCGGCCCTTCGCCCGTGACAACCACGCCCAGGCCCGCCCGTTGTTCGAGCGCGCGCTCAGTCTCGATCCGGCGAATGTCGACGCGCGCCTGGGCCTGGCCGAGGTGCTCGTCGATGGCGTGCTGAACGGCTGGACGACGGAGCGGACCGCGGATCTCGATACGGCCGAGCAGGCGATCGCCTCGGTCCTGCAGGGCGATCCGACCCATCCCTTCGCGCATTATTTGCGCGGGGAGACCCTGCGCGCCCGCTCGCGCTACGCGGAGGCCCTCGCCGCGTTCGACCGGGTGCTCGTCCTGAACCCGAGCTTCGCGCGCGCCTACGCCTATCGTGGCCTCATCCAGATCTTCCTCGGCCGGGCCGAGGAGACGGAACGCGACATCGCCGCCGCCATCCGCCTCAGTCCGAAGGATCCCCTGCTCGGCGCGTGGCTCGCCCGGGACGGGTTGGCCAAGCTCCATCTCGGTCAGGATCGGGAGGCGATCGAGCCGCTCCGTCGCGCGGCTGCGGTGAACCCGCTCTTCGACTTCCCACACCTCTATCTCGCCTGCGCCTTCGCGCGGCTCGGCCGAGAGGCGGAGGCGCGGGCCTCCCTCGCCGAATTTCTCAGGCTACGGCCCGGCTACACCCTCGCCCGGTACCGGAGCCTGACTTCCACCGATCCGACCTTCCTCGCCCAGCGTGCGCGCATCTATGACGGACTGCGTCGCGCCGGCCTGCCGGAGAGCTGAGCCCGGGCGACGATTCTGAGCGGACCGACCGCCGCGCATGGGATCAGAATTTTTGTTCTTTCGCATATAGGCTGGACCGGCGCCGCGCTGAGAAACCTGCACAATAATGGGACGCTCGCGGCCGGTGAGGGAGGAAGCCACCAACGAGATCGACCGGCCCGAGGCCTTCTCGGAGGTCATCTTCGGAGGCTGCCCGCACGATTGCCCCGACACCTGCTCGATGCTGTTCGACGTCAAGGACAGCCAGCTCCAGGGGGTACGCGGCGACCCGGACCACCCGATGACCCGGGGCGGCCTCTGCGTGAAGCTGAAGGACTACGAGAAGCGCCACTACCACCCGGACCGGCTCCTCTACCCGATGAAGCGCGTCGGCCAGAAGGGCTCCAAGCAGTTCGAGCGGATCACCTGGGACGAGGCGCTCGACACGATCGTCACCCGCTGGAGGGCGATCATCGACCAGTACGGGCCGCATCTCGTCGGCGGCCTTCACCGACATGGGCCACGCCCCCTCGCTCTCCGACACCCTCGTCGAGGTCTCGCGGGCGAACTGAACGGTTGGCTCGCGGAGATCCGCTCTTCACCATCGACGCAGCGCAGTGACCCGAGGAAGCGCCATATCTGCGGATGTGGCGCCAGCCGGATCGCTTCCTTGCGCTCGCAAGAACGGCCGAGCCATCATCCGGCGACTGTGTCGGCGCTCCGCGGCTGGTGGGACCGCGCCGCCGGCCGGATGTCCCCTCCGGTCGCCGGCAGGCCCCAGCCCTTCACCAGGGCGTAGACCGCCGGGATGACGATCAGGGTCAGGAGGGTCGAGGAGACCATCCCGCCGATCATCGGAACCGCGATGCGCTGCATGACCTCCGAGCCGGCGCCCTGGCTCCAGAGGATCGGCAGCAGCCCCGCCATGATGGCCGCGACCGTCATCATCTTGGGCCGCACCCGCTCGACCGCGCCGACCATGATGGCCGCCCGCAGATCCGCGCGGGTCAGGGGCCGGCCAGCACGGCCGCAGGCGGCCCGCGCCGCGTCGAGGGCGTGGTCGAGATAGACCAGCATGATCACCCCGGTCTCAGCGGCGACGCCGGCCAGCGCGATGAAGCCTACCGCCACCGCCACCGACAGGTTGAAGCCCATCCACCAGAGCATCCAGACCCCGCCGACCAGCGCGAATGGCAGGGACAGCATGACGATGAGCGTC
>Ga0316228_1002540_pt1 | contig 15914 bp, 20 predicted proteins | sample TBH18021metaG_FD_206005 | JGI IMG/M metagenome (GOLD analysis project Ga0316228, IMG submission 206005) | Freshwater microbial communities from Trout Bog Lake, Wisconsin, USA - TBH18021 | ecosystem: Environmental > Aquatic > Freshwater > Lake > Hypolimnion/Profundal zone | place: USA: Wisconsin... | reverse complement strand
ATCAACTAAAAACTAACTGCCCGACAAGTGTCCGGATGTTGCCGGAACGCTGTCCGGATGTTGCCGGATTCGCCGTCCGGATAAGCCGGAATACGCACCAATTTGGCTACTGGACAGGATAAGGGAAGGCGGATTATGGAAAAACGCCCAGGCCGGCCGTGTAAATGGAACATTCCAAGGGAAAAGTGTCCTGGATGGGGTTACCCGCGTAACTGCTTTTCGGGTCATGCCTGAGTACCCTCTCATAGTCGGTGTTGGAAAATCGATCCAAGTGGCTCTTGCCGCTCATGAACAGCGCAAGCAAGGATATATCCGCGGAGCTTCAGTGACCAGCATATTCGTCATGGCCTTTTGTGGTTTATTGGTTAATCGTCACCAAAAACTGCAGGCCCGGGAAAGTGAAATTGTTCTACATCGCGATAATCTGCAAGCACTTGTGGCTGAACGGACCGCTGAACTGGAGCAGGCAGTGCAAGAGCTGCAGACGGCAAGTGCAAAGCTTGCAGAGCAGGCCCAGCTTCTGGATTTTGCGCATGACTTTATCACTGTCCGGGATATGGATAACAAAATACTCTACTGGAACCTCGGGGCGGAAGCAGGTTATGGCTGGACCAGGAGTGAAGCACTGGGCCAGGTGATTGGGAAACTGCTCAGAAGCGAATTCCCCCAGAACCATGGAGTTATGGTGGATATGCTTATGAGTCAGGGCTTATGGGAGGGCGAACTGATCGACTACAGCAAAGACGGTAGGCGAATGATCGTCACAAGCCACCAGACACTGAACCGGGACGCCGGCGGAGCCCCGGTGTCCATTCTGGAAATCAGTCATGACATCACAGCCCAGAAACACAGTGATGAGCTTTTTGCAAAAGCTTTCCTTACCAATCCCAACATGATGTCGATTACCGTGCTGCCAGAGTGGCGCTACCTGGATGTGAATGAAAGTTTTTTGCGGGGTCTGGGACGCACCAAGGATGAAATCATCGGATTCACTCCTGACTCTATTGCACTATGGGCAGACGAAGTGGAGATGGCCAAGGCCAGGGACCAGTTTTTCCGCGAGGGTCATCTGCATAGTTATCCGATGAACTATCGGACCAAGACGGGAGAACTGCGATCAGCGCTGCTGTCCTTTGACCCCATAACGATCAGAGAGCAACAGTGTTCACTGGCGGTTTTTACCGATGTCACCGAACAGAAGAAATTTGAGAATGAATTATCCCGACTTGACCGGCTCAACACTGTCGGCGAGATGGCCGCCAGTATCGGCCACGAGATCCGAAATCCGCTGACTACGGTACGGGGCTATTTGCAGCATTATGGCCGAAAACCCGCTTTCTCCGATTATCGTGAATCATTTGAGCTGATGATCGATGAGCTGGACCGGGCGAATGCCATTATCACCGAGTTTTTGTCACTGGCAAAGAATAAGGCGGTTACCCTGAATCCAACCAATCTCAACAAGGTAATTGCAAGCCTTGCCCCACTGCTGCAGGCCGACGCCCTTCGGCGGGGGATCGATATTGAGTTTGAATTTGCGGACATATCGGACGTGATGGCAGACGATAAAGAGATGCGCCAGTGTATCCTGAATCTGGTTGGAAACGGACTGGACGCCATGACAAAGGGTGGCAAGATCATCATCTGTACCGTCCAAACCGGAAATCAAGTGGTCATGACGGTGCGAGACAAAGGCCATGGAATACCGCCTGAGATCAAAGATAAATTAGGGACACCCTTTCTTACGACGAAGGAGAACGGCGCCGGGTTGGGAATGGCTGTATGCTATCGGATCGCTCAGCGTCATAATGCGACCATTGAGGTTGAAACAAGTCCTGAAGGCACGGCGGTTAACTTCATATTTAAATTGTAATATAAACGCTCACATGACAAGGCCAACCATGAAAAAGAGACCGGCATGATTCAGCAGGTCTCTGGAAGTGTCGAGTTACGCAGGAGATTTAACTCCTGCGTTTTTGTTTTCATATGGAGTCCCTATAGGGGTAGCGCTAGAATTTGTAACCAATACCGAGCCCGACGCCACGGATATGGGCTTTGGTTTTGGCTGGAACCATATTTTCCACCGAAAGATGGCGATAGGTCGCATTTAGTTCTAAGCCGGGACTCAGTAAATAAGACAATCCGGCTTCAATGTTGACAAGATTATTGCCGCCGCCGGCGATGGCGTACAAGGTTGTTTTTTTGCTCAACGGTTTAATACCGATCAACCCGAATTGCATTTGATTCTTTTCCAGCAGGAGGTTAGTGGCTTTGACCCTGACACTGGTCGCTGAATAGCCGGAATATAGCTGAATGTTGTTATCCAATTTGTATAGCAGATTTAGTTCGGTGTTGTGGAACGTGTCTACTGATTTAGAGAAAGACTCGCCGCTTATATGCCGGTATTCGACCGCTGTCTTGTCACCCAGGCCATGGGATAGGCTGAATTCAATGCCGGTAGGGAGCGAATTTTCAGGGGTATGACGAAATTCCACATTAGGTCGCCAGTTAATCTCCAGGGCAGTATTGCCCTGAGTAAAATCCTGAAGTGGCGAGGCCTGACAGGTGCTAACGAGCGAAAAGAAGATTGTCCAAACCAACAACATGACTTTCACTGCATTTATTCACCTCCTTTCTGGCAATAAAGATTATATTCCAAATAAAGGAAAATATTCCAAGTTGGCAAGGATACTGCCCTGTTAGCCCCTTGAAGCCTAATTGGGTGAAGAAAGTAATGAATTATCAAAAAAGTCAAAATATATTGATAAAACCACTTGCAAGATTTGTGAATTTTCTGTTAATATAGTATTACGTCACATAGAAAATAATCTACAATATCTAGGGGGAACATGGTAATGGAAGGCGAAGGCCACTGGCGGATACTTTTGAACGAGTGTAAAGGAAAAATGTCACGACTTATTTTTAGCAATCGGAGATGTCTTGTCGAGATAACCCTTCAGTCCCAGAATGTCGGCAGGGTTGTCCATAATGTTTTGTCCAATCATTGGAACAGCGATCAACTGATATCTTTCTTGAATTCCGAATCTGATCACGTTTTGAGGGAGGCTCTTTAGTGTAAAATCGCAACCTGAAATGAATGAGAATATCGATTAAAGCCCCTTTGTCGCGCAAGCGACAAAGGGGCTTTCTTGATGCAAGAATCGTAAGCCTTAGCTCGTCAATCACAGCCAGCAGTGAACACGCCATGGCTTGAAGAGGGGTTATTTTACAAAACAAGGCAGAAAAAGCTTGCGTTTTTTTCAATATATGTTAAAATTGGGTTAGAATAGGTAGCGGAGGGAAACTAATGTCGGTTTTTAAAACTTATGTTGGTGATCTTGATGATCCTGCATTTTCCTGGAATCCTGACGATAGCGCCTACAATGGCGGAAATGCACCCCGGGCTGTCAGTCCGCAGTTTCCAGCCCTGAACGGCATGGAAAGCGTCGGCTTTCACCTTGTATGCAAAATCGCGTCAGGTGAATTCAACGGCAAGCAGGTTGATTGGGGGTGCTGGGTAGCCAGGGTTACCAAAGCTCAGATTGTTGATTTTATTAACAGATATTATTTATGGGCGGAGTGCAGCCGGCGTTATGCCCAGTTAGATTCGAACTTTGAGATGGAATATAATGAGTTGCTGTCCTATGTAAAACTTCTGGAATCTGGTAAACAATACGGCTTGGTCGCAAGGGAATCGGCAGATATTCCTGTTGCGTGCCGCAATGCTGTGACGAGTCGGCGAAAATCCGAACCGCAAAGAGAGGCAGTCCGTCACCGCCGCCTGGCATAAAGCTGGTGCGACAGAGTGCATAATTGTATAAAATCTGGTTCTATTGGTAATAATGTAGGCAACACGAAACCGGGGAGTGTTTTCGATGTTGCCATTTCCCAAGAACGCCAAACAGCGTATTATTTTAGCTTCGAGTGTGCTTGCCGCGATTTTTGTCCTGGCGTACTATTTAGGCGCTTTCTCATTGTTCCGAGATAATCCGCAAAAATCACAGCTTGAGACAGAAGTCGCGCGAGACAGCAGAATCAAAATCACAGCTACAACTGATCTGGTACAAAAAATCATTTATCTGCGATGCAATGATGAAGATGTGTTTCGGACGAAGCCGGCAGAGAATCTGATAGGACTGAATATCTATCAGGTGCAAAAAGTTTATACTGGTTGGACTATCGACAAATTCGATACTCAGCTGGTTGAGATGTCACTGAAAGTTGACAGCTATTGCCGGGAACACGCCAACAACATGTTTGTCGGAATGAAGGACGGCTTTGTAGCCGTATATTACGGCAAGCCGGGTCCTAAGGCTATTGTTAAGGAAGTTACCAGCATTCCGGTCAGCAGGCTCAGTGGTGAAGATGAGGCAGAACTACGCCGGGGACTTATCGTACAGTCCCGAGAAGATCTGCTGCGCACGTTGGAGGGAATGCAGTCCCGTTAGGTGGTCGAAACTACTCGAAGCTCTATGCCCGCACAGCCTTATGGCCTTGCGGGCAGTTGTTTTGTATACGTCATCCTTTGATATTATGGTCAGACCTGCCCCGGGGGATAATCACGGGATTAATCGTAAAAAATAGCGAAACAGGTGTTTATGCGGGGTGTGGACTCCAGTCGCGCCTGGGGGTGGTTGATGATGAGTATGGGTGTGGAAAATATCATTATGATTGTAGCCGCGGTGGTCACACTATTGTTGCTGGTCTTTGCCGTTGACTGGCGATATTTCAGTGAATGGATTGTCGTCTTTTTTTTCAAATGCACCCTGGATTTTGCCTGGGGCAGTCCGGTGGTGAATTTCAAACTTATTGAGTATCCTGTGCGCCTTCTGCCGAATTGGTATAACACAAGTATCCTGTTTGAACTTTGGGTTTTCCCGGTGTTATGCGTTCTATACAATCAAATTACCCGGGAGCGGGGATTGTGGCCGATAATCTATTACGCCGCACTGTTCAGCGCAGCGGTGACAGCGATCGAATATCCACTGGAGCTGTATACTGATCTGATAAAATACTTAAAGTGGAGCCCGTTCACAACCTTTTACACCTTAATGATAACCTTTCTGGCTTCCAGGGGCTTCATCGCATTTTATCGCTGGGGCTGTGAGTATTTTCGCCCCCGATTCCGGCCATAAAGTTTTCAAGCCCTGCAGGAGAATGCAGGGCTTGTTTGATCTGTCAACAGGGCAGGGATTGCGCTAAGGGGGCGAACGGATATTTGCCCCGGCGCTGGAGGAAAACCATCCTGGGCCGTCGAATTAGCCTCATAACGAGGAGGGCTGAGGATGTTAGTGCTGGGGATTGACCCGGGAACCGCTATCTGCGGTTACGGTATTATACATATGGAAGGCAGCCGGCTCAAGGCGCTGAAATATGGCGCTGTTACGACGCCAGCCGGCATGGCTCCTGCAACACGGCTACAGGCCATATTCGCCGGAATCGACGCCATTATTAAGGAACACAAACCCGATATTGTCGGGGTTGAGCAACTGTTTTTTAACACCAACGTCTCCACCGCTATGACGGTGGGGCAGGCCCGGGGCGTAATACTGCTGGCCGCCGCCCAGAATGGGTTGGAGGTGCTGGATTGCACGCCGCTTCAGGTGAAGCAGGCGGTGGTGGGCTACGGCAAGGCTACCAAGGAACAAGTGATCTTTATGGTCCAAAAACTGCTCTGCCTGCCGGCGAAACCCCATCCAGACGATGTTGCTGATGCGCTGGCGGTTGCTATTTGTACGGCCCATTCCAGCGTTTTGGGACGATTGAAGGAGTATCGGCGATGATTGGTTATCTGAAGGGAACTGTTACTCATCTATTCAGTGATTCTTGTTTCATCGACGTTGGCGGCGTGGGTTACCGGGTGTTCATTCCCAATTCCACCCGTCAGGAACTGAAGCTGAACAGCGACGCGCTGCTGTATACCTATCTAAATGTGCGCGAAGATGCTCTGCTGCTTTTTGGCTTTCACAGTCAGGGGGAGTATGATTTATTCCAACTGCTGATTTCGATCACCGGCATCGGACCCAAGGTAGCACTCGGGGTGCTTTCGGCCATCAGTCCGGCGGATTTTGCCCTGGCAGTCAGCCAGAAAAATGCCGCACTGCTTGTTCGCATTCCCGGTATCGGCAAAAAAACCGCTGAACGGGTGATCCTTGAACTGAAGGATAAAGTTGGTCTGCCTGACGGCATGTCGGCGCTGTCGGCCCCAGGAGGAACCGCGGGCGACAGACCTATGGATGAGATGCAGGAAGCTATGCAGGCGCTGATGGCGCTCGGCTACAGCCAGGCTGAAATATTGCCGGCGCTTCACAAGATAAAAGCCGAAGGACAGTCATCATCTGATATGATAAAACTGGCTCTGAAGGAGTTCGCAAGGAGGTAGTCTGTGGAAGAGAGAATTATCGCCGGCGGCGAGCAGGATAACGACAACTGGCAGTACAGCCTGCGACCGCGTCGGCTCAATGAATATATCGGCCAAGATCAGGTCAAGCAGAATCTGTCGATTTTCATCCAGGCGGCCGTATCCCGGGGAGAAGCGCTAGATCATGTGCTGCTCTATGGCCCACCCGGTCTGGGCAAAACCACGTTGGCCGGTATCATCGCCAACGAACTGGGAGTGAATTTTCGTATTACATCAGGACCTGCCATCGAGCGACCTGGCGACCTGGCGGCAATTTTGACCAACCTAGGTGAAAAAGATGTGCTGTTTATTGATGAAATTCATCGTCTTTCCCGTGGGGTAGAAGAGATTCTCTATACCGCCATGGAGGATTATGCCCTGGATATTATTATCGGCAAAGGACCAAGCGCCCGGTCGATCCGGCTGGATTTGCCCCGGTTTACCCTGGTGGGCGCCACAACCAGAGCCGGTGCGCTGACCTCGCCGCTGCGTGACCGGTTTGGCGTTATCTCCCGTCTGGACTATTACGAGAAAGAACATCTGGAGTGTATTGTCAAGCGGGCTGCGGTCATACTCAACATCCCTGTCGACGACCGCGGCGCCCAGGAGATTGCCTGTCGGTCCCGCGGCACTCCCCGGATAGCCAATCGTCTGCTTAAACGGGTGCGGGATTATGCCCAGGTGGCAGGTGACGGCGTAATCACCGATGGCATAGCCGATAAAGCCCTGGCCATGCTGGAGGTTGACAAGTGCGGTCTGGATAAGACCGACCGGCGGCTGTTGGAAGCCATTATCGTGAAATTCAACGGCGGACCAGTGGGGCTTGAGACCCTGGCTGCCGCCATTAGCGAGGAAACCGAGACCATCGAGGATGTCTACGAACCGTTCCTGCTTCAGCTGGGAATGCTGAATCGCACCCCCCGGGGCCGGACAGCCACTCAGGCGGCATACCGCCACATGGGAATCGCCTGCCGGAACCAAGATTCGGAAAAACAGGAAAAGCTTTGGTAGACTAATAATAGGTTGGTTGAAAAAGGCTTCAGATCCAGAGTATTTCAACAGCCGCGATGAGGGTATTGTCATGAAGATGCTTTTGCATGTATGTTGCGGGCCGTGCGCCGTCTTTCCGGTTCAGTCCCTAAGGCAGCAAGGCTATGAAGTCGTGGGCTTTTTTTACAACCCCAATATCCACCCCTACAAGGAATTCAGCCGCCGCCTGGAGGCCGCCCGGGAATTTGCCGCCAAAACCGGTCTTGAACTGGTGGTGGATGACCGCTATACTCTAAAAGAGTTCCTCCGTCAGGCGCTGGACGCGGGAGAAGGGCGCTGCCTTGAATGCTATGCCCTCAGACTCCGCGAGGCCGCCTGTTACGCCAAGGCCCACAACTTCGAGTGTTTCAGCACCACGCTATTGGTCAGTCCCTATCAACAGCATCAGCTAATCAAGGAAACCGGCGAGAGGATTGCCACCGAAGTCGGAATACCCTTTTGTTATATCGATTTCCGGTCAGGCTGGCCGGAAGGAGTCAGAATAAGCAAAGAAATGGAACTTTACCGTCAGCCCTATTGTGGCTGCATATTCAGTGAAGAGGAACGTTATCTGAAACCGAGGAAGGGGTCTGGCTGATGGTTCAGGGGTTCGATTCTTTCGGTAAAACGTTGATGTTTTTTGGCTTAATTTTGCTTGTAGTTGGAGCAGTGCTGCATTTTGGCGGCAAGTTTACCGCTCTGGGACGTTTGCCTGGCGACATCCGCATCGAACGTGAGAATTTCAGCTTTTACTTTCCGATTGTTACGTCGATATTACTGAGCGTCATTCTCACCATTGTTCTCAATATTTTTACCAGGCGCTAGCGCCAAAGGAGTAGCTATGTTTAAAAAAGTGCTGGTAGGGTTATTGATGCTTTTAGCTGTTGTTTCCACAGCGGTGGCTGATGCCGATGCGGCCGTAGCCAGTCCTGTTATTCGGGTTGGCCTTGGAGCCAACCAGATTAATCTCGTCTTATCTGCTGACAATGATTTCACGGTGAACGACAATACCACCAAAGAGGTCATCGGTGAGTTCAAGGCCAAACAAAAAGTTTCCGTGTCTGTCAAAAATGCGCTTATCACTGTTAATGGCGCGGCAGTATCAGCCAGAGAGATCGCCGTGATTGCAAAAGAAGGCGAAACGCCGACTATCGAAGTGAATAATCATAACTACCGTGGCGATATCACTATCCACCGTACCAACGGTAAAACAGGTCTGACGGTGGTGGATACTTTGCTTTTGGAAGAATATCTTTATGGCGTTATTCCCAAAGAAATTTCCCCCGACTGGCCTGTGGAATCGCTGAAGGCTCAGGCGGTGGCGGCCCGTACATACGCCTTGTATATGATGAACAAATATGCCTCAGACGGCTATGATGTGAATACCACCACCGATTGTCAGGTTTACGGGGGCAGGACTATTGAAGATCCGCGGTCGACCCGAGCTGTCAACGACACTGCCGGGCAGGTAATTCAATACCAGGGCAGATTGATTCCGGCGTACTTTCACAGTGACGGCGGTGGCTACACGGAAAACAGCGAAAATGTCTGGGGCGGGTATGAACCTTCACTGCGCGCCGTAGTGGATTATGATCAGAAATCGCCGCACTACCGCTGGAAAAAAGAGATAAAACCCCGGGATATGGAAGACACGCTGCGGGCAGCTGGTTACGATGTCGGTACCCTCCAGGCCATCGAAATGTCACACCTGAACAATCCGCCGACCAATGCGCCGGACAGGGGAGTATCAGGCCGGGTTAAGACCGTCAGGCTTATCGGTACAAACGGCAGTGTCGAGATAAGCGGCAACAAACTGCGCACCATTCTCGGACTGGACAGCACCTTGTTCGATATAAAAATCGTTCTGCCTACAGAGAAGTTTTTTGATGTCGATATTGTTGATACCTATGGTAATATCGGTACCAAGAAAGTGGATATGAATCTGGCTCCTCAAACCGAGCCAAATCTATTCACCGATAAACCCACCACCCGCCGAATCGGAGGGCGGTCAAACGAAACAGTGTTATTCAGCGGTTATGGTTGGGGGCATGGTTTGGGACTGTCCCAGTGGGGCGCCAAGGCCATGGCTGAAAAGGCTCCGCCCGGGGAAACCGCATATTTCCAAGAGATCTTGAAACACTATTATACAGGTGTGGAGATCCAAAAGGTATATTAAGGGGCAATTCCATGCTATTATCCGAATTCGATTATCACTTGCCGGAAGGTTTGATAGCCCAGCATCCGGCAGAGGTCCGGGACCAGTCCCGGATGCTGGTTCTGGGCCGAACCAGCGGGGCTCTTACGCATCGCCGGTTTTACGAATTGCCGGAATATCTCGTCCGCGGCGATACGCTGGTATTTAACGACACCAGGGTCATCCCGGCCCGGCTTATTGGCAGCAAGGCAGACAGCGGCGGCAAGGTGGAGGTCTTTCTCCTGCACCGGCTGGCGGAGGATCGCTGGGAGGCTCTGGTCAAGCCTGGCCGCAAGCTAAGGCCAGGAGCAACGGTTGTCTTCAGTGACGAGCTTTCCTGTGAAATACTTGCTGTTACCGACTTTGGCGGACGCATCGTCCGCTTTCTTTATGACGGGATTTTTGAAGAGATTCTTGACCGACTGGGCGAGACCCCGCTGCCTCCCTATATTCACACCAAACTGGCGGACAGCGAGCGCTACCAGACGGTCTACGCCCGCGAGCGCGGTTCGGCCGCGGCTCCCACGGCAGGCCTGCATTTTACTCCTGAGCTCTTGGCCGAACTTACAAACCGGGGCATCAATCTGGCTTTTGTCACTCTGCACGTCGGCCTTGGGACCTTTCGGCCGGTAAGTGCCGAGGATATCACCAGCCACAAGATGCATCGCGAATTCTACAGTGTTCCCCCGGAAACCGCCGTTCTTGTCAATCAGACCAGGGAAAACGGCGGGCGCATTCTTGCTGTGGGCACAACGGCGGTGCGAACCCTGGAAACCGCTGCTGTCGACGGCCGGCTGGAATCAGGCAGCGGCTGGACGGAGATTTTCATCTACCCTGGCTACCGCCTCCAACTGGTTGATGCCATCATCACCAATTTTCATCTGCCGAAATCGACACTGCTTATGCTGATCAGCGCCTTTGCGGGGCGGGACAATGTTCTTGCTGCCTATCGCGAGGCAGTGGCCGAACATTATCGCTTCTTCAGCTTTGGTGACGCGATGCTGATTATCTGATGAATTCATCTCAATACGTAAACATTGCCCGCGCGAGCGGAGCTGGACTAAATTTAGAAAAGGCAATAATCAATAAATACTCATTTCCGTTTGCGAGAGAGGGATTTCTATGGCCGTAACATATGAATTAGTCAAACGCTGTCCTAAAACCGGCGCCCGGGCCGGCAGACTGTTCACTCCTCATGGCGTCTTCGACACACCCATTTTTATGCCGGTAGGCACCCAGGCGACGGTTAAAGCCATGTCGCCCCAGGAGCTGGCTGATATGGGAGCAGGAATTATTCTCAGCAATACTTATCATCTGTTTTTGCGGCCAGGACATGAACTGGTAGCCGAAGCAGGGGGGCTTCATTCGTTCATGCACTGGGACCGCGGCATTCTCACCGACAGCGGCGGCTTCCAGGTATTCAGCCTTGGTCCGCTGCGCAAGATCAGCGAAGAGGGGGTAGCCTTCCGGTCACATATCGACGGGTCGAAACAATTCCTGTCCCCGGAGAAGGCTGTCGAAGTCCAGATGGCGCTGGGCGCTGATATTATCATGGCTTTTGATGAATGTGTGCCTTATCCTGCGGAATTCGAATACGCCAAGACATCCACCGATCGTACCACCCGTTGGGCCGAACGCTGCCTTACGGCGCACACCCGTAAAGACCAGGCGCTGTTCGGTATTGTTCAGGGCGGAATGTTCAAAGACCTCAGGGCAAAAAGTGCCCGCGAGCTCACTGCCCTCAATTTCCCCGGTTATGCCATCGGCGGCCTCAGCGTCGGTGAACCCAAACAGCTGATGTACGAAATGCTGGAAGAGACTGTACCGCTGTTGCCGGAAGGGAAGGCCAGATATTTGATGGGGGTTGGCACTCCTGATTGTCTGGTGGAGGGCGTAATGCGCGGCATAGACATGTTTGACTGCGTATTCCCCACAAGAGTGGCCCGTAACGGGACTGTGATGACCAGCCGCGGCCGCATGGCGGTAAAAAATGCGGAATTCGCCCGTGATTTCCGGCCCATTGATCCAGATTGCGGCTGCTACACCTGCCGTAATTTTTCCCGGGCCTATATTCGGCACTTACTAAAAGCTGAAGAGATTTTCGGACTCAGGCTGACTACCATTCACAATCTGTATTTCTTGTTGGAATTCATGCGCAAAATGCGTCAGGCTATCCTGGAAGATCGTTTTCCTGCATTTCGCGAAGAGTTTTGGTTTCATTACCAGGCGCATTAGAGGATTTAGCGGCGTGGTGTTGAATATATCGAAATGAATATTGGGGGAGGTGAATCACTTGGCAATTCCAGAGGACATTCTGCAAATTGTAAATGCTTCCTGGCCTTTTTTGTTGATGATGGTTATCTTTTATTTTCTCTTCTACCGGCCGCAGAAGAACGAACAGAAAAAACGCAACGAGCTGCTGAACAGCCTGAAGAAAGGTGACCGTGTCATCACTGCAGGTGGAGTCTACGGAACCATTACCGCCTTGACCGAAAAGTCAATAACCCTGAAGGTGGCGGAAAAGGTCGACATTGAGTTTACCCGGGCTGCGGTTACAGGTTTCCAAAACACGAACAAAAACAACGATAAGTAAGCTGCATGTCAGAATCAGTTGAGACAGCAAAACAGCGGCTACGCCAGGAAATGCTTAAAAAGCGGCGTGGCCTTTCTGCCGCGCAGGTGGCTGACGGTAGCGCCCGAATCGCCGGGTGCTTTTGTGCTTGGCCGCTTTACCATGCCGCGGCGACAGTTATGTTCTATCTGGCAATGCCTGACGAACTGCAGACAGAGCGCATGATCTGCGATGCCTTAGAACAGGGCAAACAAGTATGCGTGCCGCTGCTCACACCTAAATACGGTGAAATGACTGCCGCCCGGATCACCGGTTTCGATTGTTTGATAACAGGCAGGCTGGGGCTTAAGATGCCTGACCCAGCCAAGGCCCAAATTGTTCAGCCCTCGGCCATCGATCTGGTGGTTGTTCCGGGAGTCGCCTTTGACGCCACTGGAAACCGGTTGGGCATGGGGGCAGGCTATTATGATCGTTTTCTGGCTGAAACCCGGCGCAGTACTTTGCTGGGACTAGCCTGGAACTGCTTGCCGTCCGAAAGTATTCCTTTTGATGAACACGATATTCGCATGCACTATTTGTTGACCGAAGGCGGCTTTCTGTCCTGCGGCCAAGGCCGGGGATAATCGCCTGAGGTCTGGCCCGGCGGGGGGAGAAACTTATGGAGATTAAAATTGGTATCGCAAAAATTAATAAATACGCGGTGGCCGATTGCGGAGATAGTGTAGAAGTGGCAGAACGACCACGAGGTGGTGTTTCTGCCATTTTGGCTGACGGGCAGGGTAGTGGCAAGGCGGCTAAGATCACCAGCGGTTTGGTGGTGGCCCGCGCGGCGGCGCTGATTGCAGAGGGGGCAAGGGACGGGGCGGTTGCAAGGGCGGTGCATGATTATCTTTTCACCTTCAAGGACGGCAAAGTTTCTTCCACCCTAACCATCCTCAGTGCCGACCTTGACACCGATACCATCGTTTTTTCCCGGAATTCCAACTGTCCGGTCCTGGTGAAGGGGCAATACGGCATCGAAAGCTACGACGATGAGGTCAATTCTATCGGGGTCCATAAACATATGAAACCGCTGATGAATCAAATACCCCTGGAAGTGGGCACAATTGTTGTAACGTACTCTGACGGCATTCAGGCAGCCGGACGAAAACGCAGCAACATTATGGACCAGGAAAAAATCTTCCGCTACATAAATGAAAACAACCCCGAAGACGTGGATTTTATCGCCCAGAGTATCCTTGAATACGCCCTGGAACTGGACGAGTACCGGGCCAGTGATGATATGACAGTGATGGCGATGGGTATCTCAGGCCGGGAATTGTCGTACAAGATTCAGCGAATCAGCGTTTCTTTTCCGTATTAAGAGGGTGATGGCTATGCGGGTTGTAGTTTGCGGCGTATGTGCGTCAGGCAAGACGACGCTGGTGACCAGCCTGCGCGAACTTGGCGTCGAGGCTTATAATGTTGCCCAGGAGCATTCCTGTATCAGGAAACTGTGGCGAAAAAAATGTCCTGATGTACTGGTGATGCTGGATGTTACGCTGCCGGTCATCAGGATGAGGCGCAGCGTGCCCTGGGGCGAGGAACGTCTGGTGCTGCAGCGGGAGCGTCTGCGCGACGCGCGCGCCAGCGCTGATCTTTACATCCAAACCGATCCTCTCTGCCGGGAGGAAGTGGTGGATATGGTTCAAGCTCATCTTAAGGAGAGACTCGATAATGACACAAATCACTGTAGCCGATCTGAAACAAGACCATGAAGTCAGAGTCTATCTAGCCAGCGGCACCGAATATCTAAGCCGGCTGGGGTTCACCGAACACGGCCACCGTCACGCTTCCCTGGTCTCCGGCTTCTCCAGACTGGTGCTGGAGAGACTGGATTTTGATGAGCGGGACTGTGAGCTTGCGGGAATAGCGGGATATTTGCATGATGTGGCCAATATGGTCAACCGTTACAACCACGGCGCCACCGGGGCCATGATGGCCTACGACATTCTGCGGCGTCTGGGCATGGCCCCGGAGGAGATAGCCCTTGTTGTGTCAGCTATCGGCAACCATGAGGAAGAGCGGGGCAATGCCATCAACCATGTGGCGTCGGCCCTGATTCTGGCCGACAAGTCTGATGTTCACCGCTCCAGGGTAACGAACAAGGATTTCGCTAAATTCGAAATCCACGACAGGGTCAACTATGCTGCCGTCAATAGCGAACTGTTAATTGATAAGGAGCAGCAGACCATCACTCTCAAATTGGTTATCGACAACGACATTTGTCCGGTGATGGAGTATTTTGAAATATTTCTTGATCGGATGGTAATGTGCCGACATGCTGCAGAGTTTTTGCACTGCCGGTTCAAGCTGGTGATCAATGAAAATGAGTTGTTGTAGCCTGCTGCCATTCATTGACAGGGTAACAGGCGAGCGGATATAATAAATTTTAGTGCATATCAGACTTAGGAATGGAGGAGAAATCCTTGAGACTAGGCAATTTAACTAAATTTCTGATTGCCGCGCTGGCAATCTTAGTGATCTTCGGTGTGTACATATCCCCGCTGGCTTTGTCCATCAAACAGGGCCTGGACCTGCAGGGCGGTACCCATGTGGTCATGGAAGCTGTTGATACTCCGGAAGCCCCGGTGAATGAGGACGCCATGCAGCGCTTGTCCCGGGTTATCGAGCGCCGGGTCAACGAATTGGGATTGACCGAACCCATCATCCAGCGGCAGGGTGATCGCCGCATTATCGTGGAACTTCCGGGAGTCAAGGATCCCGAGTCGGCCATCGCACTGATCGGTAAAACCGCGATGCTGGAATTTCAGGATGAGAGCGGTGCAACCGTGCTGACAGGTAAAGACCTGAAAGACGCCAAATCCCAGATTGATGCCCAGAATCGTAATCTGGTTTCTTTGGATTTCACTGATGAAGGCGGCAAGAAATTTGCTGAACTCACCACCAAGAATGTCGGCAAAAAAATCGCCATTTTGTTGGACAAGCAGATGCTGACCAACCCTGTGGTTAATGAACCCATACCCAACGGCAAGGCCATCATCACTGGTAACCGGACCCTGGAGGAAGCCCAGCAGATAGCTCTGCTCCTTCGGTCAGGCGCTCTGCCGGTAAAAGTTGATATTATCGAGACAAGGACTGTGGGGCCAACTCTTGGACAAGATTCCAAGGAAAAGAGCAAAGTGGCTTTCGCGATTGCTGTTGTCGCCATCGTAGTATTTATGCTGTGCTTCTACCGCATGTCCGGCGTTGTGGCCAACATTTCGCTGGCCTTGTATGTCATGCTGCTGCTGTTTTCACTGAAAATGCTCAACGCCACGTTGACTCTCCCGGGTATCGCCGGTATCATCCTGTCAATGGGCATGGCTGTTGACGCCAATGTGCTTATTTTTGAACGATTCAAAGAAGAATACCGCTCAGGCAAGACGCTGCGGGCCGCTATGGACGCCGGTTTCACCCGGGCATTCAGCACCATCATCGACTCCAACACCACCACCTTTATCGCCGCAGTTGTTCTATTCTTCATGGGAACAGGCTCGATCAAGGGGTTTGCCATTACTCTCGGCCTTGGCATCATCCTTGGCCTGTTTACGGCGGTTACCATTACCAGGTTTTTATTGAAAACATTGATGAATGCCAATCTTTTCAAGAGCGGCAAAATCTTCGGGGCGTAGGGGGTGGATGTAAATGACAGTTAAATTTGATATTATCGGACGACG
>Ga0316228_1002538_pt1 | contig 15920 bp, 16 predicted proteins | sample TBH18021metaG_FD_206005 | JGI IMG/M metagenome (GOLD analysis project Ga0316228, IMG submission 206005) | Freshwater microbial communities from Trout Bog Lake, Wisconsin, USA - TBH18021 | ecosystem: Environmental > Aquatic > Freshwater > Lake > Hypolimnion/Profundal zone | place: USA: Wisconsin... | reverse complement strand
CGAACGCCCCCGCCATGGTCCCTTGGAAACTCGCCCCGAGCGACTGGGCCGCATCCTCGATGAGGCGGATTCCCCTCGCCCGGCACAGCCCGGCGATCCCGGCGATATCGCAGGTCTGGCCGAAAAGGTGGACCGCGATCACCGCCTTGGTGTTCGGGGTGAGTGCCGGGAGCAGAGATGCGGCTGTCAGGTTAAACGTTCCGGGATCGATGTCGGCGAACTTCACAGAAAGCCCGAGACGGGTAATCGCTGACGCCGTGGAAAAAAAACTGTAGGCCGTGGTCACCACCTCGTCTCCAGGGCGGAGTCCCAGCGCCATCAGGGCGACAATCAGGGCGTCGGAGCCGGAAGCGCAGGAAATGGCGTGGGGCACACCCACGTAGGCCGCCACGGCGGACTCAAACCGCGCGACGGCGGGTCCCATGATAAATTTTCCTTCTTTGAGGACGTCTTCACAGACCGTCATCAGTTCGGCGTGCAGGGCACCGTGCGCCCGGTTGAGATCAAGCAGTGGGATCATAAAGAATCTGGTTCAGGAGGCTAGGATTGCGGGTGGATTGGACCATCTCGAACCGCTGTGTCCAGCGGATGTCCAGGCCGTGCATTTCAGGGAAGTTCATTGTGATAGCGAGCTTGGGCGACGAGGTCCCATTCGTGCTCAAGGCCGAGTTCGGCCACCCAGCGGAGAAGTTCTGACCTGTCGGGAACGGACCCCGCATCAATCATTGCAGAGATATCATCAATGTGTTTCTGGGATCTGCCTTCCCGGAAAAAGAGAAGCTTGTTGACGATGACGGCCTCAGGAGGCGCAAACCACTCGTCACCGAACGGGCCGGCCAACTTGCGGCGTTTGGCGAGTTCCCAGCGGGCGAGCGGGCTTTTTCCGGGCAGGTAACAGTCTGCACGCAGGGCACTGTGCTGGTGGATAATATTGAAATGCCCCCGGGACTCTCTTTGGATTTCTGCGAGAAGAACCTCCTCCGGCGGCAGATAGAAATCTTCGATCGGGAACGCGCTGACGAGTGCGTTGATATGTCCCGCTCCGAGGGCAAGGACAAGATCCGCATCCAGGGTCAAGCGAGGCCGACCGTAAGCGATGGCCGCAAGACCACCCACAATGCAATAGGGAATCCGGGCGGATTCCAGCTTTCGGGTGATGAGGTTAATCTCCTGCATATCCTGTCACGAAGACCCTTCGTGCCCGGGCAGCGACCGCCTCGTCTGTCCAGTCCGGGTGCTGCGCCCTCAGACCGCTTTTCTTGATTTCCCAAGCGGTTTGATAAAGGGCCATGGCGGTCGAGAGTCTCTTCCCCGGCGTCATTTTCCGGATCAGATCGCTCTGGAGTTCTTCAGCTCTCAATTGGTGGGAAGACATGGGGTTGAATACCACGGACGACACGGCGGTCGCACCTCCAAGTTTTCATTGCCGGGCGGCATTCCTCATTGCGCCGCAGGCGCGGTAGGCAGGCTGCCGCCTTTGGTCATCAGCGGGAATTTTCCACTGGTCCATGCGGGGTTTTTCGTCTTTTTATCCTGTTTTCCACAGGCTTGCGCCGGATTGGCGCGCTAACTCACCAAAAACTTCAAGATCCAGGGCATCATCTTCTGCCCGCGCTCCATCCAGTGCTTGAGACGGTCGATTCTTTGAAAGGCCGTCCTGCGTTCTTTCGGGTCCATCTCCTTCGCGAGGCTTTCCATCCGCTCGACCCGCTGCAGGGCCCGCTCCAAACGGGGCTTCATTTCCTCCTTGATGAATGACGTCGCGAATTTGCTCAGTTCCAGGTCCGCCACATAGTGATCCCTTCGCTCCCCCGGCGCATAGACAACTTTCACCGCCCCGACGGACCGCAACAATTTCAGCCCCTGGCTGGCCGCGCCGAGACTGATTTGCAGCCGGTCCATCATGTCCTCCATCGACAGCGGACGCGTCGCTACGAAGAGCAGCCCGTAAATCTCCCCGACAGACTTCGGCAGGCCGATCAGCTTCAAAAAGCTGATAAACATCTCGATCGCCTCGATGTCCAGCTCGCTCAGGCGCGCTTCTTCCTCAACCGCATTTTCCAGAATCGCACTCATCTGTCTGGCGGACATTACCGCAACTTTTTCGATCCTTCAATAAAAAATGAAATAAATGATCGCCTTGAAAACCGGGGTCATCCGAGCCCGCGCTCCTCGACATCGTCCTCGTCCCAGCCGAGGACGTGGCCGATTTCGTGGAGGAGGGTGGTGCGGACCTCTTCGGCATAGGAGAGCCCCTCCTCCGCGGCGTAGTCCCGGATATTTTCCAGCCAGAGCCGGATCCGGACGACGGGGTCTTCCTCGAAGTAGCCGAGAGTATCGGGTTCGATGCCGTCTTCGGCATCCTGCCGGGACGGGTGTTTTTCGAGGAGGACCGGCACCTCGCGGAGGACCTTTCGGACGGGTTCGGGCAGTTCGGCGATCGTTGCGGCGACCTCGGTCTCTGCTATCTTGAGGAGTCTTGGCCAATCCATCCCACCACCCTTCCCGGTTGAAAGGCTTGTGGCAAACGGATATTACGCACGCACCATGTCGAACCCAGTTATCCAGACAAACCCGCTTCGCGAGGGATTGAGCAGCCGGGCGATGCCCGAGCCATGCAAGCTCGTGATTTTCGGGGCAACAGGAGATCTCACGCACCGCAAGCTGGTTCCGGCACTCTACAATCTCGCGGCGGACGGGGCGCTGCCTCCGGCGATCAGTGTTGTCGGGTTTGCGCGGCGGGACAAAACCGATGAAAGATTCCGCGGGGAGCTCGAGGAGGCCGCGCGGAAACATTCCCGGCAGAACATCCACGAGGAACTCTGGAAAAGTTTTGCGGCATCGATCTGCTACCATCGCAGCGGGTTCGACGACTTGGCGGGCTACGAATCGCTGGCGGAGCGCCTGGCCGGCATGGACGCCGCACGCGGCACGCGCGGCAACCGGCTTTTTTACCTGGCCGCCGCGCCAGACCAGTTCGAAGTCATTCTGGAAAACCTGCGGAAGAGCGGGCTGAACAAAGGCGCGAACGGCGGGTGGGCGCGGGTGATTGTCGAGAAGCCGTTCGGCACCGACCTGCCGAGCGCCCGCCACTTGAACAATCTTGTGGAAGAAGCCTTTCCCGAGGCGGACACCTACCGCATCGACCATTACCTCGGGAAGGAGACGGCGCAGAACATCATGGTCCTGCGGTTTGCCAACGCCCTCTTCGAGGCGATGTGGAACGCCCGTTACATCGATCACATCCAGATCACCGCCAGCGAACCGCTCGGAGTCGAGGGGCGGGCCGGATACTACGACAAGTCCGGCGCCCTGCGCGACATGGTCCAGAACCACCTGCTCCAGCTCCTGTGCCTCACCGCCATGGAACCGCCGACCGGGCTGGATGCGGATGCGATCCGCGACGAGAAAGTCAAGGTGCTCCGCTCGCTCCGGCCGCTCGAAGGCGGCGAGGTTTCCAAACATGTGATCCGCGGGCAATACGGAGCCGGGGCGATTGATGGCAAACGCGTTGCGGCCTATCGGGACGAGGCGAACGTGAACCCCGAGTCCGCGACGGAAACCTTTGTCGCCCTCCAGGTCAACGTGGACAACTGGCGGTGGGCGGGAGTCCCGTTTTTCGTCCGCGTCGGCAAGCGTCTCCCGAAAGGCGGGACCGAGATCGCCGTGCATTTCAAAAGCGTGCCGCCGGTGCTTTTCAAGGCGACCGGCGAGGCGGTTGACGACAACGTGCTCGTGATCCGCATCCAGCCCGACGAGGGGTCTCGCTCAAGATGAGCGCAAAAATGCCGGGGTCGAGCCTGCGGATCGAGCCCGTGAAAATGGATTTCCACTACGGCACCAGTTTCGGAAAGGCGACGCCGGAGGCCTACGAGCGTCTCCTGCTCGATGCCATGAGCGGCGACCCCACGCTCTTCGCCCGGCGGGACGAGGTCGAGGAGGCATGGAAATTTGTGGATTCGATCCGCGAGGCCTGGAAGTCAAACCCGGGCGACCTCAATTTTTACTCCTCCGGAAGCTGGGGCCCGGCGGAAGCGGACGAACTCACCAAGCGCCACGGAACGACATGGAGGCGGCTGTGAGCGAGCCGGGACTGCCCGTGGAAATCGGCCGGATTGACAAGGAGCTGGGCAGGCTCTGGGAATCCAGCGACAACACAAAAACCCGCGCCTCCCTTCTCAATCTTGTCATCTACACCGAGAAACCGGAGTCGCTCGATTCCAACACCGAACTCATTTCCACGATCGCCAGCCAGCATGCCTTTCGCGCGATCCTGATCTTGGCCGATCCGCTGGCGGCGGTGTCCGGTGCCCGTGCGTGGATCAGCGCCCATTGCCACCTAGCGGGCAAAGGCGGCCGCCAAATCTGCTCGGAGCAGATCACGTTCCGGCTCGACGGCGAGAGCGCCTCGTCGCTCCCCAACATCGTTTTTTCGCACCTCGATTCCGATCTGCCGCTCTGCTTCTGGTCACAGGCGGAATTCCGCGAACCGCTGGACGAACAGCTCTGGACCTGGGTGGACCGCCTCATTTTCGACAGCGCGACATGGAAACACCCCGCCGCACAGTTTGCCATGACCCGCAAGATCCTCTCCCTCACAGATGGGGGAATGGTTCTTTGCGACCTCAACTGGACACGTCTGCTCCGGTGGAGGCTCGCCATGGCCAATGTTTTCGACCACCCCGCTGCGCTCGCCTGCCTTCCCGGAATCACGAGCCTCCGCATCGAGTGCGCGAGCGGAGAACGGGTGAAGGCCCTGCTTCTGCTGGGCTGGTTGTCCGTCCAACTCGGATGGAAACTCCAACACCTGCTCTCGAAAAATTTCTTCCTCTCGAAGGGCGGCAATCAGATCTCTTTCGAGATTATGGAATCCGGGGGGCGCGGCCTCTCGCTTGTCGAACTCGGCGGCGAGGGTTTTTGCTTCAGCCTCCGCCACCCGGAGAACGCCGGGTTTTTCCACGCGGGCCTGCACGCTCCCGGGATTCCCGATTGCACCATGACCATCGGGACGAACCGTGACCGCCTCGGCGACACCCTCCTGGCAGAACTCGCCCGCGGGGGAAGGCACCCGCTCTACGCTCCCGCGCTCGACGCCGTCACCCCCCTGCTACCCGGTTGACGCGCAGCATCGTGGCCGCAAGCTGGATGGCGGCCTGCATGCTGTCGGAGCGCGCGACCCCTTTGCCCGCGATGTCGAACGCCGTGCCGTGATCGGGGCTGGTCCGCACAAAGGGGAGGCCCAGCGTCACGTTGACGCCCTGGTCGAACGCGTGAAGTTTCAGCGGAATCAACCCCTGGTCGTGATACATGCAAAGCACACCGTCAAATTTCCCGGCGACCGCCTGCTGGAAAATCGTGTCGGGCGGCAAGGGGCCCGAGAAAACCGCGCCCTTTGATTTCTCGAACTCCCGCACGGCGGGAGAGATGATTTCAATTTCCTCGGTTCCGAGGTCTCCACCTTCCCCGGCGTGCGGGTTCAATCCCGCCACGGCGATCCTCGGTTCTTTGCACCCGCATTGCCGGAGAAACGACACGAGCAGGTTCCCGATGCGGACGATTTCGGATTTCTTCAGGAGCCCGGCGACATGCGCGATCGGAACATGGGCCGTGACCAGCGCGACGGTGAGCCCTCCGCCGGTCAGGCACATCGCAAAGTTTTCCACCCCGGCCCGCGCCGCAAAAAATTCCGTCTGGCCCGGGAAATGGCAGCCGACGTCATGCAGTCCCTTCTTCGAGACCGGCCCGGTGACAACCGCTTGCCATTTTCCGGAAAGAAGGTTTTTTGCGGAGGTCTCCAGCGCCTCGACCGCCGCCCGGGCGGACTCTTTGGTGGGCAATCCGGGCTTGTGGCCGGACATCTCCCCGACGACCTCGAACTCAAAATCCCCGGGCAAATCGCGGGACGCCAGTGCCGCCCGGATGACCTCCGGGCCGATGCCGGCTGGATCGCCGGATGTGATGCCTACGGTTGGTTTCATGTGATGATTTTTGCGAACTGGGGTTCATGCGAACTGAACTTGGGGTCAGTGTGCATATTCTTGCATTTTTTGGACGAATTGATTCAAAGCTGCCGGCACCCGCGTCTCGAGTTTTTTCCAATCAGAGCGATTGATCGCGAGGCTCACATTGGCTGCGATTTCCAAAAACAAATGGTAATGATTGCCCATCAGAACCCACGCATGCACAAGCCATCCCGTCTTCTCGCACGCTTCCGACAGGCAGTTCAGAAAAAACCGCCGGTCGTCGTCGTCCAAAAAAATCGCCTCCCGTCGGTTCCCCCGCGCCATCACATGGTAAAACGCCCCCCCATACTCCAGATCCGAATGCTTCTCGCCAGACGAAAATTTTATCAGAAGACACCACCGGTTTTCAAGAAATATTGCATGAATATGCACACTGACCCGAATGGCGCTAACTTCAGGCGGGTTTGTGACGTGGGGCGGCCGTCTCGGCTGCCTTCTTGCAGAGGGGATAGCAGGCGGGACGCCTGCTTCACGCCGCTTAAGTTAGCGCCATTCCACACTGACCCCAGTTCCCTTACTCCCGCTTATTATGGCGCAGATTTAACCTGCATTTGCATCAAGGATGCCGAAATCGACGAACCCCCTCGCTAGGCGTGCAGTGGAAAGAGTCGCGGAAGGCGGCGGAAAAGTGCGACTGGTGACGGAATCCGAGCTGAGCCGCGATTTCCTGCACCGTCAGTCGACTGCTGGCCACCAACTGCATCGCCTTCGCCATCCGTCGTTGATTGCGGTAAGCCAGCGGCGCCATGCCGTATTCGCGCTCGAAGCGGACCCTCAGATGGTCGCTCGAATAACCGCAAATTGCGGCCCATTCTTCCAGGCTGCGCGCGCCGCGCTCGTCCTCATCCAGATGCCTCTTCAACTCAGCAGCCGGGGTCTCCTGGAGCGATTCGGCCCGCCCGTCCAGCGCGAATCTAAGGATGTTGAGCACCCCCAAGCGTGCCCTCCAGAGGTTACGTGGCACCGGGCTTTCCTGCGCGGCCTGCATGAGGCGCAGTTCCGACTGCCAGTAGGGAACCCACTCCGGCTGCACCGGAAACAAGAGGGGCAGGGCAATCCATCCGTCCTCTTCGCGCCATTCCACACAACGCTTGGCGGGCTCATAGCGCAGATTTTTTGTGTCGAGCATAATCACCCAGTTTTCGCGGTGGGCCGAAAAGGCAAAATCGAGCGACGAACCAGGAATGTGAAAACAAAAGAAAGGCGTCTGCGGTTCCTCCATCGAGTAGCCGTCCGGAAGGGTGACGCGCGAGTAAATGAGCCCGCTGGCGCAAAAGCAAATCCAAGGGGAGTCAACCCTTTGCCGGAAGATCTGTTGCTCTCGGTAGACGCCGATGTTGGTGATGGTGAACGGGGTCACAAGAATCTCGGAAAACTATAATGATTATCGGAAAAGCGTCATTGTTCCATAATTATATAAAAGATAAAATCACGGAAATCAATCAAAGAGTCCAATAAACCAAACCTAGAAAACCACGATGAAAAACAGAAAGCAGAAAATCAGGCTCGGCGTTTTCGGCGCGAGCCGTGGCTGGTCGTTTATGAGCAACGCGCAGTCTGCTGGTATGGAGGTGGTGGCGGTGTGCGATCAAAACGAGGCGCTCCGCGAAAAGGCCAAAAAGGAATTCCATCTGAGCGCCTATGCCGAGTTTGACGACCTGCTGGCCCACGACATCGATGCCGTGGTGCTCGCGAACTATTTTCACCAGCATGCCCCCTATGCTATCCGCGCTCTGGCCGCCGGCAAACATGTGTTGAGCGAATGCCTCGCCTGCCACACGCTGGCCGAAGGCGTGGCGTTGATCGAGACGGTCGAGAAGAGCGGCAAGATATACATGATCGCCGAAAACTATCCCTACATGCTCTTCAATCAGGAAATGCGGCGGATCTTCCAGGCCGGGAAAGTCGGCGAGTTCATGTACGGAGAAGGCGAATACGTTCACCCCGGAGACGCCGACATGTGGAACTCCATATCGATAGGCAAAGACCATTGGCGCAACTGGATGCCCGCCACCTATTATTGCACCCATAGCCTCGCGCCCTTGATGTATATTACCGGCACGTGGCCGGTCAAAGTCAGCGGTTTTATTATCCCGCGTTTTAAGGACGATCCCGCCACCCCGCGCCTGGCCGCACGCAACGACGCCGCCTCCGTCATCATGCTGCAAATGAACAACGGGGCTCTCGTCAAATTGCTGCAAGTTCATTTGCGCGGCCACAGCGTTTGGTCGCGAGTCCACGGCACCCGGGGGCAGATGGAGAACCTGCGCCACGGCGACGAAAAAATGGTCCGGCTGCGCCTAGAACAATACCACGCCAAACACACCGAACCGCCCGAGCAGATCTATCGTCCCGACTTCCCAATCCTCAACGATGAAGCCTGGAAAAGCGGGCACGGCGGAGGCGATTTTTTTACGGCCTACTATTTCGCTGAGGCCATTCGCTCTGGCAAACAGCCGTATCTCGACGTATACCGCGCCGTCAGCATGTCGATCGTCGGTCCGCTGGGCTACCGTTCGGCGCTGGATCATTCTTCACAGCTTGAAGTGCCGGACTTCCGCGATAAGAAAGCCCGCCGCGCCTATGCCAAGGATCACTGGTCTCCCGCACCCGAGAACAAGGGGCCGGGGCAGCCCCCGCCCAGCATTTTTGGCGACATCGAGCCTCCGCCTCAAGCGATGGCCTACGCGAAGAAGATTTGGCGCAAAAACGGTTACACTGGAGAGTAGCGATCCTCGCTAGCTAGCGCAGATCAAAGTTGCTACTTTTATGTTGTGGGGAATCATATTGAGCCTGTTGACCGGAATCATTTGGGGTGGCGTCGGGATCGTCACAAGTCAAATCGTCAAGCGCGACCTCGACTATCTGACCTATGGCATTCAGTGTAGCCTGCTGGCCTGCTTGGGGGGCGTTGTTTTTGACGCACTGGCCGGTCGTGCTGGCGGAAGTGCCGCCCCGGTGCGCAGAGTTGATCCTAGCCCTCACCGTTAGCGGCTTCTTCCAAGCTCTCGGTTGTTGGTTGATGCAACGTGCTATGCGCGATGGCCCCCACTCGCTCATTTGGACCCTCGGACAAATGGCGCTCGTTGTTCCTTTTCTGGCTAATGTCCTCTTGTGGCATGAGCAGATGGCGATAACTCGCTTTGCGGGCTTGGCGCTCATTGCGGTGGGCGTTTTCGTCCTCGGTAAATCCAAAGGCGCTTCTTCCCAGCCGCGTCCGTCGCGCAACATGTGGGCAGTCCCCGCCTTTCTCTCCTTTGCCTGCATCGGCATCTCGCAAGCTCTCTGCACATTGCCCTCCCATTGGCCGAAGTGGGAAGATGTGGCGGGCTTGCGCGTGCCGCTCATCATGGGCACGACCGGCCTTGGGTATCTGGGGTTGCGCATGATTTCGCCACCACGGCCCAGAGGTGGCCTTTTGCGGTTTTCAATCGCTGGTGCCGCCATGACGCTCGTTGGGGGCTTCCTGCTGTTTTTTGCGATCGATCGGCTCACTTCGGTGCAAATGATCGCGCTGGCCTACCCCGTCGCCGTGGGGACGGGCATCGTCTTTTTTTCCCTTTATGGCAGAATCTTTCTCGGCGAGACTCCAAGCAAACTCGGGCTCGCAACCACGATGGCCGGTTTGATCGCTATCTCCTGTTGAGCCGGCTACGATTGCCACCCGTCCCAAACCCGCAACACACTTTATGACCACCAAAAGCACCCTCGTTTCCATTGTCCTGTTGACCTCAACCCTGGCCCTGCCGCTCAAAGCGGAAACGGTCAGCTACCACTTCGACTCGCCGGAGGAAAGACTGTAGTTCATTCCGCAATGCAAAGATCCCTCGGCGTTATTGGAAACGACGAAGACCGCCGCCGGGGCAGGGGCTTTAAAAACCACCACCGGCTTTCAAACCAGCTTCCCAAGAGTGTTCACACCTTGCCTTCCGCCCATTTTTTCAGGAAATCAGCGATCTTCTCACGGGAAGGACTTTGCGCGTTGCGGACAAAATAACCGGAAACTCCACAGCCGAGGGAGAGGCAATCTTCCGGGGCAGCCCCGGCAAGAAGACCAAGGCAATAGCCGGCGTTAAAGCGGTCGCCGGCCCCCGTGCTTTTGATCGGTCGTTCGCAGAAAGGGCCTTGCGTCGAAAACCCGCCGTGGGGTCCAGCAGATACCGCGAACTTCAGCGTGTGGATAACGATTGTCGAGACGCGGATCTTTTTCCTCAATTCTCCAGCCAGCCGCTTGCAGTCTTCCTCTTCCTGTGCCGGGTCCAGTCCGAGCAGCCGGGCGAGGATGTTGGCTTCATTGCCGTTGAGGCCGAGTGTGACAGGGCCACTGGTTTCGAGGAAAGGCAGGGTTTCCACCATGGCCAGAATGTCCACCTGCGAACGGCTCGAGGGATCGACCAAATCGATGAAGAAATGCGGGCGGTGCGTGAGCTTCGAATAGACCTCGTGCTGGAGCATCCGCCAGACGGCGGTCATGTGCGGGTAGAGGCTCCAGTCGGTCAGCGCAATGATGGCCGCCTCCTGACATGAGGAGTGGTAGGTCCCGTCCCCGAGCCGCAGGGAGATATCCTGCGGGGTGAATTCCGCCAGTTGCTTGACCGAACTAAACATCAGCTTGCCATCGGCAAACTCGAACGCGAGCGTGCGTCCCGGCTCGCGGCCCCACGAGATCGCTTTCCTGAACCGGGAAGCGGGTTCCCGGAATGCCGGATGCACGGGTTCTCCGAGTGTCGCGAAGCAATCGACCGAAACCCCCATCGCAGCAAGACCATCCCCGAGGTTCACCGCGCAGCCCCCGGGATGCACGGCATTGACGACGATTTCCCGCAGGCTGCTGTGCCCGGCCGCAGCCGAGATCAATCCTCCGAAGGTCGCGATGTCGGGGACCGGGGAAAAGCCATCGAGCGAAGTCCGCTCGGCAACCACGCTGACCATCTCATCCACAAAGCCGTCGAAGCCGACAACTACTGGAGCCGGGACCTTTGGAAGAGTTTCTAGGGCGCGGAGGGCGTTGAGGTTTTTCATTTGTCGCTGAATCCCTTGCTTCACTTGTAGCTCATTTTGTTGGCGGTGAGTTGGAGGTCCTGCTGGAGCACCCGTTGCGGTCGGATCCCACTTTTCTGCAGGACGCTATGGTAAACCTTGACCGCCTCCACCGGCGGGATCTCCCCGTCCACGATCCGGCGCAGCAGCTCGATGAACGCCAGCGGGTGCTCGGAGAGGTTGATTTTCCTTCCGAAGAGCGCCACGCGAGCACCGTGCTTGCGGGCATCGTAAATGAGCTGGAAGGCGTCCAGGGTGGTGCCGGAACTCCCTCCAAGAATGCCCACAATCAATTTCGGGTCATACGCCACCAACTCCTCAAGCGGCCCGGGACCATTGTAGGGGATTTTGAGGAAGACCGGCCTCCCGACTTGAGTCACGCCAGCGAGTGCGCGGATGATGTGGTCGTTGAGAAAACCGGCGACCTTTTTGTCGGGGATTCCCGGATTCACGTTCGGGTTGAAGACCTCCAGGAAATACCGGAAATGCTTGCGCTCGGCCTCGAGCCGGAATTCGTGAAAGTCGCTCAGCGCCTTGTAATCCCAGTCGATGTTGTTGGTGAAGGTGATCGAGTAGAGACCGAGGTCCGCGCCCGTGAATGGCTGCGTGCAATCCTCGGTGATCCTGCCGTATTTGATGTGGCAGATGTTTGCGGTCCGGAAGGAGCGCGAGGGGTGGTCGGTCGGGTATTTTCCGCCGCGCACCGCCCACACGTCGGAGGTGTCGTTCGCGCGGGCCGCCGGGGTGATGGCCGAGTTCGCGAACACCTTTTCCTGCATGGCAAGCCGTTCCAGGTTCGAGGCGGAGAGGAGCATGATATCGACGATGTCCTGGGAGATGACCGCGCGGATCTGTTCCAGGTATTGCCCGAGCGTCTTCCAGCATCCTTCGGATTCGTTGTATCCGTGCCGGCATGAACCCTTTTGTGGGCCGGGAGCAGTCACCCCGAACGCCATGTCGGCATCCTTGGCGTCGGCGATGATGAAGTCCTTGGGGGAAGTGGATCCGGCGTGGATGTTGGCGATTTTCTGGTCGAGTCGTTTCATGAAATATGGTAGTCTTGGGACAAAACTTTGCAGGCAGCTTGCGGTCGGTGTCGAGTATTATCACCTATCTGTTGTCAAAGGGAAGTTGCGAGTTCCAGATCGGGGATGGCCCAGGCGACCGATGAGGTTCAGAGTCTCGGTCAGCAGGGGTTTTGCCAGCCCCCGGCCGTGATACTCCGGCAGGAGAAATACCCAATGCACCCGCCCGACGGTCACGCCGTGATCATCCCGGTCTTCCCAAGCGGTCGCTGCGCCGACGACTTTCCCTCGGGAATCAGGCGGGACGGGCCTTCACTGGTGAACCGTCAAGGACGCTTCAGAAAACGGGTTAGGAAGCGCAAAAACCGGATTTTTCGAGCGCCAGGAAATAATTCGACTTGTGCCAGTCTTGCGTTATCCGATCGAGCAGGCAGGGCGATTATTTTCCGCTGCCGTATCACGGAGGGCATCCGCGTGGCCGTCGTAGTCGAGCATGGGGTCGTGGCCGCGTTCCATGCGCCGCAGGACAAGGATCGCAACGAGGAAGAGGACGTTTGTGAGCAAGTTGCCCAATCCGAGAACGATCACTCCTCCCTGCAACCCGTCGTTCACCGCCACGATGGTCATGCCGACCCAGATGCCGAAGAGCAGGAGAAGCGCCAGGGATTTCAGGAAGAGGATTCCATGATGGAGGATGCCGTTGTGAGGAGTCTCCCCCGCCTTGCAGCGGGCCATGTCGGCGTTGATGGATCTCTCCGTGAGAATCCAAAGTCCATAGAGTATGATTGAGGCTGGGATAATCGCCAAGAGATGCCATTTGAGATCCAGCGACCACCCCAATTCCCAGAGCCAATAGCAAAGCGGAACGAGATAGAGGATCGAAAGCAGCATCACGGCATGAATGATCCACATGTCGATCCTGAGCCATTTCGTCTGCGGACCGACAAACGGCGACTGCTCCTGCTCCTCGAACCCGGTTTCCGACCAGGGAGCCGGCACATGGAAATGCTTGTCGCCACCGAGCGCCTGCCATTGCCGGTAGAGGCTATACCCGAAGCCGGCAGAGACCACGTTCCAGAAAACACTCCAGACAAACCCGAATCGGTAGGCGTAATCGGAATTCGGGAAAACCGATTTCAACCCGTCAAAGTAGAGCCCGACCAGGACGCCGGCCGCCATCGTGCAGACGCTTCGCAGGAGTGATTGCGCGGAACAGAACTGGGTGAACCTCGACTTCGGGTGCAGGCGCATGTCGAACGGCAGGCCAGCCACGTAGGTCACGCAGCTGGTGAATGCCCCGATGAGCCCGGCTCCCATCATGTACAGCCAGAAGAAGGCCGTTGGAGAAATGGTAAGGAACAGCCAGACGAAGCTGGAGAAACCGAAAACCGTGCCGAGGATCGCTGAGTAAATGCTGATCCGGATCGGATGCCATCTGTCGATGAAGATCGAGCCGAAGTAGGCGGTCGCGATGACGACCAGGGAGTTGATGGCCGAGACCTTGCCGATATCGCCGAGGGTCAACCCCATCTCCTTGTAGAAGAAAACCGAGAAGGCACCGATGCCCGCCCAAGCCATGCTCCCGGTTGCGTTGTAGGTGAACTTTGTCCAGTAGAACTTGTGGCAGAAGCTCTCGCGGAAATACGACTTCACGCCGTTGAATCCGCGGGACGCCTTCTGCTCTGACTCGCTCGGGGGTGGGTATTCGCTTTCCTTGAGAAAAAGGCACATCAGCCCCACCCCGAGAAAATACAGGGCAGCAGCGCCGAGGAAGATCTCCCGCATGTGGGTTTCCGCATATTGGAAGACGAAATAGCTGTAGAAAAACCCCACGCTGCTCCCGACGATCCGCATCGTCCCCATGAACCGCCCCATGAGCGGGGTCGGGACCATATCGTTGAACAGCCCGCAGAATACCGCGTTGACGAACTGGTCAAAGAAAAGGAAGACGACAAGCAGGCATCCGAGGATCGCCACGGCCAGCGTGGCCGGCGAATAGACGGAGAGCGCCTGGACGTGCGGGATCACGAACTTGACGATCTCCTCCCCGAAGGCCAGGCCGACCAGGCTGAGACACAGCGGCGGCAGCGTCCACATGATGAATGGGATTCGGCGGCCCCACTTACTCCGATACCGGTCGCTTTTGAAGCTGATATACGGGTTCATGAACGCCGATAGGAACGCGGGGATGGAGGCGGCAAACAGGCCGATGAGCACGTTCGAAGCCCCCAGGGCCATGAACTTCAAAGGCATGATGCTGGGGACAACCGTCTGCATCATGGAGTTCGCAAAGTCGCCGCAGATCATGAAGGCGAAGAGCGAGAGCAGGCCCATTTTCGTGTAGGTCAGCGTCCCGCAATGCCATGTCTTGACTGGCTGCTTGCCCTCCAACCCTCCCGGGGGTTGCGGCGCCGCGGACTTTAAGCCGCTTTCAGGAAGGATTGTTTTCGGGTGGGGCATACCTCTATTTGATATCTATTCAGCAAAGAACCCGGCGACCGGCTATCTGTTTCTGCATGGCCTCCGCCGCCGAGGTCTGAGCGTTTCCACGAAAACGGCGAGCCGTAAGCGTCCCGATGGAGATGTCTGCGGGCGTGGCCGGATTTGTTCTGGGATGCCGAACGAGAACGGGCATGGTTGAAATAATAGTTTTAATCGAGCGGTGTCCATTCCCTTTTCGTCCCGATCATCGCAATCTCTCCCTGTGATGAGCTCACTCGCTGCCGGGATCCTTCAGGGTTTCGGTCTGGCAAAAGCTCATCGGGAGAGTTAGCCATACAACGGATGTTCCTGAATAAACCTTAAGCGTTTTAGTCTGTATCGCGCCTTTTAAGAACGCGTTACGCGGTTGTTCTGAAGTTTTTTCTTTGTGGCTACTTTTGCTCCATGTCGCTTGATGACCTCCGGCAAGGCAATGCCCGAACGGGAGATGAGTTCGGCAACTTCCGGGCGCGGGATCGGCATAGTGGAGCAGAGTGCTTTTCCTGCGCTTTGCACCTCTGTCAGGCAGAGTGTGCCCAACTGTTCGATACCTTCTCCAACCGTGAGATCTAAATCACTCCAACGCAGAGCTAACTCTTGCACCAGCCGATAGAGGCTTTCGAGGGGAACGGGGCGCTTGAGAGCCGCCAGGTCGTGCTTGTGCTCGAAGGCCAGAGTGATGGCGGCAATTTCCTCCGGAGAGCATTGGGAGAGATTGGCGATCGTGCGGTGTTTGACCTTGCCATTCTCCCGGAAGGACTCGCGCAGAAGGCAGCGGGAGTAGGTTTTGCCCTTGATGGTGACTTTGCTTTTATCGAGATACATTGATGAGCACATCAAATAGACTGTTCTACTTGTTATTGTCAACTATAAAAGCACGTATAAATCATATATTAGTGGCTACATATGCGCCAAAATGGCGCGCCGATATTTGCAAGTGATTCAAAATAGACGAATTGCGTCAGTTTAAAACTTTTCCAAAAAAGGAACATCCGATACAAAAAAACAATATGAACACAAGACACCCCGGCATCGCACTCAGGCTCGCCCAGCTTTTTAGAGGCAAAAAAAATCTCGTCATCTCGGCCGTCGATCATGTCGTGGAATATGGCGATCAGCCTGGCTTGGAAAAGGTGGAGACCGCCATCCAGAACTGTCGCACGACGGATGCCCTGCTCCTTCCCCGGTTCATGCTGGAGAGGAACTGGCCGCTCTTGGCGACGAGAAAAACAGTTGGACTGGGCTCATTCGGATACTGCGCAGAATGATGCCGCCGGAATGAAAACCATGAAACAGAACCTCCTCACTGCCCTGGAAGGCGGCGTGCCGGACACCACCCCGCTCTCGATCT
>Ga0316228_1002535_pt1 | contig 15932 bp, 13 predicted proteins | sample TBH18021metaG_FD_206005 | JGI IMG/M metagenome (GOLD analysis project Ga0316228, IMG submission 206005) | Freshwater microbial communities from Trout Bog Lake, Wisconsin, USA - TBH18021 | ecosystem: Environmental > Aquatic > Freshwater > Lake > Hypolimnion/Profundal zone | place: USA: Wisconsin... | reverse complement strand
TCGCGCTCGGCCTGATCGCCGGCTACGCGGGCGGGGCCGTCGACACGCTGATCATGCGGGTCGCCGACGTGCAGCTCACCTTCCCGGCGATCCTGATCGCCCTGGTGGTGGACGGCGTCGCCAAGGCGAGCTTCGGCAGCGCGCTCGACGTCGGGCCGCTGATCGGGCTGATCGTGGTGTCGATCGGCCTGTCCTTCTGGGTGCAGTACGCCCGGACCGTGCGCTCCTCCGTGATGGTCGAGAAGGGCAAGGATTACGTGCAGGCGGCGCGGCTGATCGGCCTGTCGCCGCCGGTGATCCTGGTCCGCCACGTCCTGCCGAACGTCACCGGCCCGGTCTTCGTCATCGCGACGATCAACTTGGCGCTCGCGATCATCACCGAGGCGACCCTGTCGTTCCTCGGCACCGGCCTGCCCGAGACCATGCCGTCGCTGGGCACTTTGATCCGCACCGGCAACCGCTTCCTGTTCTCCGGCGAGTGGTGGATCGTCGCCTTCCCCGGGCTGGCGCTCGCCGGCCTCGTGATCGCCATCAACCTCCTGGGGGATTGGCTGCGCGACGCGCTCAATCCGAAGCTGCAATGAGCGAGACCATCCTCTCCGTGCGCGACCTCACGGTCGCCTTCGACACCCGCCGCGGGCCGCTCACCGCCATCGACCGGGTCTCGTTCGACATCGGCCGCGGCGAGATCCTGGGCGTCGTCGGCGAATCCGGGGCCGGCAAGTCGGTCACCGGCTCGGCGGTGATCGGGCTGATCGACCGCCCCGGCCGGATCGCCGGCGGCGAGATCCGCCTGCGCGGCGAGCGCATCGACAATCTCTCCCCCGAGGCGATGCGGCGGGTGCGCGGCCGGCGCATCGGCATGATCTTCCAGGATCCGCTGACCTCCCTCGACCCGCTGTTCCGGATCGGCGACCAGATCGTCGAGACCCTGCGTACCCACACCGACCTGTCGGCGAAGGCGGCCCGCACCCGCGCCATCGACCTGCTCGCCGAGGTCGGCATCCCGGCCCCCGAGCGCCGCATCGACGGCTACCCGCACGAATTCTCCGGCGGCATGCGCCAGCGGGTGGTGATCGCCCTCGCGCTTGCCGCCGAGCCGGAGCTGATCATCGCGGACGAGCCGACCACGGCGCTCGACGTCTCGGTCCAGGCCCAGATCATCACGCTGCTGAAGCGCCTGTGCCGCGAGCACGGTACCGCGGTGATGCTGGTGACCCACGACATGGGCGTGATCGCCGAGGCCGCCGACCGGGTCGCGGTGATGTATGCCGGGCGGGTGGCCGAGATCGGCCCGGTCGCCTCGGTGATCGCCAAGCCCCACCACCCCTACGCGGTCGGCCTGATGGGGGCGATCCCGACCCTGTCGCAGGAGGCCGACCGGCTCAGCCAGATCCCCGGCTCGATGCCGCGGCTCACCGCCATCCCGAAGGGCTGCGCCTTCAACCCGCGCTGCCCGAAGGTTTTTTCACGATGCCGCGTCGAGCGGCCGGAGCCGATCCCAGTCGATGCGAGCCGGGTCGCCTGTCACCTGTACGAGTCGGACGCCGCCGCTTTCTCCTCCCCTGGCGATCCCGGGCCTGCCCGGGATCGCTCGAGCTTGCGGGGAGGGGCCAGGGGTGGGGGTGGTGCAGAAGGCACCGCATCGCTTCATCCTGAACCACCCCCACCCTCGATCCCTCCCCGCAAGGGGGAGGGAAGGATCGCGCGATGACGGCCTATGTCGAAGTCACCGACCTGCGCCGCCGGTTCGACGTCTCGAAGCCCTGGCTCAACCGGGTGATCGAGCGCGAGCCGCGCAAATTCCTCACGGCGGTGGATCGGGTCGGCTTCACGATCGAGAAGGGCGAAACCTTCGCGATCGTCGGCGAATCCGGCTCCGGCAAATCGACCGTGGCCCGGATGGTGGTCGGCCTGCTGCCGCCCTCCGCGGGCGAGGTGACGATCACCGGCGTCTCGATGACCGACCCGCGCCAGGCCGCCGCCCGGCGGCGCCTGCGGGCGCGCATCCAGATGATCTTCCAGGACCCCTACGCGTCCATGAACCCGCGCTGGCGGGTCGGAAAGATCATCGCCGAGCCGATCCGGGCCTTCAACCTGATCCAGGGGGAGGCAGCGATCCGCGCCCGGGTGGCCGAGCTGCTCGGCCTCGTCGGGCTTCATCCGGACGACGCGCGAAAATACCCCCACGAATTCTCCGGCGGGCAGCGCCAGCGGGTGGCGATCGCCCGGGCGCTGGCGAGCCAGGCCGAGTTCCTGGTCGGCGACGAGCCGACCTCGGCGCTGGACGTCTCGGTGCAGGCGCAGATCCTCAACCTGATGCGCGACCTGCAGGACCGGCTCGGGCTGACCTACCTGTTCATCTCCCACAACCTCGCCGTGGTCCGCCACATGGCGACCCGGGTGGGGGTGATGTATCTCGGCCGCCTCGTGGAGGTCGCGTCCGCGCGGGACCTGTTCGCCGCACCCCGCCATCCGTACACGCGGATGCTCCTCGACGCGGTGCCCGACCTCGCCCATGTCGGCCGCGCCCGGGTGCCGGTCTCCGGCGAGATCCCGAACCCGATCGACCCGCCGCCCGGCTGCACCTTCAATCCGCGCTGTCCGCTGGCCAACGACCGGTGCCGGACCGAGGTGCCGGCGCTCCTCGACGGCGTCGCCTGCCATGCCGTCGAGGAGGGGCGAGCCTGACCAGGCCTGCACCCGGACAATCCTCCGGGCGCGGCGATCCTGCCTGACGGGGACGGGCGGTCCGCCCCCGGTCTCCCGGAGGGACCTCAGGCCGCCCGGACCGTGGCGAGGAAGCCGGACACCTCGGCACCGAGCTGCTCCGACTGGCGCGACAGCTCGGAGGCGGCGGTGAGCACCTGCGACGAGGCGGCACCGGTCTCGCTGGCGGCCTGCGTGACGCCGCCGATGCTGACGGTGACCGATTGGGTGCCCTGGGCAGCCTGCGTGACGTTGCGGACGATCTCCTGGGTCGCCGCACCCTGTTCCTCCATGGCGGCGGCGACGCTGACGGCGATCTCGCGCAGTTCTGTGATGGTCGCGCCGATCGACTGGATGGCCGCGACGGCCTCGCGTGTCTCGCCCTGGATGGCGGTGACCTGAGCGGCGATGGTTTCCGTCGCGCGCGCCGTCTGCGAGGCCAGTTCCTTGACCTCGCCGGCGACGACGGCAAAGCCGCGCCCCGCCTCGCCCGCGCGAGCGGCCTCGATCGTGGCGTTGAGGGCCAGCAGGTTCGTCTGCGCGGCGATCCCGGAAATCAGGCCGACCACCGCGCCGATCTTCTCGGCGCCCTCGGCCAGCCCGCGCACGATCGTGCTCGACTGGGCGGCATCCGCGGCGGCCCGCTCGGCCATCGCGGTGGAGCGGGCGACCTGCTGGGCGATCTCGCCGATGGAGGCCGCCATCTCCTCGCTCGCCGCCGCCACGGTCTGGACGTTGGCGGAGGTCTGCTCGGCGGCCGAGGCGACGCTCATGGACTGCCCCGCCGTCTGATCGGCCGTGCGGCTCATCGTCTGGGCGGTCGCCTCCATCTCGGTGGCCGCCGAGGACAGGCTGTGCGTGAGCCGCGTAACCTGGGTCTGGAAGGCGCGCGTCGCATCGTCCAGCACCTGGGCACGCCGCATCTTCGCGGCATTCTCGGTCGCGGCTGCGGCATCCGCGTCCCGCTTGGCGATCATCGCCGCCTTGAAGACCTGGACGGCCCGGGCCATCCCGCCGATCTCGTCCGCGCGCGCCGCGCCCGTGACGGGCGCCTCGAGCTCGCCGGTGGCGAGGCGGGTCATCGTCGCCGTCATGCCGGCCAGCGGCCGGATGACCTGCACGACGATCGTGTAGACGCCGTAGGCGATGCTGAGCGCCGCGAGGACGAGGGCGGACAGCAGCGCGAGGCGCGACCAGCCCGCGGTCGTCTCGGAGCGATGGAACTCCGTCTCGGCTTCACGGACCTGCAACGTGGTCAGCTTGCTCAGCGTCGCGGTTGTGGCCTGCATGTTCTTCAGCAGATCCGCATACGGCGTCTCGAAATCCGAAGCGGCACCGGCGGCGAGACGCTTGAGGATCTCGGCGGCGATCGCGTCATTCCGGTCGACCCGCCCCTTCAGGTCCTGGGCAAGGATTTCTTCTTCCGGGGTCAGGTAGGTCGCCAGATAGGCCGAAAATTCCGCGTGCAGGTTCGACAGATCCCGCTCGATCTTCTCCTTGGCCTGAATCGGTTCGATCTGCTTGCTGCGCAGCAGGCGCGAGACGTCGATCAGGTCGTCATAGGCGTCGCGGATGATGCTGAACTGCCGGAGACAGATCACGCGGTCGTCGAACACGGTCTTGAAGCTCTGATGGCTCCAATGAAGCGCGAGGTTGCCCATGGTCGCGCAGCCGAGCAGGAGCAGGCCCATGACGGCCAGGAGTGCGAGCAGCCTCAGTTTGATGGTCATCGTGGTCGAGTGGCCTCTCGGGGCGGTGGCTTCCGAACCCGCAAGCGCCGACGGCGCCCATGCGGATAGGTCGGACTTCGCCCAGAGATGAGCCATGATGATTAAAGTTCAGTCGAACATGGCAGCGAATTTCGATATCGGTGTCAAATGTCGAGCTTATGTGATCGCGGCGTCGACTAGATCTCCTCATTCTACCTCAAGTGGTTTGTTTACAAGAACATCAACCGCAGGCGAGTGATGTCCTGCAGCGATCTCGGTCGCGGAGCCCGTCATGGTCCGTGATCGCGGAGGTGCGGGGGCGGACGGCGGTACGTGTCACCCGCCCCTACCCGAGGGGTTGATCGCTCACGCGTCGCGCCACTCCGAGAAGGTCGCGGCCTGTCCCACCGTCGTGCCGTGCCGGTCGAGCTGCCAGATTACGGCCTGATCGATCCAGAACCGCCGTCCGTCCTTGGCGATCCGCAGGCCGCGATAGCCGCGGCTGAATCCGTCCCGGGTGACTGCATCGAGGAGCCGCTGTCGCTCGGCCCGCTCGGGCGCCTCGGCCGAGAGCCGCGAGGGCAGGCCGATGAGTTCGTCCCAGGTGTAGCCGAAGCAGACCTGGGCGGTCCGGTTGGCGTAGACGAAGCGCGGATCCGCGCCGCCATCATGGGCGAGAACCGCGAAGGGGGCCTGTGCGTAGAGCCAGTCCGCATCCGCAGCGGCCGGCACCAGCGCTTCGCCGAGCCGCCGCGCGTAGCTGCCGGTGAGCAGGGCGAAGAAGTCCGGGTCGTGCGAGAGATCCGTCATGATCCGCTACAGGACTGGGTCGGCGTCGATGCGCATGCGCAGGATCGCGTAGGGCGGCTGCTGCAGGTCCCGGCCGCGGTTGAATTCCGGCCGCCGGTTGACCTGGGCGGCCGAGATATAGAGCCATCGGTCCGGAGTGATCCAGAAGGTGTCGGCCCAGACCAGTCGATCATCCGCCGCCAGCACCTCCACGGTGCCATCGGGCAGGCGCCGGCCGACCGCGTTGTGCTCCTGCAGGCTGAGGTAGATCCGGTCCCTGGAATCGGTGGTCAGCCCGCCGGTCATGCCCTTCTCGCCGAGGTCCCGGACCGCGTCCGCCGCGGCCGCGTCCGCGACGTTCGGGTCGCGCAGGATCGCGGTCTCGACCGCGTAGAGGCGCCGGCTCATCAGCGGCGCGTAGTACAGGCGGCTGCCGTCCGGGCTGATCGCAATGCCGTTGGCGCCGCCCTTGGGGCTCTTCTCCGGCGCGTCGCCCTTCCGCTCCATTACGGGGCGCCGCTCCACGAACTTGACCAAGCCCTCCTCCGACCGCGTGCTCGCATGGTCCGCGAGGCGCCGCACCACCTGCCCGGTGTCGAGGTCGACCGCCAGGATCGCGCCCGCGCCGGCCTGGCCCTGGTCGGTGACGTAGGCCAGCGCCCGCCCGTCACGCACGTCGACCCGCAGGTCGTTCAGCGAGGAATCCGGCACCACGCCCGCATCCAGGGGGATCGTCCGGCGGATGCTGTTCCGGCCGATATCGATCGCCAGGATCTTGGCGCCGCCCGGCACCGGCCGGCCCTTGCCCTCCGGCAGCCCGGCATCCAGCACCCAGAGGGTGTCGTCGCGGTCGAAGACGCCGTTGGGGACGTGGAACAGCGATGTCTGCGGCGCCCGCGGATCCGGGCGGTTGGTCGTCGCGTCCGGGTAGGGCTTCACCGATCCGTCGGGCAGCACCTCGCCGAGGGTGATCGGCTCCGCGCCGGTGAAGCGCGGCATCATCACGAAGATCCGCCCGCCCCGGGCGATGGCGAGGCCCGTGGGGGTCGAGGGCGCGTCCGCGGCGATCGCCAGTTCCAGCGTCCCCACCGGACGGCTCGTCGGGGGCGGCAGCGTCGCGGCGCGCGCCGCGGGGGCGGTGAGGGCCAAGAGACCCGTCCCGAGCAGGCGGCGGCGGTCGAGGCGCATGGGGATCCTGTCGCGGCGATCGTCGGGGCGCGAGCCTGGGCGCGCCGCTCAACCTGTGGGGATGCCGGCCCAACGCGCAGGTCCGACGCACGATCCCGCATTGCGGGGTCGCGGCCCGTATCCGGCGCGTCCGTCAATCGGAAGCCGCCAATGGGCGGTCCACAGGCCTGGGCGCGCAACGCTGGCCCCGGCCCGCGGCATCACGCTAAGCACGGTCGTGCAGGGCTTCGATTCGGCGCCGCACGGGCCGCTCCCCGGGCTCGCGCTATGGAGAGGTGAGACACGCATGGATCCCGAAGGATCCGAAACGGTGCCGGAGACCGCGCCTCGGAGCGCCGGGCCGCTGCGGGTCCTCGCCCTGGCGGTGCAGAAGGGCGGGACGGGCAAGACCACCCTGGCGGCCTCCCTGGCGGTCGCCGCCGCGGAGGCCGGCGAGCACGTGACGGCGCTCGATCTCGACCCGCAGGGCTCCCTGGCCGGCTGGGGCGCCCTGCGAACCAGCGAATCGGTGGCGGTCGACCGGGTCCAGCCCTGGGAGATGGGCCAGCTCTCGGAGATCCTCGGCATCCTCGCCGATCAGGGCACGACGCTCGCCGTCCTCGACACCGCCGGCAGCGCGTCCGGCCTCGCGCCCGCCCTGAAGGATGCCGATTTCGTCCTGATGCCGGTCCGCCCCTCCCGGCTCGACATCGTGGCTGCCCGGCCGACGCTCCAGGCCCTCGTCGGCCTCGGCCTGCGGGAGCGGCTGGCCCTGGTGCTGAACCAATGCCCACCGCCGCCCTCGCCGCGCACCAGCGCCTACGCGGCGCAATTGCGGGCCCTGGGCGTCCTGGCCGAGCCCGGCATCATCCACCGGGTCGACCACCAGGACGCCCTGGCAACCGGCCTGGGCGTCACCGAATTCGCCCCCGGCAGCCAGGCCGCCGAGGAAGTCCGGGCCCTCTGGGCCTGGATCGACGGGAAGATGCGGGCGGCCCCCGCCCGCTGAGATCAGCCCTGACCGAGATCAGCCCTGACCGAGGGCCGCCAGGATCCGCGCCCAGGAGCGCGTGCCCTTGTGGAAGCTCGTCAGGTCGTACTTCTCGTTGGGCGAGTGGATGCGGTCGTCGTCGAGGCCGAAGCCGATCAGCAGGGTGTCGCGCCCGAGGATCCGCTTGAAGTCGCCGACGATCGGGATCGAGCCGCCCGCACCGACCGTGACGGCCGGCACGCCCCACTCGTCCTGCAGCGCCGCCTTGGCGGCCCCGAGCTGGGGCATGTCGAAGGGCAGGCTGATCGCCCGCGAGCCCTTGTAGGTGATGACTTCGACCCGGCAGTCCGACGGCACCCGCGCGCGCACGAAGGCCTCGAAGCTCTCGGCGAGCCGCTTCGGATCCTGGTCGTCCACCAGGCGGAACGAGACCTTGGCGGAGGCGGTGGAGGCGATCACCGTCTTGGTGCCCTCGCCGGTATAGCCGCCGATGATGCCGTTGGCGTCGCAGGAGGGGCGCGACTGCACCAGCTCGATCGGCATCCGGCCGCGCTCGCCCGCGGGCTCCTTGAGGCCGATCGGTCCGAGCAGCGTCTCGGGCGTCAGGCCGAGGCCACGCCACTGCTCCAGCACCTCCGGCGGGCGCTCGTGCACGCCCTCGTAGAAGCCCGGGATCGTCACCCGCCCGTCGGCATCGTGCAGGTCGGCGATGATCTTGGCGAGCACGTGGATCGGGTTGCGGGCGGCGCCGCCGAAGAAGCCGGAATGCAGGTCGCGGTCGGCGCAGGTGACCTTCACCTCGAAATAGGCGAGCCCGCGCAGCGACGAGGTGATGGCCGGGGTCTTCCGGTCCCACATGCCGGTGTCGCAGACCAGCACCACGTCGCAGTCGAGCTTCTCGCGATTGGCCGCGACCCATTCGGGAAGCCCCTGTGAGCCGCTCTCCTCGGCGCCCTCGATCAGGATCGTGACGCCGCAGGGCAGCTCGCCGTGCATGGCGATGTAGGCCCGGCAGGCCTCCACGAAGGTCATCACCTGGCCCTTGTCGTCGGAGGCGCCGCGCCCGACGATCGTCTTGCCGCCCTGGCCGTCGTCGGCGATGTGCGGCTCGAAGGGCGGCGTCTTCCACAGGTCGAGCGGATCGACCGGCTGCACGTCGTAATGGCCGTAGAACAGGACGTGCGGCGCCCCGGCCTTCGGCCGGTGGGCCAGCACGACCGGGTGGAGCGAGGTCTCCTCCACGGAGGTCTCGAAGCCCAGAGCGGTCAGGTCCTGGGCGAGCCAGGCGGCGGCCTCGCGGCAATGCCCGGCATAGGCCGGATCGGTGGAGATCGACGGGATCCGCAGGAAGGCGAACAGCCGCTCCAGGGCGTTCTCCAGATCCGTGTCGATGTCGTTGAGGATCGCGTCGAGCGCGGCCATCGGGAGACTCCGGGGTTTTCTCGCAGGACCAGGGTTAGCCGAGGCGAAGCGGGCGCCGCAATGTCCGATCTTCGATGCCGGGTCCGCCGGGCGGCCATGACGGGCTCCAAGCGGAACAGGGACAGATTGGAATTGTTATCGACCGAATGGCCGGCCGGCCTCCGCGCGCCGCTCCCGTCGCCGCTTCCTCTGCTCCCCGCCCGGCCCCGGCCGGCTCAGATCGTGGACGACACCATGCGCCTCGAGAATCAGCCGCCCGTGTCGGCGGACACGCCCATCGGCATCACGCTCACGATCAACGGGCAGCGGCGCGAGCTCCAGGTCGCTCCCTGGACCACGCTGCTCGACCTGCTGCGCGAGCGGCTCGACCTCACCGGCACCAAGAAGGGCTGCGACCACGGCCAGTGCGGCGCCTGCACGGTGCTGGTGAACGGCACCCGGGTGAATTCCTGCCTGACGCTCGCGGTGATGAAGGACGGCGCCGAGATCACCACGGTCGAGGGGCTCGCCAGCCTCGGCGACCGGGCGGGCAGCAATGCCCTCCACCCGATCCAGGAGGCGTTCATCGAGCACGACGCCTTCCAGTGCGGCTACTGCACGCCGGGCCAGCTCTGCTCGTCGGTGGGCCTGATGAACGAGGGCCACGCCCATACCCGCGACGAGATCCGCGAGGCGATGAGCGGCAACATCTGTCGCTGCGGCGCCTACACCAACATCGTCGACGCCATCGAGGACGTCATGCAGGGAGGCGCCCGATGAACCGCTTCGATTACGTCCGCGCCGGCACGGTGGCCGAGGCGGTGCAGGCCTTCGGCGCCGGGGCGCGCTTCATCGCCGGCGGCACCAACCTGATCGACCTGATGAAGTACGAGGTCGAGAAGCCCGGTCGGCTGATCGACATCACCCGGCTGCCCCTCGACCAGATCGAGGACCATGCGGGCGGCCTGCGGCTCGGGGCGCTCGCCACCAACGCCAAGGTGGCCTACGACGAGCGGGTCACGGAACGCTACCCGCTGCTGCGCAACGCCATCCTGGCGGGCGCCTCGGCGCAGCTGCGCAACGCCGCTTCGACCGGCGGCAACCTGCTGCAGCGGACCCGCTGCTACTACTTTTACGACGTGGCCACGCCCTGCAACAAGCGCGAGCCCGGCTCCGGATGCTCGGCGATCGGCGGGATGACCCGCATCCACGCGATCTTCGGCACCAGCGAGCACTGCATCGCCACCCACCCCTCCGACATGTGCATCGCGCTCGCCGCCCTGGAGGCGAGCGTGCAGGTGAGCGGGCCGCAGGGCGACCGGTCGATCCCGTTCTCGGAGTTCCACCGGTTGCCGGGCGACACGCCGGAAAAGGACACCAACCTCGCCCCCGGCGAGATCATCGTCGCGGTGGATCTGCCGGAGAGCCGCTTCCCGCAGCACTTCACCTACCTGAAGCTGCGTGACCGGCTGTCCTACGCCTTCGCGCTGGTCTCGGTGGCGGCGGGTCTGGAGCTCGAGGGCGACACGGTGAAGACCGCCCGTCTCGCGCTCGGCGGCGTCGCCCACAAGCCCTGGCGCAACCGCGAGGCCGAGGCGCTGCTGGAGGGCAAGCCCGCGACTCGCGAAACCTTCCAGGCGGCGGCCGACCTCATCGTCGCGGAGGCGAAGCCCCAGGCGACGAACGGCTTCAAGATCGATCTCGCCCGGCGGGCCATCGTGCGCGGCCTCGAACAGGCCGCCGCCGGCACGCCCCAGTCGCTCAGCGACAAGCGCATCCAGTAGGTCCTGCCATGACCCAGACCTTCAGCTCCACCGGCCGCGACACCTTCGTCGGCACCCCGCGCAGCCGCATCGACGGACCCGCCAAGGTCACGGGACTGGCCAAATACGCGGGCGAGTTCGCCGCCCCCGACCTCGCCTACGGCTACGTCGTGTCGAGTGCGATCGCCAAGGGCCGGATCACCGCCATCGACTCGGCCGAGGCCGAGGCGGTCCCTGGGGTCCTGAAGGTGCTCACCCACGAGAACCGGCCGCGCACCGCGTGGCGGGACAAGAACTTCCAGGATCAGGTGGCGCCCCCCGGCTCGCCGTTCCGCGCCCTCTACGACGACCTGATCGTGTTCAGCGGCCAGCCGGTCGCCCTGGTGGTGGCGGCGGATTTCGAGACCGCGCGCTACGCCGCCTCCCTGGTCCGGGTCAGCTACGAGGCCCAGGAGCCCGGCACCGATCTGAGGGCCCTGCGCGGCACTGCCTACGACCCGCCCTACAACCGCGAGGGCATCAAGCCGCCGCCGGAGCCCTGGGGTGACGCCGACACGGCCTTCGGCAGCGCGGCGATCCGCGTCCAGGGCGAATACAGCCTCGCCGACGAGCACCACAACCCGATGGAGCCGCACGCCTCGACGGTGGTGGTGGAGGAGGACGGAACCTACACGGTCTACGACAAGATCCAGGGCGTCTCGAACAGCCACCAGTATCTGACCAACGTGTTCGGCCTGAAGCCCGATCAGGTGCGGGTGCTCAACCCCTATCTCGGCGGCGGCTTCGGCTCGGGCCTGCGTCCGCAATACCAGCTGTTCCTGGCGATGCTGGCCGCGCAGGAGCTGAAGCGCTCGGTGCGGGTGACCCTGTCGCGCGACCAGATGTGGAGCTTCACCTACCGGTCGGAGGCGCTGCAGACGATCGCGCTGGGCGCCGAGCCGGACGGTACGCTGACGGCCCTGCGGCACGACGCCGTCCAGGGCACCTCGCAGTACGAGGATTACCAGGAGGTCGTCGTCAACTGGTCGGGCGTCCTCTACCGTTGCGACAACGTTGCGCTCGGCTACCGGCTGGTGAAGCTCGACACGCCGACGCCCGGCGACATGCGCGCCCCCGGCGCGGTCACCGGCGTCTTCGCCATCGAGACCGCCATGGACGAGCTCGCCTATGCGGCGAAGCTCGACCCGATCGCGCTGCGGCTGAAGAACTACGCCGAATCGGACGCCACCGCCGAGGGCAAGCCCTTCGGCTCGAAGGAGCTGCGGCGCTGCTTCGAGCTCGGCTCCGAGCGCTTCGGCTGGGCCAAGCGCAACCCCGAGCCCCGCTCCACCCGCGAGGGGCGGGAGCTGGTCGGCTGGGGCGTGGCCACCGGCATCTGGGAATCGATGATGATGCAGTCGAGCGCCATCGCGACCCTGACGCCGGACGGTCGCCTCACGGTGGGCAATTCCACCGGCGATATCGGCACCGGTACCTACACGATCCTCACCCAGATCGCCGCCGACACCCTCGGCCTGCCGATGGACGCGGTGACGGCCAAGCTCGGCGACACCCGCCTGCCGGAAGCCCCCGTGGCGGGCGGATCCTGGACGGCGGCCTCGTCGGGCACCGCGGTGATGAAGGCCTGCCGCAACGTCGGCGCGCAGGTGTTCAAGCTCGCCCGCGCCATGGAGAACTCGCCCCTCGCCAATGTCGATTTCGACCGGGCGGTGTTCGCGGACGGGCGCATCGCGGTGGCGGGCGACCCGGGCCGCAGCGTCTCGCTTGTCGAGGTGCTGCAGGCGGCCGGCGTCGACAAGGTCGAGGCGGTCGAGCAGGCCGGGCCCGACCAGGACTTCAACAAGAAGTACGAGGCTTACACCCACTCGGCGATCTTCGCTGAGGTGAAGGTCGACGAGGAGCTGGGTCAGGTCCGGGTGACCCGGGTCGTCTCGGCGATCGCGGCCGGCAAGGTGCTGAACCCGAAGACCGCGCGCAGCCAGATCCTGGGCGGCGTGGTGATGGGGATCGGCTCGGCCCTGGAGGAGGAGTCGATGCTCGACCACCGCATCGGCCGGTTCATGAACCACAATCTCGGCGAGTACCACGTGCCGGTGAACGCCGACATCTACGACATCGACGTGATCTTCGTGGACGAGGAGGACAAGGCGAACCCGCTGGGCGTGAAGGGGCTCGGCGAGATCGGCATCGTCGGCGTCGCGGCGGCGATCACGAATGCCGTGTTCCACGCCACCGGCAAGCGGGTGCGCCACCTGCCGATCACCCCCGACAAGCTGCTCTGACTTCGCGCCCCGCGGGCCGCCGCGCCCAAGGCCCGGCGGCTTCTCCGTGTGCGTCTCCGTCATCGCGAGCGGAGCGAAGCGACCCGGGGAAGGGCGCCTTCGGCCGGTAGGGTGCTCGTGGATTGCTTCGCTCCGCTCGCAAAGACGAGCGTGCGTCCGTGCGCCCGGAACAGTAACAGCACGAGGTCCCGGTGAGCCACCTGCTGCAATCCTGGCGCTTCTGGGCGTTCGCCGCCGCGGGCTTCGCGGCGCTCACCGCGATTCTCGCGAAGGTCGGCGTCTCCGGCGTCCAGTCGGATGTCGCGACCCTGGTGCGGACCGCCGTGATCCTGATCTTCGCCGGGGCGATCGTCGTCGGCTCCGGTCAGTCGGGCGGCCTCGCGCAGATCTCCGGCCGCAGCCTCGTCTTCCTCATCCTGTCGGGGCTCGCCACCGGGGCGTCGTGGCTCTGCTACTTCCGGGCGCTGTCGCTGGGTGAGGCCGCCCGGGTCGCGCCGATCGATAAGCTCAGCGTCGTGCTGGTGGCGATCCTCGGCGCCACCTTCCTCGGCGAGACCCTCAGCCTCGCGGCCTGGATCGGTGTCGGCCTGATCGCCACCGGGGCCGCCCTCGTCGCGTCCGGCTGGTGAGGGCATGCGCGCTGGCGCACCGATCCCTTAACGCGACGCGTGCATCCTGCGGTTGCCTCGCGAAAGGGGACCGACATGGAATGGGTTTATCGCGGCTTCGAGACCTCGCTTCTCGGTCTCGCTCTCTGTCTCGGACTCGGCGCCTGCCTGACGCTCGGCACCGAGCGCCCACCGGCCGGCACCCTCTCCGTCACCCTGCCGATGCTCACGGTGACCGCCCCCGCGCCTTGAGGCAAGGGAGCGGTCCGATCCGGCGGCCCGTCAGGCGGCGCTCTGGACGGCGCGGAACATGAAGCGCCGCGCCTCTTCATCCATCTCCGCCTTGAAGGCGTGGCGGCCCTTCAGCGCCTCGGCGGCCTGCGCGGCCGGCCGGGCGTTGAGCGCGTCGAGGTGGCGCTTGACGTTGGGCAGGTCCGCGAAGGCGCCCTCGCCGAGGATGAAGGGCACCATCCGCGCCCAGCCCCAGACCGCCATATCGACGATCGTGTAGCAGTCGCCGAGCACGTAGGCGCGGTCGGCGAGCCGCTGGTCGAGGATGCCCCAGTGCCGGCGCGCCTCGAAGGTGTAGCGCTCGGTGGCATAGGCGCCGCCGTCCTGCGCGAAGTGGCGGAAATGCACGCACTGGCCCGAGAACGGCCCGATGCCGGTGGCCACGAACATCAGCCAGGACAGCATCTCGCCGCGGACGGGCTCGCCCTCCGGCAGGAACTGGCCGGTCTTGCCCGCCAGATACAGCAGGATCGCGTTCGAATCGAACACCGTCACGTCGCCGTCGACGATTGCCGGCACCTTCCCGTTCGGATTGACCGCCGTGTAGGCGGGATCGAACTGCGCGCCCTTGCGGGTATCGACCGGCACCGGCTCGTAGGGCAGGCCCATCTCCTCGAGGCAGAGGGCGACCTTCATGGGGTTGGGGCTGAGATTGTAGAAAAACCGAATCACGGCGCTCTCCCTGAACGACCCCGGAAGGATCCCCGGGGCCGCGATCGGCACAAGGCGCAGCCGCGCAGGGCGGCTATTCCGCCACGATCTTGTAGCTGCGGCCCGGGACCAGCTGCGCCCCCCGTTCCAGCCCGTTGAGGAGGAGGAACCGGTCGAGCGCCCGGTCGGGCACCGCCATGCGGCGGGCGAGATCCTCGGCATTGGTCGAGGTCGCCTGGACCACCTGCAGCCGCAGGGAATGCAGGACCGTCTCGTCCGGCGATGCCGGCACGAGGGTCGCGATCCAGCGGCGGAAGGCCGGATCGGGATCGGTGGCGCCCTTGGCGGCCATGATCATCCGGTAGGTCGAATCGCCGATCCGGATCGCCGCGAGGCGGAAGGTCCACTCCTTCCCCCGCGACAGCGCGAAGGCCGCCGGGTGGCCGGCAACCTCCCGAGTCTCGAAGCCGGCCGGGTCGAAGGCGTCGTTCCAGCTCGCTTTCAGCACCGCGTCGAGGGGCTGGCCGTCCTTGGCCTCGATCTGGTCGAACAGCAGGCGCCGGCTACCGTCCTGGGTCGTCCCGAGCACCGCCGCACGGGTATTCTCCAGCGTGAAGCCCTCCGGCACCTCGAAGGCGATGCCGAGGCCGGGATGGATGAAGCGGTGCCCGCGCACCGCGCCGTCGCGCGGATTGTCGCCATAGGCGAGGCCATCCACCGCCGCGAGGTAGCTGGCGCGGTCGTCGGTGCCGATGCCCGGCGCGCCGATGCGGCGGGCCGCCCGGGTGACCTGGGTGATGCGTTCGGCGGTGCCCGGATGGGTCGCCAGCATGTCGGGTTGCGTGGCGCTGCCGGCCTTCAGCGCCGTCGAGCGATTGAGTGCGGTGAGGAAGCGCCCGGCCGCGAACGGATCGTAGCCGGCCTTCGCGAGGGTGCGCACACCGGTGGCATCCGCCTCCAGTTCCTGCTCGCGGGAGAACCGGGCCAGCGCGAAGCGCGACTGGTGCTGCAGCTGCGCCCCGGTATCGGGATCGTTCAGAACGTCGGCCACGACGCGGCTGACGAGCGCCGAGCGCAACTCGAGTTCGCTGCGGGCCGTGGCGTGGTTGAGAGTCACGTGGGCCATCTCGTGCGCCAGCACGGCCGCAACCTCCGAGGTATCGCTCGCCAGAGCGACGAGGCCGCGGGTCACGTAGAGCCGCCCGTTCGGCAGAGCGAAGGCGTTGACCGCGGGCGAGTCGAGGAGCGTCACCGTATAGGCCTGGTCGGGCCGGTCGCTCGCCTTCACGAGGCGGTCGGTCACCTCGGTGAGCATCCGCGTGACGTTGGGCGCCCGCGCCTCGCCCCCGAAGGAGGCCACGAGCTTGAGGTGGTCGGCATCCGCGGCGCGCTCGCGGCCGGTGGTGCGCGGCGCCTCCGCGGGCACCCGCACCACGGCCTGCCGCACGGTCGCCTCGGTCTGGTCGGCGACGCACGCGCCGAGCAGCAGAGCCAAGCCGCCGAGTGCCGCCGCACCGCGCGGGAGGCGGCCCGAACCGAGGAGCCGCCCCAACATGATATGCCCCGTGATC
>Ga0316228_1002533_pt1 | contig 15947 bp, 14 predicted proteins | sample TBH18021metaG_FD_206005 | JGI IMG/M metagenome (GOLD analysis project Ga0316228, IMG submission 206005) | Freshwater microbial communities from Trout Bog Lake, Wisconsin, USA - TBH18021 | ecosystem: Environmental > Aquatic > Freshwater > Lake > Hypolimnion/Profundal zone | place: USA: Wisconsin... | reverse complement strand
GGGTGCGGTTTTCTTCGCGCCGCAAAAATGTGTGAAGTTAAGCAATGCGTAGATTTTGGGCGAAATCACGAGGATTTCAGCATATGGGCGGTATGGAGGCAACATTTGGTACTGTTTCCATTACTTATCTATGCTAAAATAAATACATCCACAAAACACGTTTGTACTTGTCGAGCATTATCATGTTAACGATTCAGCAAAGGTGGGGACAAATTATGGACAAAATCAAAGAAAAAGTGGCGCTCCATAGTGACTATGTCACCGCTATGCGTCGCCATTTTCGAATGTATCCTGAGGTAGGCGGCGAGGAGCATGAGACCCAAGCCAGAATAATCCAGGAACTGACGGCGATGGGGCTGACGCCGCGATCTGCAGGCGGCACAGGTGTCATAGCTGAAATTCAGGGGGCAGCCCCCGGCGTAACTGTGGCTTTGCGGGCGGATATCGACGCTCTGCCGCTGCAGGACGAGGTCGATCAGCCCTATCGTTCTCTCCGCAGCGGTGTATGCCATGCCTGCGGTCACGACGGCCATACGGCTATGCTGCTGGGGGTGGCCAAAACGCTGAGCCAGCTGCGCGAAGAATTTTCCGGCACAGTCAGATTGCTGTTCCAGCCCAGCGAGGAAAAGTTTCCCGGAGGAGCGCAGGCACTGGTTGAGGCCGGAGCGATGAACGGCGTGGCGGCGGTTGTGGGGGCGCATTTATGGCAACCCTTGCCGCTGGGGGTTATCGGAGTCAACCCTGGCCCGGTGATGGCCTCTCCCGACGAATTCACCATCAGGGTGCAGGGGCGGGGCGGACATGGCTCGATGCCGCAGCAGACGGTAGATTCGATTCTGGTGGGGGCGCAGTTGGTGCTGGCTCTGCGGACAATTATCGGGGCCAACGTCGATGCGCACGATGCGGCTGTGCTTACCATCGGGTCCTTCAAAGCCGGGGAAGTGTTCAATATTATTCCCGACACGGCTGTGCTCAGGGGAACAGTTCGGACGTTTGAAAAAAAAGTGCGGGACGTGATTTTTGATCGCATGGAAGCCATTTGCCGCGGTATATGTGACGCCGCCGGGGCAGGCTACTCTCTTGAGCCGATTCTCGGCTATCCGCCGGTGGTCAACGATCGCCACGTCGCCGCCGTCGTGGCCGAGGCTGGGCGGGAGACCGTAGGGGCGGCCGGTGTCCAAGAATGTAAGCCGCTGATGGTTGGTGAAGACTTTTCGGTTTATCAGCAGCTGGTTCCAGGGGTGTTTTTTCTGGTAGGTTCAGGCAATCCGGCCAAGGGGATCACTTATTCGCACCATCATCCCAAATTCGACATCGATGAAGATGCTCTGGGTTACGGCTGCGAGACGATGGTCAGGGCGGCACTGGCGCTCTTGGCGCGCTAAATCCGCGAGGCTGAATAACCGCTGAATTGGGGGTGCTGCCGTAACTGGCTCCTGCGGAATTCATGAAATAAGCGAGGTGAAAGCAATGAATCCGGTCAAAGTATTGTTAACCCTTATCCCTTTTATCTGGACAATTGGTATGATACCTTTCGTCAACAGAGTCAAACCGCTGGTTTTTGGTTTGCCTTTCTTGGCCTTCTGGCTGGTAGCCGGAATTTTTGTAGCTTTCTTATGCCTATCGGTCGTCTATCGGATGGACTCTAAAAAACGGCAAGACTCATAGCTGAGCAGAAAGGACGGTGTAGCGCATGAGTAATGAAACAATAGCTCTTGGTATTATTTTCATCTTTGTCATCGGGGCGACCGTTGTCGGCATGATTCCCGGGATGAGAAAAACAATGACTCTGGAGGAATGGGCGGTAGGCGGTCGAAATTTCGGCCGCGGGTTGAACTGGTTTATTCTGGCCGGGGAAATCTACACTGCGTTCGCCTTTTTGGGCGGCAGCGGCTGGGCTTATGCCCGAGGCGGGCCGACCTTCTATATCCTCGGCTACGGCGCGTTGGCGTATGTGGTGGGTTACTACCTGCTGCCAGCCATTTCACCCATCGGGCGTCGCCACGGTCTCATGACCCAACCTGACCTTGTGGAACATCTCTATGAAAGCCGCTGGCTCGGCATTCTAACGGCCTGTGTCGGGGTGGCTTTCCTGCTGCCTTATTTGCAGCTTCAGCTTACCGGTCTGGGACTTATCATCGAAACCTGCTCCTATGGCGTGATAACCCGGGTACCGGCTATGCTCATGGCCTTTAGCCTGGTGGCCGCGTTTGTCTACCTGAGCGGTCTTAAAGGGGTGGCCATCACCGCTGTTATCAAAGATATCGTCATGATTATCGCGGTGGTCTTCTTTGGGCTGTATCTCCCGATCCATTTCTTTGGCAGTGTCGGTGGAATGTTTGAGGCGGTGGATGCCGCAAAACCGGGCTTTTTGGCCCTGCCGGGCGGCACGAAAAATTTCGATGTCAGCTGGGTAATGTCGACGCTGGTGCTGACCAGCCTCGGTTTTTATATGTGGCCGCACTTTGCCGCCAACAGTTTCAGTGCCAGAAACGCTGATGTGCTGCGGCATAACGCGGTCTATTTGCCGCTGTATCAGATTTGCCTCTTATTCCCGATGCTTATCGGGTTCACTGCTTTGATGATTATCGTACCGGCGCTCAAGACTCCGGACATGGCTTTCATGGTTATTGTCCAGCAGACTTTCCCTGGTTGGGCGCTGGGTCTGGTGGGCGGCGCCGGGGCGCTGGCCTGCATGATTCCTGCCGCTGACCTGATCTTGTCGACTTCGATGTTGTTCACCCGTAATATTTTCGGCCGGACGGTCGGCAAGGATACTACCCCTGAGTTTCAGGCCAAGTTCGTTCGCGTTGTGGTGCTGGTGCTCACCGCTATAGCCCTGGCTTTGGCGATTTATGCCCCCGCCATGCTGGTTAATCTGCTGCTTACCGGGTATTCCGGTGTCACCCAGTTCTTCCCGATGATCGTGCTCGGACTGTTCTGGAAAAAAGCCACCAAGGTTGCCGCTTACAGCGCCTTGATTATCGGCGAAGCCCTGGTATTTTATCTTCCCCTCAGCGGGCAGGACCCTCTGGCCATATTCGGCCTGAACCTGAACGCGGGCTTCGTGGCGCTGGTAGTCAATATGGCGGTGTTTGTGACTTTGAGCTTGCTGACAAGCACAGCGGAGAGTGAAGCCCGCAAAACAAAAGCCATCCAGGGCTAGGCTGGGATTGCGACAACAGCCTGGGGTTTATCGACACTCTGACTCCCGCCTTTATCAGGCGGGAGTTTTTTGTCGTCCCCTCAACCTTCCATCCCCTAGGGCTTGTGCCCTGCAAAAAAAAAGCGGCCAGGAGTCGAATATCTGGGAAAATTTGCAGGGAAATTGTTGATGCGTGTAGTAAGATAGATAATTGAGATTATCAAGAGTTTGCTTCCAAATCCATTCCGACATTGATCCTTTTGGAGGTATTCGCATGATCTGGACCACAAAACCTTATGGTATCAGCGATGTTGCCCCAGGCATGGTTCTCGCCAGACCGATCTTGTCCGAAAACGGCAAGGTGATTCTGCGAGAGAATGCCGTTCTGACAGCCGTAGCTATTCAACGGCTGGGGGAATGGGGTTTTAATTTAGTATATATCAAAGAACCAAAACTGGAGCAGACTGATAATGTACTAAGCCTGGTGGCTGAAAAGCGTATTTTTGCGGAGCGGCACTCGGAGACAGTCCGGATTCTGAAGGACTCATTTGACCGTATCCGCTTCTTTAAAGAAGTACCTTTGACTCAAATGACGGAACTTGCTGATCAGTCCATTGACAATATGGTCAATACCCCTGGTGTGATCAGCTACTTGAAGGATATCCGTAATACCGATGACTACACTTTCCAGCATTCTGTCAATGTCGGCATTATCGCCGGGGTGCTGGGGAAATGGCTCGGTATTAAAGGCCCGGCGCTCAGGGAAGTTGTGCTGGCCGGACTGCTCCATGATATCGGCAAAACCCAAATCCCGCTGGAAATACTGAATAAGGCTGGCCGATTTACGTCGGTAGAGCGGGAAGTGATGCAGGAACACGCCACCTATGGATACGAACTGGTGAAGAATACCAGACAATTATCCAAGGATGTGTTGATGGGGATTTGGCAGCACCATGAAAGAATGGATGGCGAAGGCTATCCTTTTGGGCTGTCCAATGGTGAGATATCGACTTACGCCCGGATTCTCGCGGTGGCTGACACCTATGACGCAATGACATCCAACCGGGTTTACCAAAACGCGGTGACCCCCTTTAAAGTAGTGGAAGAGGTATTTAGTGAGCTGTTCTGTAAACTCGACCCTGCCATTAGTATGACCTTCCTGGAGAACCTGAAGGATTCGCTGATTGGCTATATTGTTCGCCTGTCGGACGGTAACGAAGCCCGGGTCATTTATCTCGACAAAGTCAGACCGGCCCAACCGGTGGTAAAAGTCGCCAACGGGCTTTACATCGATCTGGAGAAAAGAAGGGACCTGAGCATTGTCGAGGTTATTTCCAGCTAAAAGGCCCTGCCGCATACTGTTTGAAGATAGTAAAGCTCTCTCCCGCAAGGGCTTGTTGACAAAATAATTTTGGACCATACAAATGGTTTTGATCACTCCATGCAGAATATATCTGTATGGAGTTTTTTTTAGGTGGTGGAGTTATGCTAGGAAAAGATGAAGAGAAACAATGTCAGTTCATGTATGTCAACCTAGATGATTTTGTGCCGCAGGACCATCTGCTTCGGACTATCAAACGTACTATTGATTTCTCGTTTATTTACGATAAGGTTAAAGAATTGTATTCGCCAGTCGGCCGACGATCCGTTGATCCGGTGCTTTTGGTCAAGATGCTGTTGATTGGCTACTGGTATGGAATTCCCTCTGAACGCAAGCTGGAACAGGAAGTCAAACTCAACCTGGCCTATCGATGGTTTTTGGGGCTGGATTTAGCAGAGCCTGTTCCGGATCATTCTACGATGAGTCAGAACCGGAGACGGCGATTCAAGAACAGCCCATTATTTCAAGAGATTTTTGACACCATCGTTTCGCGTTGTGTGGCGCAAGGTCTTGTGACCGGCGAAGTCATTGTAACGGACTCGACCCATATCAAAGCCAGTGCATCCAAGCAACGAGTGGAGAAGATCTTGGTGGAGAAAACCCCGACAGAATATATGAAAATGCTAGAGCGAGAAGCCCAGCAACTTGAGGCTGAGTTGCAAGACAAAAGGGATGCGGCAGGAAAGAAGAAATGCGGAAAAAAGCGGCAGATCAAGGGAAGGAAGGTGATGCGTGAGGTTGTAGTCAGTAAAACTGACCCCGATGCAGGGTATATGAACCGACCGGGTAAGCCAACCGGCTTCCACTATCTCAGCCATACCAGCATCGATGCTAAACATGGAATTATTACTGATGTTCACGCGACCGCAGGCAATTTAAACGATCATATCCCCTTTGTAGAACGGGTCAAAGTGCAGAAAGGGAAACTCGGTCTTCCAATACGAAAGATCGGTGCCGACAAAGGATATGACTGCGCTGAAGTCCATCACGGTCTAGAACAGAATGGGATAGAAGGATATATCACGCCGATTGATCCCAATGACGATGCGGATGTCATCCACGCGGGTAACTTCCTCTACGATCAAGAAACGGATACCTTCACCTGTCCTAAAGGAAAACTTCTTCACTTCACAAACGTGGATCGGCCTAGTGAAACCGCCATTTTTAAAATATACAGGGCAAAAACTAGGGATTGTCAAATCTGTCCCCTTAGAGTAAGGTGTTTTGGCAAGAGCGCCCCTCACCGAAGAATTAAGGTCCCACTGTTTCAAGCCTCTATTCAACGAAACCGGGACCGGGCGCACACACCAGATTATTACTCAATTCAGCGGTTGCGGCGAATCTGGTGTGAGGGAACTTTTGGAATTCTAAAATCCCAACACAATCTGGAGAAGACCTACAGGCGGGGTATTGTGAATGTCCAAGAGCAATGCCTTTTATCCGCATCGGCTCTGAACATTAAACGCATGGTAAAGGCACTAGCATAACATAGAAATTACAGAAATAAATCGCTAGTTTCACCTGGCACCTGGAATTAAGGCTGAAATACGAAAAAGGAAGTCGAGAAAAAATCTCGACTTCCTTTTTGTCATCAGGCCCGTATGCCGGGGAGTTTTCTTAGATTATAGCTACTTTTTACGGGACTTTAAAGCCACTACAATGTATGCCGCCAGGAGTATCGCGGCGATGGCGGCCAGCCAAATGCCGGTGATGGACGCCAGATGGGTGCCAAAAGTCTGGTCGAAGACGTCGATGGTGCTGCCGATGATGACTACAGCTACGATGGCGATGATGAGATTGACAGCAAGGGGATATTTGCGCATAGGGAAGTCCTTTCCGCATCTTTATAGGATGCCGTGTGTTAGGCGATAAGTATAAGGCCGCTAAAAATCGAATCCAGCCCGGATGGCTATTGGTTTTGCTGATAGACTATCTTGCCGCCGCAGATGGTATAGGCGATCCGGGTGTGAGGAATCGCGTCGGCAGGTATTTGGAACAGATCTTTATCCAGGATCACCAGGTCAGCGAGATAACCGGGGGCGAGTATGCCTTTGGTGTTTTCGGCGAACTCGGCATAGGCGCCGGCTGCGGTATAGGCGTGGATAGCTTCGGCGGCGCTGATCTTTTGTTCAGGATGCCAGCCCTGGGGGTGGCCGCCGCCGAGAGTCTGGCGGGTTACCGCAGCGTGGATGCCGAGCAGGGGGGCAAGAGGGGCCACCGGCCAGTCGGTGCCGAAAGTGAGATTGACGCCGGCGTCCAAAAGCGACCGGAAAGGATAGGCCATTTTGGCGCGCTCCCAGCCCAGTCGTCGGTCGGCCCAGCGGCCGTCATCGGCGGCGTGGTAAGGCTGCGCCGAGGCAATAACTCCCTGTGCCGCCATGCGGCAAATGTCGTCAGGGGTGAGATGCTGGGCGTGCTCGATGCGAAAGCGCCGGTCGCGCGGACCGTTTGCTGCCTCAACTTTGGCGAAGATGTCCAGGAGAAGGTGATTGGCGGCGTCGCCGATGGCGTGAATGGAGGACTGCAGACCTGCCGCGTCGGCGGCGGCGATAAGTTCAGCCAGTTCCTCAGGCGGCTGCAGCACAAGGCCGCGATGTTCCGGCGCATCGGAATAAGGTTCGTTGAAAAGGGCGGTTGTTGAGCCTAGCGAGCCGTCGACGAAGCCTTTGACACCGCCGAGGCGCAGCCACTCGTCGCCGCGGGGCCCATTGGCCAGCCACTTGTGCTGCTGCTGCCACTGGGCGATGGGGGTGCGGGCATACAGGCGCAATGTCAGCTGCCCGCGGGAGTGGCAGTTCTGGAAGGTTTGCCAGTCTTCCCAGGATGTAACGTCCTGAACTGAGGTGATGCCAAGGGAGGCGGCATACTCAAGAGCGTGGGCGAGAGCGACGGCGTTGTCTTTGTCGCTGGGCGTGGGCAGGATGCGCAGGATCAGGTCCATAGCCGCGTCTTTTAAGATGCCGGTAGGTTCGCCGTCTGAGTTGCGGACGATTTGCCCGCCTGCTGGATCGGGAGTATGGCTGTCGATGCCGGCAAGGGTAAGGGCCTGGCTATTGGCCAGTCCCATATGCAGATCGAGACGGGTGACGAAAACCGGGGTGTGAGGGGTGAACGGATCAATGAGATCCTTGGTGGGCAGTGCTTTTTCAGGCCACTGTTCGTGGTCCCAGTTGCCGCCGGTAAGCCAGCTGCTCTTGGCGAGGGTTTGCGCCTTTTCGGCGATGAGTGCGGCGAATTCCCCGGCGGTGCCGGCAGACTTGAGATCGATGCTGAGCAGCTGCCTGGCACCCAGCATGAAGTGGGTGTGATTGTCGATAAAACCTGGCAGTACCAGTGCGCCGCCGGCGTCAAGAACCAAAGTGCCGGTGGCGGTGAGGGCGATGATTTCAGCGGTTGTTCCTATGGCGACAATTCTTTCGCCGCAAACGGCGAGGGCCTCGGCTAGGACCGGAGAGCCTGTGAAGACGCTGGCGTTTACCACAGCCAGGCTAACTTTTTGCATCAGTGATTTCCTCCGCGCGAAAACTCTAAAATAAAGATACCATGCTTGTAGAGCTTGGGCAACAACACTGGTGAAAATACACGGAAAATACATTTTTGCTGCGACGGGAAGTATTGACAAACGCTTGAAGGGGTTTTATAATGAACACATAAATTGAATAAAAGTTCAAGTCAATGATGACTTCCCAAACACGGGAAGTCATTTTGCTTTTCCACTGATTACCGAAAAATTACCTAATCGGACAGACGTTGAGGAGGGAACAGCGATGATGAACCAGCTGAAAGAAGAAGAATTTGTGAAAATGCCCCTGCATCTGCAAATCGTATGTTTGCTTGAATTATGGGGTAAAGGCGATAACGGCGTCACGATGGGGTTCGACCAATTCAGCGCCTGATACCGTGGTGACCGGGAAGCGACTTGGCGCCGTTAAACCGGACGGTTTGGCAAGATAGATTCATTTGCAACGGAGGCAACCTAGACCTCATAGGTCGCCACTTCGTCAGCCGGCAGTCTGGCTATGGAGTGGTGGCTGCGGGAGTCTGACAGGCTGCCTTTCATTGTATGGCGCCAAACTGATGTTCCGCACGTAATTGTGTCAAAAACAAAACAATTTATTTCCAAACCTGGCAGGAATTTTATGATAGGCATGGAATATAATAGTCCATAATTTTATCTTGTTTGGCAGTGACGCCATATGATACAGGTATTTAACCTGTGTTATATTTGGTGTTTTTTTTATTAATAATGAGGAGGAGAAGACATGGGTATGACCCCCAAGGATGTAGTCGCCTTGGCCAAAGCCAAAGGGGCCAAGCTGGTTGACTACAAATTTATCGACATGCCGGGTATCTGGCAGCATAAGACTGTGCCTATAGGCGAGTTTGACGAAACCGTTTTTGTCGATGGAACTGGTTTTGACGGCTCCAGCATCCGAGGTTTCCAGGGAATTGAAGAAAGCGACATGCTGTTGATTCCCGATCCCAACACCGCGATCATTGATCCTTTCATGGCTGCACCCACTTTGAGCATGATCTGCAATGTCGTCTCTCCTGATAAAGCGTCTTACACCCGGGATGCCCGTTATGTCGCCCAGAAGGCGGAGGCTTTCCTGAAAGCCACTACTTTCGCCGATACCAGTTATTGGGGACCTGAGGCCGAATTTTTCATTTTTGACGATGTGCGTTACGACCTGACCCAAAACAGCGCCTTCTATGAAGTTGATTCCAAGGAAGCCATCTGGAACACCGGCCGCGATGAAGGTCCCAACCTGGGATACAAGATCCGCAACAAAGAAGGTTACCTGCCGGTTCCTCCGATGGACGCCACCCACGATATCCGCAGTGAGATGTCCATGGTGCTGGAAGAACTCGGCATCGCTGTTGAAGCTCACCATCATGAGGTTGCCACCGGCGGCCAGGCCGAAATCGATATGCGGTTTGACACCCTGACTGCTATGGCTGACAAGCTGATGCTCTTCAAGTATGTGGTCAAAAACGTCGCCCGCCGCAACAACAAAGTCGCCACCTTTATGCCCAAGCCGCTGTTTGGTGACAACGGTTCCGGCATGCATGTGCACCAAAGTCTCTGGAAGGATGGTAAACCGACCTTCTTTGATGAAAAAGGCTACGCCCTTCTGAGCCAGAACGCGCTGTACTACATAGGCGGCCTCTTGAAGCACGCCTCCGCCTTGCTGGCCATCACCAGCCCGACGGTCAACTCATACAAGCGTCTGGTGCCTGGCTATGAAGCCCCAGTCAATATTGCCTTCAGCGCCCGCAACCGCAGCGCTGCCATCCGTATCCCGATGTATTCCACCAACCCCAAGACCAAGCGGATCGAGTTCCGTCCGCCTGATCCGGGCTGCAACCCTTATCTGGCTTTCGCCGCCATGCTGATGGCCGGCCTTGACGGCATCAAGAACAAGATTGACCCGGTCACAGAGGGCTTTGGTCCGCTGCAGGTCAATATCTACGAAATGTCGCCGGAAGAGAAAGCCAAGGTTAAGAGCGTGCCTGGTTCACTGGAAGGCGCCCTGGAGGCCCTGCGGGCCGATCATAAGTTCCTTCTGGAAGGCGGTGTCTTCACCCAAGACCTGTTGGATACCTGGATCGATTATAAATACACCAATGAGATCGACGCTGTGCGGCTTCGCCCGCATCCGATGGAGTTTAAACTCTACTTCGATATCTAGGACCTAGCGATTCCCGAGTGCTCTCAGCGGGGAGCACTCTTGCTTTTTGGATGGCAGATTTGATCAAAGAAGGGGGGGCGGAGGAATTAAATTTGGACAGGGACAGGATAATTGAAATCGATGTGTAATAAAATAAGGTATGTTTTGCCTTAAATTAATTAATTGAGAGGTGGATTTCCTATGGCTAAAGACCTGCTGTATTATATTCCCGCAGGACAGACCAAAGAGCAACTGGTTCATTTATTGAAAAATCGGCCGGAGATTAAGTTCGTGTCCCTTGTGGGCATTGATCTGGCCGGCAACGACACTGACGAAAAAATTCCCATCGGCTTGTTCCTGAAAGATGTTGAGAAGTTCTTTCTCGGCGGTGCCGTCGAAACTGACGGATCTTCGGTCGTCCTTACCGGCCTGGCAACTCTGAACAACGCCAAGGTTGATATGTTGGTGGACGCTGGTGTCAACTGGTTTGTCGACTACAACTACGATCATATTGATGAAGCTACCGGCAAGCCGGTGGGAAGTCTGCGCATCCCTGCTTTCCTTGTTCATAACAGCCTCCGGGTGGACTCCCGCTCGATTCTTGCCACAAGCCTGGATTATGTGAAAGCCGAACTCATCACCCTTCTCAAGAAGAATCCGAAAGTTTCCGGCCTGGAACATCTGGACGCCGCTGAAATCGCTGACGTTGTTTTCACCGTCGGCACCGAGCTGGAATTCTGGCTGAAAACGCCGGAAGAAAAAGCCGAAGTGGAAGAATTGTCCTCCACTCAGGTCATGCAGGAGAACTATTGGGCCCGGACCCGCGGGCAAGCCCGCACCGCGCTGGAGCAGGCGATTCAGGCCCTGACCAATTATGGACTTGATCCTGAAATGGGTCACAAAGAAGTTGGCGGTCTCAAGGCGCGTATCGGCGAATCCGGCAACCTGGCCCATGTTGTGGAACAAATGGAGATCGACTGGCGGTTCACCAACGCTCTTCAGGCCGCCGACAATGAACTGCAGGCGCGCATTCTGATCAAGGAAGTCTTCCGGGCCAACGGCCTTGAAGTCACCTTCCAGGCCAAACCGATTACCGGCGTGGCCGGCAGCGGCGAGCACACTCATGTGGGTATGGCGGTTAAACTCAAGTCAGGCAAGCTGGTCAATCTCTTCGCTCCTTCGGATATGAAAGCCGATTTCCTTAGCGCGATTGGCTATGGCGCCATCATGGGCCTGTTGAAAAACTACGAAGCCGTCAATCCTTTCGTTTCAGCCACCAATGACTCCCTCAACCGCCTCAAGCCTGGGTTTGAAGCGCCGGTCTGCATCGTGACTTCGCTGGGCCACAATCCAGCGGTTCCGTCTCGCAACCGGACTATTCTCGCCGGTCTGGTGCGTGACATCAATAACCCGCTGGCCACCCGTTTCGAAGTTCGCGCCCCGAACCCGTTCACCAACACCTATATCGCGGTATCCGCGTTCTATCTGTCGATGCTTGACGGCATTAAGGCAGCGATCGGCAAAACCACAAAAGAACTGGAAGCCGAGCTGTCCAAAGCTCCTGAAGCCAAGGGTTTCTATCTGGAAACCGGCCGGGCATACCGCAGCGAGCACGACGTATTCGAAGACTACACCGCCGAAGAGCGAGGCCGCCTGTTCAGCAGTCCCCCAGCCACCGTCTGGGAGAATATGAAGAACATCAGCAAGTATCCCGAAAAAGTGGCTGTTCTTACCGCAGGCAAGACTTTCCGCCCAGAGCTGATCGACGCTTTTGTTGCCGGTGCGCTGCTGCGCTGGCGGACTGAAATCGTTGACCGCATCATACCGGAAAACGCCGCCGTCGTCCGGAACTCCTACTGTCTGCACGACAGCGACGACGGACTGTCCAGCGACCTGGACGAGGTACTGTGGGAAGAAATAAACACCCTGCGGCAATACCTGGCCAAAGACAGTGTGGCGAAAAAGAGCCTGTTCAGCCGCATCCGTGAAAAACTGGAAGCCGGCGACTATGACGCCGTTTCGGCGCTGCAGGTAGAGATGTCTGATAAAATCTCCGAACTCCAGGCGCTGTATCAACGGTACGAAAAAAATATCATTGACTAGACCGACAAGAAGGTCCCTGATGAAAATCAGGGACCTTCAGAGTGTAGACAAAATACGGAAGCGTGAGGGGAATTCCTCCGCTACGGATGATATCCTACGCCGTTACCGGCAGACAAGCTGCTGACGGTGAGGGGATATTAGAAAAACTTGACTCGGGTGTTTTTCCCGAGTCTTAGTTTTGCTTATCCATGGTTTTGGGCGAATCCCGCTGCGGAAAACCTCTCCCGCTTCCTGCTTTATGCTCGCAAGCGAGTTTTGTCTACAGCCTGAAGTCCCCGATGAAAATCTGGGCCTTCTTATTATTTAATTAGAGTATAACTTTAACACAAAGATTAGATTTTCTTAATTTATAATGAAATAGGCCTTGAAAAGTATTTTCTATTAAACTACAATGGGGGATGGATAATGTTTTTTGAGGTGAATTAGAATTATGGATACCATTGATTTAAAAATTATCGACTATCTGCAGGCTGACGGGCGAATTACCATGAAAGAGCTGGGCCTGCGTGTCGGACTTACCAGCCCGGCCACCATCGAGCGGGTCAAGAAACTGGAAGAGAGCGGTATCATCGGCGGTTATAAAGCCATCGTCAATATCAACCGGGCCGGTTTGCCTGTCCGGGTGTTCATTTTACTTACCGCGGGTGATGTGCCTGCTGAGGCTGTCGCCGAGTTTGCCGCCAGCCATGAGAACATCCTTCAGTGCCACCGGGTGGCAGGAGGCGCGTCCCACTTGCTGGAAGCGGCTATGGCCGACCTGGAAGGACTGGAATGTTTGCTTAACGAGATCTCCCCTCTGGGACTGGCCGAACCTCTCTTGGTATTATCTTCGCCGGTACAGCACAAAGCCGTGGTTTTGCCGTAAGTCAAGCCAGGGATGAGTTGTAAAGGGATGCTGAGAAAAATATGTAGCAATAGTTTTGGAGGGAAAGGCAATGCTCTTTGATTTTGAGGGAAACCAGCCCCTAATTGCTGGCAAGTCCTTTGTCGCCGACGGTGCGAAAATCATCGGTAAGGTGACAATGAAAGAGTACAGCAGTGTCTGGTATAACACGGTGGTCCGCGGCGATGTGAACCGGATCGAAATCGGCTGTTACAGCAATGTCCAGGATAACAGCGTCATCCATGTGTCCGACGATTTTGCCACCATTATCGGAGATTATGTCACTGTCGCTCACGGCTGCGTTCTTCACGCCTGTACCATTGAGGATCACTGTCTGATTGGCATGGGTGCGGTGGTTTTGAGCGGTGCGGTTGTCGGCAAAGGCAGTATTGTGGCTGCCGGAGCTGTGGTTCGGGAAAAACAGGTCATTCCGCCGCATTCTTTGGTTGTGGGGGTGCCGGCTAAAGTAGTGAAGGACATCCCAGGGGAAATGGACGCCATTCACGCCCAGGCGGTAAAATACAAGACACTATGGACCAAGCGCTATGGAATTATCCCTGACGCCGACGGCGAAGTGTACCATGGCGAGAAAATTGTCTGAGTAGAAAATGAAAAAGGACGCTGCCTGGATATAGACCCGATGTATTCAATAGGGCAATGGCAGCTTGGCCTGTGGACATATTGAAAGATCTGGAATTAAGGACTGCTTAGGGGTTACGCCAGCCGATTATAGCAGTTGTTACATGCTTTTTGGCGTTGTCGCCGGAGGGTCAAGCTGATTCGGATCAGTCTCAATTGATTTGCATGGATCAACAGTAGCAATGGCGATTGACCCAATTTCCAGCAGTGACAAAATTTAAACACCCAAGCCGAGGTTATTTATCTTTATCCACCGCCGGAGCATTACTTGTCGAGTTGTTGCCTGTCTGGTTGCCATTGGTCGAACCGCTACTGGCTGGGTTATTTTTGTTCGTGTTGCCAAAATTGGTGACATCATTTCCGTTGTTGTTAGAAGTCTTATTGGCCGAAACCCTACGCTCCAGATCCTGCTTTAGTGACTCAGGCAGAACCGGAGGCAGGCTTCCGCTACCGTCGTTATCCATCACCATGGTGTCACCTTTGGTGCGGACGGCGATCTTCGCATTTTCGACTTCACCGGTGATATCATTTCCCGACTCCTGTATGATAGCCACCGTACCGTTCCTTCCCCCTAAAGTGGCATTCGCGTGGATTATGCTTGTCGGAGAAATGGCCAAGTTCTGGCCAATCAGAGTGATCGTACCCGCATCGGAGGCATCGCCGTCAGCCTTCACATTGGCGCCGGCGCCGATCGAGAGGGTGTTTCCTGCGATCAGGCCGATGTTGCCACCAACGAGACCCGGGGTTGTCGATGAGGTATTGACGTAGACGCCAGGCTGAACGGTAATATTGTTCGTCGCCGCAACAAGAATGCGGCCTTCTTTATCGGCTGACGAAGGCGAGTAAAGATTGCCGGCAATATTGATGTTGTCGCCATAAATATTAAAGCCGTTGGTCTGGAGTTTTTGCCCGATACTGATGTTGTTAGTGCCGTCGGTATAAATCGTAAAATGGGTTACACCTGAAGTCGGATCGCTGCTGATTGTTCCGTGGGTGCCAGCCAGTAGGGCAATGCTTCCAGGGGTCGACGACTGGTTGACCCAGGCCACGCCCGGCGCAATCGTAATTGTGCGGCTCATTAGGGCAACAATGTTGCTCACCCCGGCAAAAGCCGTATTAAAATTGCCACCGGTGTTGAACGTAATATCGCCCGAGCCTGCCGTCATGGGCATCTGCCAGGCGCCAGTCGTGCCGTTTGCGAAGGTCTCGAAAGCACTGTCGCTGACTCGCCAGGTGGTGGCAAAGAAGTTGGTGGCCGTGACCCGCGTCCCGGCGCCGAAGATAATGCCGTTGGCGTTCTGTAAGAAGACAGAGCCGTTTGAAGTGATGGCCCCGTTGATCAGGGAGGCCGACGACCCGGTTACCCGGTTGAGGACGACGTTACCTGGGTCAACATTTTGAAAAGCAAAATTAACCGTGCCGCCGCTGCCGATGGAAAAGCTCTGCCAGTTGATGATGGCCCCTTTAGACGTAATTTGGACATTGGCTGGATTAGATACGTTGGCGGTGCCGTACGTGACCGACGGACTTGTCGGCAAGACCACCGAGGCATGACTGACCGGGCTGGCGATCACGAAGACCGCCAGAAGTAAAGACCATTTGGAAAAACGCATAACCATTCCCTCCTTTAACGTTACAATTCTTGCGTGATACTAAAGTGAACTCGCGTACTGTGCGGAGTAACAGTGGGTGTTCCGTTGAGAACGTACGCAAAGTCAACGGCCAGCGAAAGTCCGCCTGGCTTTTGATAGCGCCAGCCGATACCGATGCTGGCAAGATAATCCTGAGGCACCTCACCCGCTTGTGGATTGAGGAGCCAATACTCGCCTTGGTCGACAAAAAAGACTAGCCTCTGCAAGGGAGCAATCTCCGGGGTGTAGAGTTCGGCGGAGAGTCTACATCCCCTATCACCACTTACCGTCTGTTCAGGGAAGCCCCGTACCGAATGGCCTCCGCCAAGAAAGAACTGCTCACCCGATACAAGGGGCTGATTGGCATATTGGCCGTCGAGCGACGTCACGAACATCCAACCGCTCTTCAAAATCCAAGACATTGAGCCATCCATACGCCAAATGCCATAGTTGGCGGTAGCCCCGGCCCGGCTGGTCGCAAAGAGGTCGGCGG